>Ga0209200_1000905_pt1 | contig 32020 bp, 20 predicted proteins | sample AD_UKC033_MetaG_FD_184406 | JGI IMG/M metagenome (GOLD analysis project Ga0209200, IMG submission 184406) | Active sludge microbial communities of municipal wastewater-treating anaerobic digesters from USA - AD_UKC033_MetaG (SPAdes) (version 2) | ecosystem: Engineered > Bioreactor > Anaerobic >... | reverse complement strand
TCAGACCCCGCACGATCGTGGAGTAGGAAACCCCCGTGGCACGCGACACCAACGCAATCCCTCCATGGCCGATCGCCTTGGCCTCGGTCGCCGCCCAGAGCCGGCGGCTCCGCTCATCCAAGGCACAAACCAACGATTCGAACTTCGCCTTGACAACGCTTGCGTCCACATGTCTTATATCGGACGAAAGCTTAAAATCCTTCAGTTATTGTCTGACAATGCCTAAGCGTAGTACCGCATCTGCCGAGATGGATGACACGCGGATGATACCCGTAACATCGATGACAACTCGGACCAGCCGTTCCGCATGGTCTGTTGTGACGGCTGTCTGCACTTGGTGCGCCGGCGGCGCAGTGATTCTGTACCGAATCACCGCTTCAGCTTCTTGAGATCATCCGCATCGCCAGGAGAGAGTACACTCACTCAGCGAGGATCTCGATGCCGCAGATCTGCGGATTCTCGATGTTGGGCGTAAAGCCGATCACCAACTGACCGCTCTCCACCGACACGCCTTTGTACTCCTTCACCAGCGGCTTGAGCGGACCGACGGTCTTGTACAAGTCCAGGTCCTTCAGCGCCTCCTGGCCCGGCACGCGGACCGAGAAGACTCTCATTCCCGACCCGGTGATGCCCTCGAACGTCTCCGCAAAGTGCAGACGCACCGTGTACCTGCCGTTGGGAACCGTGAACTGGTATGAGCCCATGCTGTATCGCTCGGTCTCGTAGATGGCCGGCATGTCCGTGCCGGTGACTCCCAGGCCCAGGCGGTCTACGGTCATGCCATCGTCCGCGCCCCAGGTCTTCCCTGCGCCCAACTCCTGGTCCGCGGCCCAGACATTGCCCTGCTTGTCCTTGTACGGCTCAAAGCCGCCGCAATCGACGCGTAGAACGAACTTCTTCGCCAGTTCCGGGGTCACAGCAATCGTTGTGGGCGTCTGGAAGATGTGCTGGGCAAAAAGGTACAGATTGTTGGCCCATTCCGTGCCGTCGTGGGCATTGGAGTCAACGTGCCAGACATGCGGCACGTTGTTCTCTTTGAGATACTGGTGGACGTTCTGACTAATGCGGATCAGGCCGTCCTTGTTGCCACAGCCGAGCCAGAGCAGCTTCAGTTTCTCCCTGGCGGCCGCTGGATCAGGCACGAGCTCGGCAGGAGGTTTCGTGTTGGGGGCCGAGGAGAACCCTCCGATCCAGGCGAACACATCGAGGTGAGCGAGGCCGAAATTCAGGGATTGGCCGCCGCCCATGGACAGTCCCGCCAGCGCTCTGCTCTCGCGGTTCGCCTGCACGGAGTACTTGGCTTCGATGGCCGGGATCACGTCCTTTAGCAGGTCGTTCTCGAAATTGGCGAAAGCCGCGGAGGCAGCGAAGACGTTGCCTTCGGCGCGGTCGTTGACCTGGGCCCGGCCGTTGGGCATGACCACGATCATGGGCTGGATTTTGCCGTCGGCGAGCAGGTTGTCGAGAATATTCTCGGGGCTGCACAGACGCTGCCATTCGCGTTCGTCGCCGCCGATGCCGTGCAGCAGGTACAGGACGGGGTACTTGCGGTCGGTGCTATAGCCCGGCGGCGTATAGACGAGCATCTTCCGACGTGTCCCGACCGTCTTGGAGTCATACTCGACCATCGTCAGCTCGCCGTGAGGGATGTTCTCCCGCTTGGCCCTGAATCCTTCGGGCGGATCGGCGAAGGCGGGTTTGTCGTCCGGACCCAGCTCGATCGGTCCGCCGAATCCACCTCGCCCCGGACCTCTGGGGGCTTCCCGCTGGGCCGCAACAGGCGAGGCGGGAGAGGCGGACGGACCTTCCTGGAACAGCAGTTGGGCGAACTCGTGCAGGCTGCGACGCCAGGACTGCCACTCATGGGCGGTGTTCGGGGAGACGTAGAAGGCGCTGTTGATGCCGGCCTGCTGCAACGCTTCCGCATTCGCCTTGGGGTCGCCGCCGAAGCCGCGACCGCCGCCCCCGAGTTCGCGGCTGCCGTAGCTGACGAACACCAGCCGGACCTTGTCCTTGAAACCGGGCGTATTGGCGACATCGTCTGCGGAGATGCTGCCGCCGCTGAAGAGTCCGATGTGGGAGAACTTGTCGAGGTTCTTCAGGGTGATCTGCCTGGTCTCCATTCCGCCCATGGACAGGCCCGCCATGGCGCGATGCGGCTGATCGGCGAGCGTGCGGAAATTGGCATCGACGTAGGGAATCAACTCGTCGACGAGAACCGTCTGGAAGGGATCGATCTTGAAATCTCTCAGGCCGCCGATCCGGGTGTCGTTGGTCATACCGTAGGTCATGACGATGAGGAAGGGTCTCGTCTTGCCCTCGGCGATCAGGTTGTCCATGATCAGATTGGCGCGGCCCTGGGCGCCCCAGCCGGTTTCGTCCTCGCCCCAGCCGTGCTGCAGGTACAGCACGGGATATCGCCGGGTCACATCCTTGTCGTAGTCCGGCGGGGTGTAGACGAAGGCGCGGCGCGAGGTGTTGGTGCTCTTCGAGGGGAAGAGAATCTGACGGAGTTGGCCGTGCGGGACATCCTTGAGGGCATAGAAGTCCTGATCCTTGGCCGGGATCTCGATGCCGCTGCCCCAGCGGCCGCAGCCATAGAAGAACAGGGTGCCGGGATCTGGAACTTGGGCGCCATCGACGGTGATTTGGTAGTAGTGGAAGCCCTCGTCCAACGGACGCGTGGTGCCGACCCAGGCGCCGTCCTCAGCTTTGGTGAGGGAGATTCCTCCGCCCAGGTCGCAGCGGACGTTCTGGGCTTCGGGCGCGACGATGCGGATCAGCGCGCGGCCTTCGGAGTTGACTTGAGGATATTGCCTGCCCGGCTGATTCGAAGACGCGGGATGGAAATCATTGACCGCCGTCGTCGAAGGAGTCTGTGCCAGGCACAACGGTCCCCAGAGGACGGAAATCAACACCACAGCGATAAGAGTCGTTTTCATAGGAATCCTCCGTCACTACTCTGCCAGAATCTCGATGCCGCAGATCTGCGGATTCTCGATGTTGGGCGTAAAGCCGATCACCAATTGGCCGTTCTCCACGGACACGCCTTTGTACTCCTTCACCAGCGGCTTGAGCGGACCGACGGTCTTGTACAAGTCCAGGTCCTTCAGCAGCTCCTGGCCCGGCACACGGACCGAGAACACCCTCATTCCAGGCCCGGTGATGCCCTCGAACGTCTCCGCAAAGTGCAGACGCACGGTGTACTTGCCGTTGGGAACCGTGAACTGGTACGAGCCCATGCTGTATCGCTCGGTCTCGTAGATGGCCGGCATATCCGTGCCGGTGACTCCCAGGCCCAGGCGGTCCACGGTCATGCCATCGTCCGCGCCCCAGGTCTTGCCTGCGCCCAACTCCTGGTCCGCGGCCCAGACATTGCCCTGCTTGTCCTTGTACGGCTCAAAGCCGCCGCAATCGACGCGCAGAACGAACTTCCCGCCGGGCTGGGACGCCGTCGCGGCCGCCTGAGGCTGTGCTGCAGGGCCAGTAGGCGAACTGCGAAGGCCCTCCTGGAAGAGAAGCGGAGCGAACTCACGCAGGCTGCGACGCCAGGACTGCCATTCGTGGGCGGTATTCGGAGAGACATAGAAGACGCAGTTGATGCCGGCCTGCTGCAACGCTTCCGCATTCGCCTTGGGGTCGCCGCCGAAGCCGCGACGGCCGCCACCAAGCTCGCGGCTGCCGTAGCTGACGAACACCAGTCGGACCATCTCCTTGAAACCGGGCGTATTGGCGACATCGTCCGGGGAGATGCTGCCGCCGCTGAAGATGCCGATGTGCGAGAACTTGTCGAGGTTCTTCAGGGTGATCTGCCTGGTCTGCATGCCACCCATGGAGAGCCCCGCCATGGCGCGGTGCGGCTGATCGGCGAGCGTGCGGAAGTTGGCATCGATGTAGGGGATCAGTTCCTCGGTCATGACCCGCCCAAACGCGGAGGCAAAGTCGCCAAAGCCGCCTGGGCCGCCCATGCGTCCGCCTCCCGGGCCTGCTGCCGCTCCGCGTGGCTGATTGGACTCGCCTGCGGCCGACGCGCCCGGTCCGCCAGCACCCGGGCCTTGTCCCGCGCGGCGGGGACCGCCGACGCCGCCATTGTCCATGACGATGATGAAGGGTTTGGCCTTGCCCTCGGCAATCAGGTTGTCCATGATCAGATTGGTCTTGCCCTGACCGGGCCAGCCGGTCTCATCCTCGCCGCCGCCGTGCTGCAGGTACAGCACCGGATATCGCTGGGCCGTATCCTTGTCGTAATCGGGTGGCGTATAGACGAAGCAACGCCGTGTGGCACTGGCGCTCTTGGAGTAGTAAAGGACCTGCCGCAGTTGGCCGTGCGGGACGTCCTTGAGAGCGTAGAAGTCCTGATCCTTGGCAGGACATTCCACGCCGCTGCCCCAGCGGCTGGCGCCGAAGAAGTACAGACTGCCAGGATCCGGGACCGCGGCCCCGTCGATCCAGATCTGATAATAGTGGAACCCTTCGTCCTGGGGTTGCGATTCCCCGCCGGTCCAGACGCCGTTCTCGCCCTTGGTCAGGGGGTACTTCTTGGCTCCGATATCGAGTTCGACCTTCTCGGCCTGGGGCGCCGAGATGCTGGTGCGGACCCGCCCGTCGGAAGTGACCTGGGGATACTGCTTGCCAGGCTGATTGAGGGTCGAGGGCTTCCAGTCATTCGCGTCCGCAGGCTGATTCGTCTGCGCCAGACACAGCGAGCCTGACAGGATCAACAACAACACAGGTGCCATCAGCTTCCGTTTCATAGCCATTCTCCTTTGGTCGTTGAATAGAACAGATCGTGCCTCATGACGATCCACCTTTCTCCACTGGCCGGTCGGCGCTCGGCCGGCACCGCCTTCTTAACACCGCTCAGAAATGCCAGGAGTGAGATGAAAAAAGCGAGCCTGGCCACGGTTTCTACGCTTTTTCGCAATTTTCATATCCCTTTCAGTCGTTCCTGCCGGTGATAGGATGATGGCTATGGGTCAGGACAAACGCACTCTGGACTTCCTGGGCCTGTTTGTGAGGCACCAACAGGAGATCTACGCCTACATACTGACCCTGGTGCCCCATGTCAATGATGCCGACGACCTGTTCCAGGACGGGATGACCGTGATGTGGCGGAAGTTCGACCAGTTCAAGCCAGGGACGAACTTCGCGGCCTGGGGCATCCAGATCATGCGGTATCAGATCCTCGAGTACCGTCGGACCCTGGCCCGCAGCAAACGGGTCCTGATCGAGGATTCGCTGTTCGAGGCCTTGCTGGACTACGTGCCCACCCTTCAGGACGAAATGGCCGTGCGGATCGAAGCCCTGCGCAAGTGCCAGGCCCGCCTGGACGACCGGGCCAGGCGGATCCTCAAGATGCGTTACGAGCACAACAGCCCGGTCGAGGAGATCGCCTCCTGCCTGAAGGTGTCGCGTCGTCACGTCTACCACCTTCTGGGCCAGATCAATGGCGTGCTGCTGCGGTGCATGCGCAGGACGCTGGCGGAAGGGAGCCGTCCGATATGAGCACACCTCCCTTCGCGAACATGGACGAACTGTTGCAGCGTCTACTGGACGACCAGATCGAGCCCGACGAGATGCGGCGTCTTGGGAAGGCCATCCGCGAGGACCCTCGGGTACGGGACTACTACCTCGACAGCCTGTTGGTCTCGGCTGTGATCCGTCGTTCCAGCCAGGTGACTGGGGAGCTTTCCAAGTCAGATCTCATCCGAGCGCTCTCCAGCGGCACAGGTCGGGGCGGCTCCAGACGCCTGGGGCGACGCATCCTTTCGATTGCGGCCCTCCTGTTGCTGGGGGCCCTGATTTTGGCGTCTCTCCATTTGCTGCGTCAGAGGGCGCACGGCCCGGCGGTCGGCGTTCTGGCCGGCGAGTATGAGGCAAAGTGGCGAGGATCTCATCCGCGTCCGGGCGAGCCGGTGTGCATCGGTTCCTACAACCTCCGCGAGGGCATGGCCAAAATGGATCTGGACCCGGGGACGAGCCTGGTGCTCGAAGCTCCCTGCCAGATCGAGTTCAAGGGCGTTGGGGAAGTGGCCCTGAGAAGCGGCAGGCTGGCCGCGGTGGTCCCGACGCAGGCCAAGGGTTTCCGCGTGCGAACACATGCCGCGATTATCACGGACCTGGGCACGGAGTTCGGCGTGATCGCCCGTTCCGACGGGAGCACCGAGACCCACGTTCTGAAAGGCAGCGTGATCGTGGCCCTCGATCCGAACCGATCGGGTCGGACCGCATCGCTCGCAGTCGAGGAAGGGCAGGCCGCAGCAGTGGATGCAGGCGGACGGACGATTCGCGACGGGCTGACTGCTCAAGCGGACCTCTTCGTCCTTCAGTTGCCGTCGATCAGGCAGCCCCCCAGTCGGGCAGGACGACTGAACATCGCGGACATCGTGGGCCAAGGCAACGGCCGCGGCGCCGGCACGTTGGATCGGGGTATCGACGTGGGGACCGGCCGGGCCTTCAAGGGGCCCGCCGCCACGATTCGGCTGGCCCGACGAAACGAGTTTCGACCGACACCGGAGTTTCCCTGCATCGACGGCGTGTTCGTGCCCAACGGGGCTTTGGGCCCGGTCGTAATCAGTTCCACGGGATTGACCTTCTCCGAGTGTCCGCGGACAATGGGGAGCTATTACGGCGGCCCGGTAAACAGTGGCAAGTTCTTTGATATTCCCAGTCAGCGGAGTTATGCTGCCCGGCTCGATGGCGTCAGTTTCGGCACATCCGCCCATCCGGCTCTGAACCTCCATCCCAACGCAGGCATCACGTTCGACCTGGACCAGATTCGACGGGAGAATCCCGATATCCGGATCGATCGGTTCACCGCGGTGTGCGGCGTCCCCAAGGATCTGCCTCAACCTCAGTTCAGCGATGCCGATGTCTGGATCCTTCTCGATGGCGTCGTTCGCCTTCGCCTGCAATGTCCTGTGGGTCGGAGCGTTGATGAGAGGGTGGACGTGTCGATCCCCGCCCAGACGCGGTTCCTGACGCTGATTGCCACCTGCTCCGGGCGCGCGGACTATTCGTGGGTCCTCTTTGGCGATCCGTATCTGGAGTAAGTGTTCACTCTTCTGGAGGTTCATATCGTGACTGGCTTGCATCCCACACTCTTTGCATTGATTCTGAGCCTGTCCTGCAGCACCCCCGCCCCCGGGGGTGTCCGGTCTTCCCCAGCCGGGGGCGGCTGGGCTACGCAGCCGCCAGCGGAACCGCTGAGTCTGTGGTATCGCCAGCCGGCCCAACGTTGGGTCGAAGCCCTGGCCGTCGGCAACGGGCGACTCGGGGCCATGGTCTTCGGCGGTGTGGCACAGGAGCGGATCCAATTGAACGAGGACACGCTCTGGGCAGGCGGACCATACGACCCCGCGAATCCCGAGGCACTGGAGGCCTGGCCCAAGGTGCGGGACTTGATCTTCGCAGGCCGATACCGGGAAGCTCACAACCTGATCGGCCAGAAGATGATGGCCAAGCCCCTGACCCAGATGCCCTACCAGTGCGTGGGGGACCTGCTGCTGACGTTCCCCGACGCCAACGGGGTGACGGACTATCGGCGGGATCTCAACCTCGACACCGCCGTGGCCGCCGTCGCCTATACAATCGATGGAGTACGCTACAAACGAGAGGTGTTCTCCAGCCCGGTGGATCAAGTCATCGTGGTTCGCCTGTCAGCGGACAGGCCCGACAAGGTCACGTTCACCGTGAGCATGAAGACACAGCAGAAGGCCTCCGTGACGGTCGAATCATCCAATACTCTGGTGATGCAGGGCGTCAACGGCGGAGCGAGCGGCATTGCCGGCGGATTGAAGTATCAGGCCCGCGTCGCCCTCGCAGCCTCGGGTGGAAGGACCGTGGCCGGCGACGGCCAGATCGCCGTGGAGGGTGCAGATTCCGCGATCCTGCTGATCGCGGCGGCGACCAGCTACAAGAGCTTCAAAGACGTGACCGGCGACCCCGACGCATTGACCAAAGAGACCATCGCCAGGGTGAGTGGCAAGGCATTTGATGCCCTGCTCAAGGATCACGTTGCCGCTCACCAGAAGCTGTTTCGTCGCGTCACGCTGGACCTCGGCACAACGCCTGCCGGCCAACGCCCGACGGATGAGCGAATCCGCGATCTCAACAAGGAAAACGATCCTCAACTGGCGGCGCTCTACTTCCAGTTCGGGCGGTACCTGCTGATTAGCAGCTCGCGGCCGGGCTGCCAGCCGGCGAATCTCCAGGGCATCTGGAACGACAGCATGAATCCGCCCTGGCAGAGCAAATACACGATCAACATCAACACCGAGATGAACTACTGGCCCGCCGAGCCGACGAACCTGGGCGAGTGCGTCGAGCCGCTCGTGGCGATGGTAATGGACCTGACCGAGACCGGCGCTCGCACGGCCAAGACCATGTACAACGCCTCCGGCTGGGTCACCCACCATAACACCGACGTCTGGCGGGCCTCCGCTCCGATCGACGGTCCCCAGTGGGGCATGTGGCCGACGGGCAGCGCGTGGCTTTGCCTGCACCTGTGGGACCGCTACGATTACTCCCGCGACAGGGAGTACCTGGCCCGGGTCTATCCGGCCATGAAGGCAGCGGCGCAGTTCTTCCTCGACACGCTCGTCGAAGAGCCCAAGAGCAAATGGCTCGTGACATGCCCGTCGTTGTCGCCCGAGAACGGGCACCCATTCGGCACGAGCGTTTGCGCGGGACCCACGATGGACATGCAAATCCTTCGCGACCTGTTCACCAACTGCATCCGTGCGGCCCAGATTCTGGGCGTCGATGAGGACTTCCGCAAGCAGGCGGCCGCGACGCGAGAGCGCCTGGCTCCGAACCAGATCGGCAGCGCAGGCCAGCTCCAGGAGTGGCTCGAGGACTGGGACATGAAGGCCCCTGAAATCCACCACCGGCACGTTTCGCACCTCTACGGCCTGTATCCGAGCGATCAGATTCACGTGCGGACCACGCCGGAACTGGCGGCTGCGGTGCGCAAGAGCCTGGAGATCCGCGGCGACGAGGCCACCGGCTGGGGCATCGGCTGGCGACTGAACCTCTGGGCCCGGCTCCACGATGGCGAGCACGCCTACAAGATCCTCACCATGCTCCTGCGCCCCGAGCGGACCTACCCGAACCTGTTCGACGCCCATCCGCCGTTCCAGATCGACGGCAACTTCGGCGGCGCCTCCGGCATCGGCGAGATGCTCCTGCAAAGCTGCGCCGGCGAGATCGAGCTGCTGCCGGCCCTGCCCAAAGCCTGGCCCAACGGCTCCGTCAAAGGTCTTCGCGCCCGCGGCGGCTTCGAGCTGGATATTCAATGGAAGGACAGCAGGCTCGTGAACGTAACCGTGCGTTCGCTCGTCGGCGGGTCCTGCCGGCTTCGCTACGGCGCCGCCACGCGGGACCTGAGCCTGCCTCAAGGCCAGAGCGCTCAATGGAATGGAGTCGAGTGACGGATCGCGAAAGGAATGGTCCTCCTTGAGGAGTATGTCATGCAACATTTTCGATGTCTTTTCACACTCGCGGGTCTGATCGCGCTAACCGCCGGCGTTGTCGCCAGCGTGCCCCGGATTTCTTCTGGGGCCTCCGCCGACCCGGCCAAGCATTGGACCGCCGACAACGGCAACGGCACCTATTCCAACCCTCTTTTCTACGAGGAGTTCGAGGACCCCGATATCATCCGCGTCGGCGACACGTACTACCTCGCCGGCACGACCATGCACATGAACCCGGCGGTTCAGTTAATGACGTCCAAGGACCTGGTGAACTGGGAGCTCGCCGGCTACTGCACGGACAGGCTCGACCTCGGCCCGGCCTTCCGCCTCGAAGACGGCCGAGGCATCTACGGCCAGGGCATCTGGGCGCCCTGCATCCGCTACCACAACGGCACGTTCTACGTCTTCTCCAACGTCAACGGCGCAGGTCTCCAGGTCTTCCGTTCCAAGTCGATCCAGGGCCCCTGGGAACGCAACCAGCTCCCCGGCAGGCATGACATGTCGGTCCTCTTCGACGACAACGGCAAGGTCTACCTCATTTGGGGCGCCAACGCACCTTATCCCATCGAGGAGCTCTCCCCCGACCTCCGCTCCTTCGTCACCGACGCCCCCAAGCGGTCGCTGCCCGAGAGAATGGGAGAAGGCCACCACCTCTACAAGATCGATGGCAAGTACTACGACATCTCCGCCATACCCGGCGCGACGACCGACCAGATGGTCGCCCGCGCCGATTCCATCGACGGGCCCTGGACGGTCGAACGCATGGTCCAGGGCGAATCGCTGGGCGTGACCACCGTGGCGCCCGCCCGCGCCACCGCAAGTGACCGCGGCCTGACCCTGCACCAGGGCGGCATGGTCGATACCCCCTCGGGCCAATGGTGGAGCATCATCATGTCGGACCACGGCAGCGCGGGACGCATGGTCGCCCTCGTTCCGATCACCTGGGACAACGGCTTTCCGATCATCGGATTGCCCGGCAACCTCCGCAAAGCCCCCAACACCTGGATCAAACCCGACCATGTGGCACCCCCGGGAGTGGTCCCTGGGATTCCACAGCCGAGGGCGGCTGTGCCACAGGACCCCAAGCCGGCATTTGTCCACGACGACAACTTCGACAGCGGCAAGCTCAACCCCGAATGGCAGTGGAACCACGTCCCCGACGACACGAAGTGGTCGGTCACCGAGAAGCCCGGCGTGCTCCGGCTCCACTCGCTTCCGTCCGAGAGCTTCTACGCCGCTCGCAACAGCATCTGCCAGCGCCCGCCAGGACCCGAGTCCCTCATGACCGTTGAGCTGGACACGTCGGGTATGGTCGCAGGAGACAACGCGGGTCTGGCGCTCTTGAGTTCGCCCTATGCCTGGATCGGCGTGGTGAAAACCACCGAGGGCACGACGCTGCAGAGGTACACCAGTCCCAATATGGGCCGTGGCCGCCGAGGGGCCGCTGCCGCCCCGCCGGCCAACCCGCCGACGATGGGTCCCGCCAATCCGCCTGCGCGCCTGTGGCTTCGCGTCCACTGTGACTTCGACACCGACCAGGCCCTCTTCAGTTGGAGCGCCGACGGCAGGGAGTTCACGCCTCTGGGCGAGCCCTTCACCATGACCTTCCAGTTGACGACGTTCCAGGGCGTCCGCCCGTCCCTGTTCCACTACAACACGTCGGGCCGGCCCGGCGGTTACGTGGACTTCGACAACTACGCCGTGCAGGAGCCCCGGGCGCGGGGCATCGAACGCCAGATCCCCCTGGGCAAGACCATCGTACTGACCAGCGGCGCCGACGGCAGTTGCCTCGCCGCCGACATGCAGAACAACGTGCTGGCCAATGTGGCGGCTGACCCAGTCGGTGCGGTTCCCCAACATGCGAAGTTCCAGGTCATCGATCTGGGCTTGGGGCGCGTGGCGCTCAAGACCGCCAACGGCGAGGTCCTGTCCGTCGCAGGTCCTGAGAGCGTGGTTCTCAAGGATCTGGCAGGTGCCAAGCCCGGCAACGCGGAATCGTTCCAGTGGGTCAACCTGATGCGAGGCGACACGATGCTCATGTCCCTGACGAATCATCGATACCTCGCCACCACGCCCAACAAGCCTGGCCCGGTCACGGCCACCGCCACCGGCCCGCAGCCCGCCCGCAAGAGCGGCGCGGAGTTCAAATGGAGAGTAGCGGAGTAGAAGCCGTTCGGATCGGTCTTGCGACGATGTCAATTCTGAAGGGAAAGACGGCATGCAAAAAGGACACATAGCATCGACAGTCGTGATCCCGTTGATCCTGGTGCTTGCCGCCACATCCTTGTCGGCGGATCTCAAGCCGCGAATCATCGTGCTGACCGACATATCCCCCATCTCCGTGGAGCCCGATGACATGGAATCCATGATCCGGACGGCGATCGACTGGCATTCTCCTGGTGGGTGCTTCCCGAGGCGGGCACCTGCAACCGGCAAGTTGAGATCTCGGGCCCAGACTCGGCACGCGCTGCGATTGCGGTTCCGTCGGACGCAGCAGGCAACTGAGCCATAGTGAATTGTGGAGTGTCTGATGAACAGCAGCAATTTGCGAATCGTTCGGTTGTTGGTTCGATGGTGTCTGGCCGTGATTGTGTTTCTGACCAGCTCCGCCCTGGCTTCCGACGTCGAGCAGTGGGGTGTGTGGGAGACATCGTTGGACGGGACGCGCGCGGGCAATCCGTATCTCGACGTGGAACTCTCCTTCACCTTTCACCAGGACGGTGAGAATGTTGTTACGGTGCCCGGCTTCCACGACGGCGACGGTGTCTACAAGGTCCGCTTCTCGCCCCCGGCACAAGGCTTGTGGCGGTACGGAACGCGGAGCAACCGGCCAGAGCTGAACGGCAAGAGCGGATCGTTCCGTGTCGCGCCGCCGTCGGGGAACAACCATGGACCGGTGCAACTCTTCCAGACGTTCTATCTGCGTTACGCTGACGGCACACCGTATCACCAGTTCGGCACCACCTGCTACGCGTGGGTGCATCAAACCCACGAGTTGCAGGCACAAACTCTTCAGACGTTGGCCGCGTCGCCGTTCAACAAGATCCGGTTCTGCGTCTTTCCCAAGTCGTATGCGTACAATCAAAACGAGCCGGAATTCTTTGCGTTCAAGAAAGGCGAGGATGGCAAATTCGACTTCAACCGACCCGACCCGGCCTTTTGGCGTCATTTCGAGCAGCGGATCCTCGACCTGCAGAAACTCGGCATCGAGGCGGACCTCATCCTCTGGCACCCCTACGACCGCTGGGGTTTCGCGGACATGAGCGACGAACAGGACGACCGGTATCTGCGCCACTGTATCGCGCGGCTCTCGGCATACCGCAATGTCTGGTGGTCGCTGGCCAATGAGTATGATTTCATGACCAACAGACCTCAAGGCCACCGCGGCAACAAGCAGTGGGAGGATTGGGACCGCTTCTTCTCGATCCTGCACAAGGAAGACCCGCACCAGCGGTTGCGCGGGATTCACAACGGGAGCAAATGGTACGACCACACCAAAGACTGGGTCACGCACGCCAGCCTCCAGACTTCCGACATGGATGGCGGCGTACGCTTCCGCACGCAATACCGCAAACCGGTCATCTATGACGAGTGCAAGTACGAGGGCGACATCCCGCAGGGCTGGGGCAACCTCACTGCGCAGGACATGACCCAGCGCTTCTGGCTGGGCACGTTAAGCGGCTGCTACGTCGGCCACGGCGAAACCTACAAGCATCCGCAGGACATCCTTTGGTGGGCCAAGGGCGGGGTGCTGCACGGCCAAAGCCCCCAACGCATTCAGTGGCTCAAGGACTTCATGACCCAGGCCCCTGCGTTTCACGAACTCCAACCGATCGGCGATGGCAAGGGAACCTTCGTGCTCGCCAAGGAAGGCGAGTACTACCTGGTCTATTGCCTGGACCAGCGGTCACAAAGTGTCCGTCTCGCAGGTTCGCGCCCCTACAAAGTGGATCTCATCGATCCCTGGGAAATGACAGTATCCCCCGTTGGCACGGCTTCGGCCGGCGAATACACCTTCTCTGCACCGAAGGCAAATCAGGTCTATCGGTTCACGCCGTACCAACCCGGCGAAGCGCTGCGGCCGGAAGCGAGAATCATTGCCTCTGTGACCGAAGGGCTGCCGCCGCTGCAGGTGCAGTTCGCCAGCACTGCGGGCGGACGGGTGCAGTGGAATTTCGGCGACGGCACAGCGAGCCAGGATGCCAAGCCCACACACGTCTTCGAGAAGGTCGGTCTTTACTCGGTGAGACTGACCGTCACGGACGAGCATGGCAGCAGTGCGGAGGCCTTCCAATCCATTGCCGTCGACCGGGACGTAACCGCTCCAATTCTGTGCGTCGGCATCCGTGAGGGGAAAGAGACGCCCGGAGCGAAGCTGCACGGCACAGCTCAGCGGGCCGGCAACGATTCGTTTCACCTGCCCGAGGGCGCGCCTTGGGGCTGGGTTCAAGTGGGTGACGGGGTGATCGAGGGGCTGCGCGGCCTGCGTTCCTTCACCATTATGGGCTGGCTGAAGCCCGAAAGCCTCCAGGTCGGCAGCGGCGGCAATCGCATCCTTTTCTGCCTCAAGGAGAGTCGCTCCGGTATCGATCTCGTTTGCCAAAGCGATGGCCGTTTGCGTCTCGCTGTAAATGAATGGCCGGACTCGGTCCGCAATGACAGTTCACCCGGCAGGCTGCAGCTAGGCAAATGGACTTACTTTGGGGTGAGCTACGATGCGACAGCATCGGGTGACAACGTGAGCTGGTATTTCAGTCCGCCTTCGGACACGCCTGGCCAAGCAGTCGTCACGCTCGACCGCAGGACGACTTACCACGCCGGCCCGGTGGATAGCGACATCGGTCCCCTGGCGATCGGGAACTTCAACGAAACCATGCACGCCTACGGCCTGGACCGTCAGTTCCGCGGCGAGATTGGCGCCGTGCAGATGTTCGGCAGCCGGGTGAGCGGGCGAGGAGCCCTGAAAGTCGATGAGATCAACTCACGCCTGCAGTTGCTGCGGTCGCGCGCAAACACCATAGAGGCTGACGCCAACATCCGCGCAGGACATGGGCCCCTGGGTGCCGCGTACCCGCGCAGTGGATTCAATCCAAACAGTCCGGGACAGCAGGAAGGCGACACGCCGTCGTTCCTGTATTTGGCCAGCGCCGTGCGCGGGATGAACGACCCCGAGAAGCCGGACCAGGAGAGCTGCGGCGGTCAATATGTGCGCCGCGACCTTTCCAAGAACCATTGGTATGACGGTCCGGGCGCCGAGAGCGTTTCCAAGTGGCTGCCTGATATGCAACGGGATTTCGCCACCCGCATGGATTGGTGCCAATCCCGGAAAGACTGAGTCCAGGCGAGTCAGAGAGCATCTGACAGGAGGGCCGAAACGACGACCCATGTTTCGAATGAAAGACGCTCGAACGAGATGCAGCGACATCCACCCACGCCGACGTTGTGGTGCGAGCAGGACAAGGCAACCATTGCACGATAGGAGTCTCATGAATCGCATCGCTCACGGACAACTCGTTTGGGTCGGTCTCGTCTGCCTGTTCGCAGGCGTCTCGTCCGACCTGTACGCACAGAGAACCACCATCACGATTCAGACCGCCGAGCCGGGCAAGCAGATCAGCCCCGATCTGTTCGGCGTCTTCTTCGAAGACCTGAACTACGCCGCCGACGGCGGACTGTACGCCGAACTGATCCAGAACCGTTCCTTCGAGTACAGTCCCGTGGAGCAACCGGACTGGCATCCGCTCAAGTTCTGGGACCTCCAGAAGCGCGGCGGTGGCGACGGCTCCGTCGTGGTCAATGAGATGCGGCCCATCCATGAGAACAACCCGCACTATGTTCTGTTGGCGGTCCGCACCCCCGGCGACGGCGTGGGCCTCGCCAACAGCGGCTTCGACGGCATCCCGCTCAAGGCCGGCGAGACCTACGAAGCCTCGTTCTGGGCGTACCAGGCGTTCATGGGACAGATGTGGGGTCGCGGCGACAACAGTAAGCCCATGCCCGTGACCCTCCGGCTGGAGAGCAAGGAAGGCGACGTGCTGGCCGAAGCCAGGATGGACGTCCTGGGTCGCCCATGGCGGAAGGTCAGCGCCAAGCTGACGCCAAACCGGACGGTCAACGATGCTCGCCTGGTCCTGCTGGCTCATGAAGCCGGCGGCGTCGCGCTGGACATGGTCTCGCTGTTCCCCGAAAAGACCTTCCGCAACCGCCCGAACGGGCTCCGCGCCGACCTCGCTCAGGCGGTCGCCGATCTCAAGCCGAAGTTCGTGCGTTTCCCCGGCGGCTGCCTGGTTCACGGCGGCGGCCCCCGCCGATACTATGACTGGAAAGAAACCGTCGGGCCGGTGGAGCAACGCCGGGCCAGGCGGAATTCCTGGGGCTATCACCAGACGATGGGACTCGGCTATTTCGAGTACTTCCAGTTCTGCGAGGACCTCGGCGCCAGGCCGCTGCCGGTCGTGACCGCCGGCGTGTGCTGCCAACATGCGGGCAGTTCCCCAGGCCGGGGGCAGGAGGGCTTGCCCATGGAGGAGATGCCCGCCTACGTCCAGGATGTCCTGGACCTGATCGAATGGGCGAACGGCCCTGCGACCTCGAAATGGGGATCGATACGCGCCGCCGCGGGCCATCCGGGCCCCTTCGGCCTGAAGTACCTCGGCGTCGGCAATGAAGACGCCATCACACCCCTCTTCAAAGAACGCTTCCAGATCATCTATGAGGCGATGAAGGAGAAACACCCCGAGATCACCGTAATCGGAACCGTGGGCCCGTTCGCGGGCGGTGAAGATTACGACAACGGCTGGGCCTTCGCGAGGGAACTCAACCTGCCCATGGTGGACGAACACTACTACGTCCCGCCGCAGTGGTTCTGGGACAACCTCCAGCGATACGACAGGTACGATCGCAACAGCGCCAAGGTCTACGTGGGCGAATACGCGGCCCACGATCGCGACAGACGCCGCAACAGCCTGCGCTCGGCCATCGCGGAGGCCGCCGGGATGACAGCCTTCGAACGCAACGGCGATGTCGTTCACTTCGCGTCCTACGCTCCCTTGTTCGCCCGCAGAAACCACACGCAATGGCATCCCGACATGATCTACTTCAGCGGGACCGAGGTCTTCCTCACACCCAATTACCACGTACAACAACTCTTCGGCCAGAACAGCGGCGATACGTGCCTGCCGACAACGTTCGACGCGACGACCAAGCCGATAACGCTGACCGCTTCGGCCGTCCGCGACTCCACGTCCGGCCACCTTGTCGTCAAGATCGTGAACGGCGCCGGTGTTCCGGCCGCACTGACAGTCGAACTTGCGGGCCTGGCAGCCGGAGAACTGAAGGCGACCAGAACCGTGCTCACCGGGGCGACTCCCGACGCGTTCAACGAAGACGGTCAGCCTCCTGCGGTGAAGCCGGTCGCGAACGAGGTGACGCTCACGCCCACGTTCGATTACGACGCGCCGGCCCATTCTTTGACCGTGTTCCGCATCCGGAGTTAGTCCCGTGCAGAGGGCAAGCCCATGAAGACGTTTCCTGGAGCAACGAATGGATTCAAGAACATGAGCAGATCCCAAACCCTTTGTGCCGGAGACCGCGTCTCCCTCGCGGAATGGTCGTAAGCGAATAGCCTTGGCGCCGGTCCGTCGCAGGTTTCCAGGTCGCATCATTGATATCTAAGGACTATGAAGATGAATCGGGTATCGTTCTCACTGGCCGTATTACTGTTGCTCCATACGAACGCCTTTTCTCAAGATCCGAATTTCTACGTCTTTCTGTGTTTCGGACAGTCCAACATGGAGGGCTTTCCGGGAATTGAGGAGCAAGACAGAACGGGAAACAGGCGTTTTCAGGTCATGGCGGCCGTCGATTTTCCTAATCTGAACAGAACGAAGGGCAACTGGTACGAAGCGGTTCCTCCGTTGTGCCGGGGCAGTACAGGTCTTTGCCCCGCCGATCATTTCGGCAGAACGATGGTCGCCAACCTGCCGGAGAAGATCAGAGTCGGCGTCATCAATGTCTCGGTCGCAGGCTGCAAGATCGAGCTGTTCGACAAAGACCACTACCAGGCATACGCCGATACGGCGGCACCGTGGATGAAGAGCATAATCAACCAGTATGGTGGAAGCCCCTACGCACGTCTTGTCGAGGCGGCAAGACTGGCTCAGAAAGACGGCGTCATCAAGGGAATCCTGCTGCACCAGGGAGAGTCCAACACGAACGACAAGCAATGGCCTGCCAAGGTCAAAGCGATCTACGACAACCTCATGGAGGACTTGAGCCTTGAGCCTGAGTCGGTGCCTCTGCTTGCAGGCGAGATGGTGCATGCCGATCAGCAAGGCGCGTGCGCGAGCATGAACTCCATTATTGCAGAGCTGCCGAAGACAATCCCCAGCTCCTGCGTCATTTCTTCGAAGGGTTGTGCCAGCCGTCCGGACCATCTGCATTTTTCTCCGGCGGGTTACAGGGAGCTGGGAAGGCGATATGCAGAGAAGATGCTCTCAATCCTGGGATATGAGATCGCCGAGCCGCAATGACCCTTTCATCATAAGGTGAGACCATGTGCAGATTTCGCTGTTTCCTGTTCATCTTCGCCCTCGGCTTGGCCCCCTGCGGACTCCGCGCGCAAGAGAATGTGATCGCGACGGTCGATGCCGGCAAGACGGGCGTTCCGATCAATCCCAACGTCTACGGCATGTTCATCGAACACATCGGCGGCCTCGTGTACAGCGGCGTGTGGGCTGAGATGATCGACGATCGCAAGTTCTACGATCCTATTGCTGTCCAGGCCCCGGCCAGTGACGCACGCGGCGCTCGAGGTGCCCGTGGACGCTTTGGCGGCACGCCGCGCCGCTGGATTCCGGTCGGGCCGGCCGAATCGATCACCATGGACACCCGGCACGCCTACGTCGGTGACCATTCACCGGCCATCGCATTGAGTCCCGCAGAAGCCCGGGGCATTCGCCAGTCCGGTATGACGCTCATGCAGGGCAAGGACTACCGAGGCCGCATCGTCTTGGCCGCCGATGCGGACATCCAGGTCTCTGTGAGCCTCGTGTGGGGAACCGGGGAAGAGGACCGTCAGTCCATTGCGATCAAGCAGCTCACTCCCGCCTTTGCGACATTCCCTCTGACCTTCCAATCGCAGGCCGATACCACCGACGGTCGGATCGAAATCACCGCTATCGGTAGCGGGTCATTCCGTGTCGGCGCGGTCTCCCTCATGCCCGCCGACAATCTGCGGGGTTTCCGCCCCGATGCCATCGCGGCCCTCAAGAGCCTTCGCTCCGGCGTCTATCGTTTCCCCGGCGGCAACTTCGTTTCCGCACATGAATGGCGCCATGCGATCGGCGATCCGGACAAGCGTCCTCCGACGTGGGACCCGGTCCGGCGCGGCTTCCAGGTCAACGACATCGGCACCGACGAGTTCATGACCCTGTGCGAACTCATCGACGTCGAGCCGTACATCACCGTCAATGCCGGAACCGGCGACGCCTGGTCCGCTGCTCAGTACGTGGAATACGCCAACGGCGATATCAACACCCCCATGGGCAGGCAGCGCGCCGCCAACGGCCATCCCGAACCGTATCGGGTGAAGTTCTGGGGCATCGGCAATGAGATGTGGGGGCTCACCTATCAGTATGGCGCGATGAAGCTCGACCAGTTTGAGTTCAAGCACAACGAGTTCGCCAGGGCCATGCGGAAGGCGGACCCAACGATCACGCTGCTGGCCAGCGGCGCCATGCCGGACACGATGACCGGTTCCCGGCAATCGTTGCGGTTGGCGGTGGACAACCTCGTGGAGAGTACCTTGAATTCTCGTGATTCGGCTGTCAGGCTGAACGGCTCCTGGGAATCGTTCTCGGGCACGACGTGGGAATCGTTCTTCCGCAGCAAACTGGTTCCGGCGTATCTCTCGCCGGAGGATTGGACCGGCGGTCTGCTCTCCCATTGCTTCGACCACTTCGACGTCATCAGCGAGCACTTCTACAACTACGGCAACACGCACTTCAGCCTAGCCGAAGGCCGCCAGGTGCCGAACGACCCGAACGAACCCGTTACGGATTGGATGCGGCGCGCCGCCAATCATATCCGCATCAAGGTCGAAGCCTACAGAGAATACGAGAAGCTGCTGCCTCGGCTCGCCGCTGAGCCCAAGCCGATGGCCATCAGCGAGTGGGCGTACACCGGTGGCCGATATCCTGTGCAACCGGCGCTGGCCTGGGTCTTCCACGAGATGTTCCGCCACACCGACCTCATCCACATGGCGAATTACACGTTCGCCACGTCCCTGCTCGGCCGGGATGGAGCTAACGTCTCGTTGAATGCCAACGGCCTCGTCTTCAAGATCTATCGCGATCACTTCGGGTCCATCCCGGTCGAGGTCTCAGGCAACTCGCCCCAGCCCAGGCCGACAGACCCTCCCGGCGGCGAACAGCCCATCGTCAACGCCGGCAGCGACACCTTTCCGCTGGACGTGGTTGCCGCCTGGACGGCCGATCGTAAGGCCCTCACCGTAGCCATCATCAACCCGACCGAATCCCCACAGGCCTTGAGCCTCCAGATCCGAGGCACCGAACTGGCCGGCAAAGGCACGTTGAGCCGCATGGTGTCGCCGAGCCTCGCTGCCGCCGGCGGCTTTGGACAAGGGCCGGGCGTGAAGATCGAGGAACAACCCGTCGGCCAGATTCCCACGAATCCGACGTTCGCACCGTTCAGTATCAACATTTATGAATTCGCCGTGAAGTAAGGAGACCTTTCCATGAAGACGTGCATTCTCTCGTTGTCCATCACTGCGGCGCTGCTGTTCGGAAGCGCTCTCTTCGCTTCGGCGGCCGAGCCGGTTGCCCAGTCCGCTGCGCCACCGACGGGCAGCACGGATGCCCCCAAGCCGCCTTTTGCCACGCCGCTGCGGTGGAAATCCACCGGCGCGCTGGTCAAGCCGGTCTCCGATCCCAACCACACCATCGTGTCCGTCAAAGATCCGACGATCGTTCGTTACAACGACCTGTGGCACATCTACGCGACCGTCTACTCGACGTCCGCGAGGACCTGGAACATGGTGTACCTGAACTTCAAGGACTGGTCCGACGCGCCGAACGCCAAGCTGCACTTCCTGGATCAGAATCCGAATCTCAGGGGGTATCACTGCGCACCGAGTCTGTTCTATTTCCGCCCGCACGGGAAATGGTACCTGGTCTTCCAGTCGCAGCAGCCGCAGTATTGCACCACCGACGACATTTCCAGGCCCCAGACCTGGACCCGGCCGGAGAACTTCTTCGAAAGACAGCCTGCAAGCATGCCCAGGCTTCCAATCGACTACCACGTGATCTGCGACGACACGCACGCCTACCTCTTCTTCACCGGCGACAACGGCTGCTTCTATCGCTGCCGGACCCGGATCGAGGACTTCCCCAAGGGCATGAGCGACCCCGAGATCGCCATCCAGGACAACCGAAACAATCTCTTCGAGGCGAGCATCACCTACAGGATCAAGGGCACGAACACCTATCTGACTCTGATCGAGGCTATGAGCCCGGCGCGCTACTACCGCGCCTGGACCTCCGACCGACTCGACGGCGAGTGGACGCCCGTTCCCGAGGCCGACACGTGGCAGAAGCCCTTCGCAGGGATCAACAACGTCGCCTTCGAGGACGGCGTGACGCCCTGGACCCGGGACATCAGCCACGGAGAGATGATCCGCGACGGGTATGACGAAACGATGATCCTCGACCCGAACAACCTTCAACTGCTCTTCCAGGGTCGTGATCCGGCCAGTGGCGGGCGATACGAACTGTTGCCCTATCAACTCGGTCTCTTGAAATTGTCGGCTCCCTGAACAGGGGCCGCAGTGAAAGGAGTGAATCGTGAGCATGAAGAAGACAGTCCCCATTGCAGGCTTGGCGATCCTGTGGATCGGCGCGGCGCAGAGTGTGGCAGGACAGAACGTGCCCTCGCTGAAGGACGTGTTCAAGGCCGACTTCCTGATCGGCGGCGCTCTGAACCGGAACCTCGTGACGGGCCGGGATCCCAATGCCGCCGACCTGGCCGTCAGACACTTCAACACAGCGACCGCGGAGAACGATCTGAAGTGGCAGCGCATTCATCCCCAGCTCAGCGAGTACAACTGGGAGCCCGCCGACAGCTTCGTCGCCTTCTGCGAGCAGAACAGGATGTTCGTCATCGGCCATTGCCTCGTCTGGCACAGTCAGGTCCCACGGTCGGTCTTTCGCGACGACACGGGAAACAACTTGACGCGAGACGCCCTTCTGGCTCGCATGGAGGAGCATATCAGGACCGTCGTCGGTCGATACAAGGGCCGCATCCAGGGTTGGGATGTGGTGAATGAAGCCCTCAACGAGGACGGGACGCTGCGAAACAGTTCCTGGCTGCAGATCATCGGCGAAGGGTCCGAAGACAAGCGGTACGACTATATCGAATGCGCCTTTCGGTGGGCCCACGAAGCCGACCCCAACGCAGAGCTGTACTACAACGACTATGGTCTGGAAACGTCGAGGGCCAAGTGCGACGGCGCCGTCGCCCTCGTGAAACACCTCAAGTCCAAGGGCCTGCGCATCGACGGCGTCGGCATTCAACTGCACGGCGGGCTGACGTACCCCAGCGTCGAGGGTCTCGAATACGCCATCACGTCTCTGGCCGCGACGGGCGTCAAGGTCATGATTACGGAACTGGACATTCGGACACAAACCCGCGGCTATCGCGGCGCCGATGTCAGCCAGGTGAGCCGCGACAGCACGAGCGATCCGACCGCCGTGGCTGCGGAGACACAGAAGAAGCTCGCCGACAAATACGCGGAGATCTTCTCCCTGCTGCTCAAGCACAAGGAAGACATCACCCGCGTCACGTTCTGGGGCGTCTACGACAAGACATCCTGGATCGGCGGCTCGCCCCTGCTGTTCGACCGGAACTGCCAACCCAAGGAGGCGTTCTTCGCAGTCGTGAAGGCCGCCCAGCGACAATGAGCCTGAAAGAGCAATTATTGTGACGCCCAAATCAGAGTCGCAGTAGGGTAGGCGAGAATCCACCAGATATCCTCGCCGTCATCCGCCGGCTCGCCTAATGAGTTTCGACTGACAAGTTCGGTAGCTTGTACCACCGCTTTGGCGTAATGTGGCCCAGCCGCCCCCGGCTGGGATCGCTCGGATCACCCCCGAGGGCGGGGGTGCCACATGGCCACACTGCCGCACGATTCGATTGCCGATTCTGCGCGTCAAGCTCATGAGAGTCAAGTCGGCCTATGGTACTGTGACTTGGAGCGAGAAGGTCTTCAGCGGCTTCACACCTTCTTCCCACGGCCTGCGATAGACGAGATGGAGAGTCATCTGCCCTGGATGGACCGCCTTGAAATCGAAGCTTTCCCACCCGCCGGCCCCGACAAGGGGCGGATCGCCGGTCTCGCGAGGCGTGAACTGTGCCTCGCCCATCTGCTCCACGATGGAGTCCTGGTGATCCACCCATTCCCATCGATACCCCGTACTGGGATTCGATTCGAGCGTAACGGTAAATATCTGGCCCAGCACAACCGTGACCCGCCCATCATACGGCTCCCACCAGAGGCGAGGATAATCTAACCCTTCGGCAATCTTCCAGATGTCCTCCGTGCCGTTGGCCGTCTCGCCCACGAAGTCCCAGCCGGCATCCAGGAACGTCCTAGCCATCCGCATCTCAGCTGTGGTCTTGCCTATGACTCCATTCGGATCAGGATCAACTTCCCCAACGCCAGCTAATGTACCGGAGGTCTGGGTGTCCCAGAAACAAGCGATCTCAGAGCCCCACCCTCCTTCCGGTGAATAGTCTGACCCTATTAGCGCCCCAACATCCGAATTGCCGCTGACCGCCCCGACGCTGTAGCACTCGGCCACAACACAGTCATTCTCGCCCGCCAGCCCACCGACCTCCCAGTCGCCATAGACGTCAGCAGTACTGTAGCACTGGGTCAGGGAGCCCCAGTTCGCTCCGACCAGCCCGCCGACAAGCCAATTTCCACAGACCACGCCCGTACTGAACGAGCCGACGATGGAGCAGTAGCAATCCCCGATACCATCGTTCACACCCACCAAGCCGCCAACGCACGAATCGCCAGTCACCGAGACGCTGCTCTGACTGCAGGCGATGTGGCCACCTCGGACGCTGGTACACCCAACAATGCCGCCGACAAAATCATGACCGCCTACCGCGCCGTTGCTGTAGCAGTAGGTCAAGATGCCCTTACTACTTCCCACCAGCCCGCCCACATAGTCACCGCCGCTGACCATACCGGCGCTGCAGCAGTGGGTCACAGTGCCAGTGCCACCGTCAGCGTTCCCCACCAATCCGCCGACGAATCTGCCTGAACCGACTATATCGACATGAGCTAACTCCAGATTCTTGATCTCAACACCGGGTGGACACCACGGCAATCCCCCTGACTGGCCAAACAGTCCCAGATAGGCGTTGCCTCTGATCGTCAGATGCGAGATGGTATGACCGTTACCGTCGAATGCTCCAGTGAACGGTGTGCCATCAAACGGGTTCTGGTCCCAGTCCAACACATCATCGTTCACATCTGGCGCAATGACGGCCCTGTCGAAGACCTTGTTGCCGGGGAGGTTGGGGTCCAGGTCGATATCCGCCACCATGATGAAATGCTTGTCGTAGTCGGCAGGCGTCTCGCCCAGGGCGATCAGATCGGCGACCGTGGCGATCTGGTACGGATCGTTCGGCTCACCCGTCCCGCCGCTGTATTTGGCCGCGGCGGTGGAAACGCCTGTCAGGAGAAGGACAGCCGCGACATACGCCCAGGATGTGCATAGAGTAACCATAACGTACCTCCGATTCAACATAAACGCTGAGTCAGGACCAATCACCTTTGAGACCGCTGATAAACGCAGATCAACGCTGATGATTCCTCGCGCCAAGCCGCCAAGAACGCCAAGGCAACCCTTCCAGGAGCCCTCCTGTATTTCCTTCCTTCCTTCCTTCCTTCCTTCCTTCTTTCTTTGCTTTGCGAGCTTCGCGGTCTTTGCGAGATATCACTATCCTCCATCAGCAGCGTTCATCAGCGTGTATCCGCGGTTTCGAGTCGTCCCGTAGCGGGCGCGGCCTGATCCCGCGCATCACTCGGAATCTGCGTGTGACCTGCATAACTCACCTCCGTTGTCGAGAGCCTCGCATGGACAGCGGCTCGGCATGAAAACAGCCAACGGCAGCATGGGAGCAGGAAGACCCCACTCTCCACCGCCAGCGATGATTCCATTGTACCCACTGGGGCGAGGGAATTCCATCCGTAGAAGCACGTGTTTTCGGACCCGCACATTGAAGACCGCCGTTTCGCGGTCCATTGGCCGGCGGGAGGCGTCATATCTCGCGGAGCAGCCAAACGCTGTTCCTGGCGTGCCCGTGAGGGTATGGAGGGCGTGAGAACGCATAGGAGAACGCCTTGCGGCGTCACTACGAACGGCTCCGCCCGCCCCCTCGCAGGGGGCAATAAATCCTTGACAGGGGGGGGGCGGGCCCACTAGAGTAAGGCCTTCGATTTTGAAGCCCCGCAGGGTAAGGGGTCTGACCATAAGAATGATGCAACAACAGTGGCAGGATTTTAAGGAGAAACGTACATGGCAGTGAAGGTAGGAATTAACGGATTCGGGCGAATCGGGCGTTTGGTGCTCCGCGCACTGGCCGCGAAGGCTGACAAGTTCGAGGTCGTCGCGATCAACGATCTGTTCGACGCCGACATGCTGGCCTACATGCTGAAATATGACTCGACCCAGGGCAGGTTCGCCGGCACGGTCGAGGCCAAGGGCAGTTCCATCATCGTCAATGGCAAAGAGATCCCGATCCTGGGCGAGAAGGACCCAGCCAAGCTGCCGTGGGGCGCCAAAGGCGTGGACGTCGTCCTGGAATCGACCGGCAAGTTCACGTCGCGGGCCGCCGAGGGCAAGGCCGGCTACGATACGCACCTGGTCGCCGGCGCCAAGAGAGTGCTGTTGAGCGCCCCGGCCAAGGACAAGCCGGACGCCACCATCGTTCTGGGCGTCAACGACGGCGAGCTGAAGGCCTCGATGAAGTGCATCTCGAACGCCTCCTGCACGACGAACTCGCTGGCCCCCGCCTGCAAGGTCCTGCACGAGAAGATCGGCATCGTCAAGGGTCTGATGACCACGGTGCATGCCTACACGAACGACCAAGCCATCCTGGACATGCCCTATAAGGACAAGCGACGAGGCCGAGCTGCCGCTCTGAACACTGTGCCCTCGACGACCGGCGCCGCGAAGGCCCTGGGCGAGGTGATCCCGGCGTTGAAGGGCAAGCTGCACGGGTATGCCCTGCGAGTGCCGGTTCCCGACGGCTCGATCACCGATCTGACCTTCCTGGCGGCCAGGAAGACCAGCGTGGAAGAGATCAACGGCGCGATGAAGGAAGCGGCGGCGGGCGCGATGAAGGGGATCATCGAGTACGTGACCGACCCGATCGTCTCCTCGGACATCATCGGCAATCCGCACAGCTCGATCTTCGACTCGACCAACACGATCGTCCTCGACGGTGATATGGTGAAGGTCACGATGTGGTACGACAACGAGTGGGGGTATTCCTGCCGGACCGTGGACCTCATCGAGCGGATCGCGAAGCTGTAGTGATTTACGATTTATGATTGACGATTTACGATTCGGGATTCTGAGGCCGCTGTCGCGGAGGGTCCCCCGAGGCGGCGATAGCAAATCGTAGATCGTAAATAGTAAATTCGAAGGGGATTTTATGGCCAAGAAGACGGTTGCTGATATCGAGGTCAAGGGCAAGAAGGTCCTGATGCGCGTCGATTTCAACGTCCCGCAGGACGATAACGGCAACATCACCAGCGACGACCGCATCGTCAAGGCGCTGCCCACGATCAAGAACGTGCTGGATCGCGGCGGCACCCTGATCCTGATGAGTCACCTGGGCCGGCCTGAGGGTGCGAGGGACGACGCGTATACCCTCAAGCCGGTGGCGGTGCGGCTCTCCGAGTTGCTGGGCAAGAAGGTGATCTTTGCCGACGACAGCGTCGGTCCGGACGCCACGGCCAAGGCCGCGGCCCTCAAGCCCGGCGACGTCCTGCTGCTCGAGAACCTCCGTTTCAATCGGGAAGAGGTCATCAAGGACAAGGCCGCCAAGGAGGACAAACAGCTTCGCGAGGCGAAGGACAACTTCGCCAAGAAGCTGGCTGCCATGGCGGATATCTACGTGGACGACGCCTTCGGCACCGCGCACCGGGACAATGCCTCGATGTACACCGTGCCGCAGGTGATGGAGGGCAAGCCGCGAGTGATCGGGTTCCTGATCGAGAAGGAGCTCAAGTTCCTCGGCGACACCGTCAGCAACCCGGTGCACCCGTTCGTCGCCATCCTCGGCGGCGCCAAGGTCTCCGACAAGATCGGCGTGATCGAGAACCTCATCGGCAAAGTCGATCGCATCGTCATCGGCGGGGCAATGGCCTATACGTTCCTGAAAACTCGCGGCAAGGCCATCGGCGGCAGCCGGGTCGAGGACGACTTCCTGGACAAGGCCCAGGAGCTGCTGGACCGAGCGGCGGACATGAACTGCGAAGTCCTGCTCCCGCCGGACCACGCGGTCGTTCGCAAGCTGGAGGCCGGAGCCGAGCATCGGACCGCGGTCGGCGATATCGATCCCGGCTGGCAGGCGGTGGACATCGGTCCCATGGCCGCCAGGGAGTTCGCGGCCAAGATCGTCGACGCCAAGACCATCGTCTGGAACGGGCCCATGGGAGTCTTCGAGATCCCGCCCTTCGATCAGGGAACCAAGGCCATCGCCCAGGCGGTCGCCAAGGCAACCGAAAACGGCGCCAAGAGCATCGTCGGCGGCGGCGACAGCGCCAGCGCCATCGAGCAGCTCGGTCTCCAGAAGAAGATCAGCCACATCTCGACCGGCGGCGGCGCCTCCCTCGAATTCCTCGAAGGCAAGAAATTCAAGGCCATTGAGATCCTGGATGACAAATAGGTAGACAGGTGAACCCCACAGGGGATCACGACGAGTGAATACGAGAGCGCATGTGATGAGCATGCGCTCTCGTTTGTATATCTGGCTCTCCCGTGTCGCAACAGAACGCAGACGCAAGAGGGGTGATTTCATGAACAGGGCACTGCCCAGTCCCGGCACAGTCGAGATCGCGCCGTCGATACTCAGTGCGGACTTCGCCAAACTGGCGGACGAGATCGCGAGCGTGACCGCGGCCGGTGTGAAGATGCTCCATCTCGACGTCATGGATGGCCATTTCGTGCCGAACCTCACAATAGGCCCGGTCGTGATTGCCAAGCTGCGCAAGCATAGCGGTCTTTTCTTTGACAGTCATCTCATGATCAGCGAGCCCGCCCGGTACATCGAGGCCTTTGCGAAGGCCGGCGTGGACAATATCACGTTTCACATCGAGGTGACGGACGAGCCAGAGCGGATGATCGACAGAATCCACGACCTGGGCTGCACCGCCGGGATCACGCTGAACCCGGAGACCCCGGTGGAATCCATCGCGAAGGTGGCTCCGTTGTGCGACATGGTGCTGGTTATGACGGTCCGGCCGGGCTTTGGAGGCCAGGAGTTCATGGAAGACGCTGCCCGAAAGGTCATCGCGGTTCGCGAGATGGTCGGCCCTGGCGTTCGTGTCGAGGTCGATGGCGGAATCGACGCCCGGACAACCCCGATCGTGGTCTCCTACGGCGCCGACACTCTCGTCGCCGGCAACGCCATCTTCGGCAAGTCCGACCGCTTGGCCGCCATCCGGGCCATTCGAGACGCCTGCGAGCAGCGCCCGTAGCTTTTCCGACAGCAATCTGGTACACTCATGCTCATGACGAAGAAAGCCAAGAACTGGAACGGTTTCTCGCTGCGGCCACGCAAGGAAATGCCCGAAGGGCTCTGGATGAAGTGCCCCAGTTGCGAGCACATGCTCTATCGCAGCGCCGTGGAGAAGAACCAAAATGTCTGTCCGGAGTGCGAGTACCACTTCCGCATCGGGGCGCTGACCCGCATCGAATACCTCGCGGACGAGGGTACGTTCCAGCAGGTACTCGAAGACATGACCACTACGGACCCGCTCGACTTCAAATATCGCGGCACAACCTACAAACAGCGGGTCAAGGACGACGAGAAGAAGTCCGGCATGAAAGAGGCCATCCTTATCGGCAAGGCATTCATCAAAGGTCGCGGCGTCGTCCTCGCCATCATGGAACCGAACTTCCTCATGGGCTCGATGGGCGCCGTCGTGGGCGAGAAGCTCTGCGTCGCAGTGGACAAGGCCATCGAAGAATCGCTGCCCTTGATCGTCGTGAGCTGTTCCGGCGGGGCCCGCATGCACGAGGGCGTCGTCTCGCTCGGCCAAATGGCCAAGACCTCCGCTGCCATGGCCCGGCTCGACGAGGCCAAAGGCCTGTTCATCTCCGTCCTGGCCGACCCCACCACCGGCGGCGTCACCGCCAGTTTCGCCATGCTGGGCGACGTGATCGTCGCCGAGCCGGGGGCCCTGATCGGCTTCGCCGGCCCAAGAACCATCGCGGAAACGATCAAAGTCGAGTTGCCCGATGGTTTCCAGACCGCCGAATTCATGCTCGAGCACGGCTTCGTCGATATGATCGTCCACCGCAAGGACCTGCGAAGCGAGATCGCCCGCATCATCGACTACACCCAGAAGTAGCCCCTCTCTCACCACGGAGACACAGAGCCCACAGAGAAACCCTGTAACCTCTCGTAGAGCAGAGGATTGCGCGCATTAGCGACAGCGGTAGGGTGGGCTATGCCCACCGTCTTTTGAAGGACACCGTACTACTGGATCGCTCAGGATCCTCGTGAACGACCCGGTCGCACATCGCGCGTTGGTGCGCCCTTTCGCCTCGGCCTGCGGCAGCGGGCCGGAACATGAGGGGGAAGGAGGCAGGGTAACAGGCCGGCCGATTAAGACACGGTGCGCTATCTCTCCTGCCCACGAGCATACACGGACGCATGAAGCTGTGCGGGCGTCCTATGGGAAAACGGCAGAGTCGATCTGGCTGCTCCGTTTGTCCCGTTCCTGACACAAGCCGTTTTGGACATCGTACAGCCGGCACACGAAGGTTTCTGAGTTCCCGAGTTGGTCTTGCCCGCCTTTGCCATCACTTGCCTCACGAGAGATACCTATTTGACTGGTCGAACGACTCCCTTGCGTAGCGAATGCCTTCGACCATGTTATTCAACAACAGTCTGACCAAGCGGTCAAGTTCTTTGTTCCCACGGTAATCTGCCTGTGCAATGAAGTCCACCCGCCCGGCTCTGAGCAGTTCCTTGCACGTTCTGAGAGCCTTGGCATTCTCCTCCTCATAGACGGCGATGGCATACCCGCCGTTCTTCCGGATGACCGTCATGCAGGGCACGTCTGTCAATCCGTCGCCGATGTACAGGATGTTCTGAAACGGGACAGGCCGCAGGGCTGGGGGCATGTGGAGGTTGATGCTCTCATGCAGAGCCTCTTTTCCTTTGTTGATTCTGAAGATAAACTGTGTCTTCAGGGTGTCATTCACGATGACCTTGGGGAAGACGGCTTCGTCATATTCGTTGTAGTGATATTCCGATGCGAAGATCTTGTGGAAGTGCCTGGCGATGCTGGCCCCGCATATGATCTCCTTCAAACCAGCGGACAGAACATAGTGACGCAACTCGATGTGGGAATCCAATCGCGTCGTGACGTAGTCGCTGATTCGCCTGAAGAACCCTGCGACTCCCGGATAGTATTGGATGTTCTTCGCAAGCGACCTGAGAACGCGCGGCGTCACCGGATAGTGCTTGGCCTTGGACATCTCGATCATCAGACGCATGTAGGTGACAATTTCTTCCCCTCCGGTACTCAGTGCCTCTGCTCTCACGGCTTCCCAGAACTCTCGCCCCTTTTTGATTCCGAGCTCCGGAAGCACGGTGTATTCTTGCATGGGCTGCGGCGTCAGCGTCCCATCGAAATCATAGACAATCGCAATGACATTGTGTATGAATCTCGGCTTTTCCTGTGACATGGCGAGTACCTCTCACTGAACACTCTCGCACCCTCGACAGTACACCGTTCGACACGTCCTCGTGGCTTCCGAGGCACCCTGGGCACTTCTCAGGTCCCCGGCCCACGGCACTATTGTAGAACCAAACTGGTGAAAATGCAAGAGGCGGTGGTGCTCAGGGCAAGGTTGGCGCGGAGCATGGAGATATCGATACCGGACTCGATCGCCTCGCGGATCGCGTCCGACGGCTCCGCCCGGCCCTGCTCGGTCGGTCTTGCTGGCTCCGGCGATATGCTCATGCCCTGATTGTAATGTGATCTCTCCGCAAGAGCAACCGGCTCACGCAGAGAGGCCGAGCCGCAGAGCATAATGGGGAATTGTCGAGAACCCCTTTGTCGCCTGATGGCCGTTCTCACCTTCTCCCGTTCTTCCCTTCCCATCTGCTCTCGTCTCCGCGTCCCTGCGCCTCCGCGTGAGATACAACTCCTTGTCAGATCCGACATTACGCATACCCAATCAATATTCATCCCTCGTCGATCATCAATGGAATGGCCTGTGGCCGGGGACTGACTGCGTTTACCGCTTTGAAGGATACCAGCGGGGATACCCGCCCCCCTCAGCCCATTGGACACGGGAAATGCCGCAAGCGTTTGCAGAATAGAGGAGTACACGTATCGGCGACAGCGGCAGTACGCCGTCCACGTTAAAATGGTGGATACGACCGCGGCAGTGTGTCGCGGGCATCCTGCCCGCGATTCGAGGGCGGGACGCCCTCGACACAAGCGTGGCCACTCACCAAATTAGACTGGACGGCGTAGCAGGGTGGGCTGCGCCCACCGTCTTCCTGCCCTTTGGCCAGGACCGAAGCGTTTGACGCATTGATCGGAGGACCCTGCGAGGATGTCCGACACGCGCCCCGTTCCCCAAGAGCCGCCGGCGTGCAGCGCTCTGCCGGAAACCCCGGCCATCTATATCCAAAGCCTGACCCCTTCTCCCGCCCCGGACACCTATGTCCAAAGCCTGACCCCTATTGCCCTAACGACGAAGGACCCCGGCGCCGCTGAGGCAGAAGGGCATGTGGAATTCGGCGACAGCGGTAGTGCGCCGTCCACCTTAAAATGGTGGGCATGATGAGCGTGTCGCGGGCATCCTGCCCGCGATTCGAGGGCAAGATGCCCTCGACACAGACTTGGCCAGTCCCTAAATTAACGTGGACGGCGTAGTAGTACGCCGTCCATCCTAATTTGGTGGGCGGATTGAGCGTCATTTGCCGATGATTCCTTTCAGAGAAAGAGAAAGGAGTCTGCCTATGAAGGGTTCAAATCGCAAGCGTGCTGTGGAATTGACCGAAGAAGCCCGCGCGCGTCTGGAGGCCATCACGCGCAATGGCACCGCACCCGCCAAGAAGATCCTGCACGCCCGCGTGCTGCTGATGAGCGATCAGCATCACCCCGCCGGGCGCTATCCCGATGACCAGATCGCCACCGTGTTGGGCATTCACGTCCATACGGTCGCCCGGATCCGGACCCGCTTCGTCCTCCAAGGGGA
>Ga0209200_1000897_pt1 | contig 32149 bp, 23 predicted proteins | sample AD_UKC033_MetaG_FD_184406 | JGI IMG/M metagenome (GOLD analysis project Ga0209200, IMG submission 184406) | Active sludge microbial communities of municipal wastewater-treating anaerobic digesters from USA - AD_UKC033_MetaG (SPAdes) (version 2) | ecosystem: Engineered > Bioreactor > Anaerobic >... | reverse complement strand
GTGGATGCGCTGGTGGGTGACACGCTGATCTCGCTGCTGCGTCAACTGCGCGCCGGCTACCCCAAGCGGCCTGAGCAGTTTCCGCAGTCCGTGGTCCTGTGCGGCGTGCGTGACCTGCGCGACTACCGCATCCAGGCCAGCAGCGAGAAGGCGGCCATCGTGGGCGGCAGCGCCTTCAACATCAAGGCCAAGTCGCTGCATCTGGGCGACTTCGACCGCCAGGAAACCGCTGCCCTGCTGCTGGAACACACCGCCGAGACGGGCCAGCTTTTCACCCCCGATGCGCTGGAGCTGATCTGGCAGCTCACTAACGGCCAGCCGTGGCTGGTCAACGCCCTGGCGTATGAGACCACCTGGGAAATGCGCGCCGGCCGCGACCGATCACAGCCCATCAGCGCGGCCATGATCCAGGAGGCCAAGGAGGCGTTGATTCTGCGCCGCGTGACGCACCTGGACCAGTTGGCCCACAAGCTGCGCGAGCCGCGTGTGCGCCGCGTGGTAGAGGCGCTGTTGACCGGCGACCCCTCGCCGGAGGTCATCCCGCCTGAGGATGTCACCTACGTGCGCGACCTCGGTTTGATCAAGACCGAGGGTCAGCTCAGCATTGCCAACCCCATCTACCAGGAAGTCATTCCGCGCGAGCTCACCTTCAGCACGCAGCTCACCATTTCTCAGGAGCCGGCCTGGTACATCCTGCGCGATGGCCGACTGGACCTGCCCAAGCTGTTGGCGGCCTTCCAGCAGTTCTTCCGCGAGCATTCCGAGGCCTGGCTGGACGGTTTCAACTATCGCGAGGCGGGGCCGCAGTTGCTGATGCAGGCCTTCTTGCAGCGCATCGTCAACGGCGGCGGCCGCGTCGATCGGGAATATGGCCTGGGCCGGCGGCGCACCGATCTGCTGGTGGTGTGGAACCATCCGGCTGGCGTGCAGCGGGCAGTGATCGAGCTGAAGCTGCTGCGCGGCTCGCTGGAGGCGACGCTGCAAGAGGGGCTGGCCCAGACCTGGGAATACGCCGACCGCTGCGGCGCGGAGGAGGCGCATCTGGTGATCTTCGACCGCCGGCCGGGCAAGAGCTGGGAGGAGCGCATCTGGCAGCGCGCCGAGCGCTATCAGGACCTGCCCATCGCCGTGTGGGGGATGTAGCCGCCTCAGGAGCGGGGGTCCCCGGAGGACGCTCTACTCCAGCAGAACGCGGGCGATGGCTTCTTGCCAGCCGTCCAGGGACTGTGTGACTTTCAGCTAGATGTTCAGTCCGTCCACGGCGGCTCTTTCAATGGCCAGTCCCTTTTTGTAACGTTCCATGAACGCCTTGAAGCCGGCCACGTCTGTTTGATCGGGCGCGATGGTCGTGCCCTGTTCGCCTGTGAAGACTCTGTTGGCGAGATACTCTTCCAGCGCTTCGTTCTCTGCCTTGTGCATCATGTAGGAGGCCAGCAGAGCAATCCCCCACGCGCCGCCCTCGCCAGCGGTTTCCATCACTGAAACGGGGACGTTCACGGCCGCTGCCATGATCCTCTGCCCCACTTCCCTGGTCTTGAAGAAGCCGCCGTGGCCGAGGATCTTGTCGATCTTCACCTGCTCCTGCTCCAGAAGGATGTCCAGGCCGATCTTCAAGGCGCCAAGCGCCGAGAACAGATGCACACGCATGAAGTTCGACAGTGTGAAGCGACTCTCAGGTGTACGAACGAACAGCGGCCGTCCCTGCTCCATGTGCGTGATGTGCTCGCCCGACAGATAGTTGTAGACCAGCAGCCCGCCGCCATCGGCGTCGCCCGTGAGCGCCTGCTGATAGAGCAGTTCAAACAGCCTGGTCTGGCTGACGTCTACGCCCAGAGCCTCGGCGAATTCCCGGAACACATCGACCCAGGCATTCAGATCAGACGTGCAGTTGTTGCTGTGCACCATGGCCACAGGCTTGCCCGCGGGCGTCGTTACCAGGTCGATCTCGGGATAGACCTTCGACAACGCCCGTTCCATGACGATCATGGCAAATACCGAGGTTCCTGCGGAAACATTGCCTGTCCGCTCCCTCACGCTGTTGGTTGCGACCATGCCAGTGCCAGCATCGCCCTCAGGCGGACAGAGCGGGATGCCCGCCTGGAGCTGCCCGGTGGGATCGATCAGTCTGGCGCCTGCGGTGGTCAGAACCCCCGCGCCTTCGCCGGCCATCAGGACCTTCGGCAGGATGTCCTGGAGCGTCCACGGAATGTTTTCAACTGCCAGCCGTTGGTTGAACAGCTCAATCATGTGTTCGTCGTAGGTGTTGGTCCTGTTATCCATGGGGAACATGCCTGATGCTTCGCCCACGCCCAACACCTTCTGACCTGTGAGCTTCCAATGGACATAGCCTGCCAGCGTGGTCTGATAGTGAACATCCCTGACATGGGGTTCGCGGTTCAGAATCGCCTGGAAGAGATGGGCAATACTCCAGCGCTGGGGAATATTGAACTGAAACAGATCTGTGAGCTGCTCTGCTGCCGGCCCGGTGATGGTGTTGCGCCATGTGCGGAAGGGGACGAGCAGATTCTCCTCTTTGTCGAAGACCAGGTAGCCGTGCATCATGGCGCTGAAGCCAATGGCCCCGGTGGTTTTGAGCGGGACGTTGTACTTCTCCAAGACGTCGCTGCTGAGCTGGCGATAGCTCTCCTGCAAGCCGGCCCAAACGTCTTCGAGACGATAGGTCCAGATGGCGTTCTCGTACCGGTTTTGCCACTCGAAGTTTCCCGAGGCGATCGGCGCATGATTTTCGTCGATCAGCACGGCCTTGATGCGCGTCGAGCCGAACTCGATGCCCAAGACGGTCTTGCCGCTTTCGATGGCTCTTTGAGTCGCGTAACGATTCATGGTTGCCTCCGGATCGATGGTTAGCCCTTCAGATGATAATACACGTCGTTCCAACGTATCTCTTTTCTGAACTCATCGATGCGTGTGTTTTCATCGATCTGGAGATACTCGATCCCCGCCATGCCGGCGAAGTCGCTCAACTGCTGACCCGTCACGGCATAGCTGAAGCTGGTATGGTGCGCGCCTCCGGCATAGATCCATGCGGCTGCGGCGGTCTTGAGGTTGGGGCGCGGCTCCCAGAGGGCGCGTGCCACTGGCAGTTTGGGCAACGGCTTCTCCACGGGTACCACATCCACCACATTGGCCAACAGGCGGAAGCGTTGTCCCATGTCCATGATCGCCGCGCCGATCGCCGGACCGGCGTTGGCGTCGAAGATCAACCGCACCGGGTCAGCTTTCCCGCCGATGGACAGCGGAAAGATGTCCAGGCGGGGCTTGCCGGCCGCAATCGATTCGCAAACTTCCAACATGTGCGAGCCCAACACGCGCTGGTGAACAGGGCTGAAATGATAGGTATAATCTTCCATGAAAGAAGTGCCGCCCTTGCGACCAGCGCCCATGACCTTCATGGCGCGCACCAGGGCAGCCGTCTTCCAGTCCCCTTCGCCGCCGAAGCCGTATCCGTCACGCATGAGCCGCTGGACGGCCAAACCGGGGAGCTGGGTCAGGCCGTGCAGGTCTTCGAAGTTGGTCGTGAATGCCTTGAAGTTGCCGCTCTGCAAGAAATTGCGCAGTCCGACCTCGATGCGCGCCCCCTCGCGGAGCGATGTGTTGCGCTCCCCGCCCGGTTGCAGCGCCGGAGCCACATCGTACTCATCCAGGTAGGCTTGCAGCAGCTGATTGATCTCGGCGTCGGTGGCGCGGTCGACGGCTTTGACCAGGTCGCCCACGCCATAGGCATAGACGTTATATCCCAACTGCATCGTCGCGGCTACCTTGTCCCCTTCGGTCACGGCCACATCGCGCATGTTATCGCCAAAGCGCGCGATCCGGGCGCCTTGCCAGTCAGCCCAGGCAGCGGCGACGCGCGCCCAATCGCCCAGTTCAGATTGCACGTCCGCATCCTGCCAGTGACCCACGACGACCTTGCGATCAAGACGCAGACGACTCACCATGAAGCCGAACTCGCGATCGCCGTGCGCTGACTGGTTCAGGTTCATGAAATCCATGTCAATTTCAGACCAAGGAATCTCGCGGTTGTACTGAGTGTGCAGATGAGCGACGGGCTTCTTGAGTTGCATCAGCCCGGCAATCCACATCTTGGCGGGCGAAAAGGTATGCATCCAGGTGATGAGGCCGATGCAGGCCTTGGTAGAATTCGCCTCCAGACAGAGCGCACTGATCGCTTCCGGCGTCGTCAGCACCGGCTTGAATATGACTTTGACTGGCATCTGAGGAGATATGCCCAGAGAATCGGCAATCTCGCGCGAGTGTTCTGCCACTTTTTCCAGTGTTTGAAGGCCATAAAGATGCTGGCTGCCGGTTACAAACCAGACTTCGTATTGCGTCAGATTTATCATTGTCTTGCTCCTTGTAGCATGGTTGCGTTGTGTCTCTGCAATGAGCAAAATGGTCGTTTCGCCGCTGCAGTTTGTCTGTGAGATCTCGCCGGATACCGCGTTACGTTCCGTTGTCGTTCACGTTATCGTTTCCGGCGAAAAGTGTTATAATAGAAAGCGTCTCTTGAGCTACCTGTCCGTTGCGACTCATTAGTGCCACACCATGCCAAATTCACGAACCAAACAACCCACGATCAAAGACATCGCCCAAATGTGCGGTGTTTCCGCTCAGACGGTGTCACGCGTGATCAATAACCGTCACGACGTTTCGCCAGAAACCCGCCAGGCGGTTGAGGCCGCCATCGCGCAGGTCGGCTATCGGCCAAGCGCTCTGGCGCGCAGTCTGGTGCATCAACGCAGCGGCACGCTGGGTGTGATCATAGCCGGGCTACGCTACCTTGGCGTCGCACTCACCTTGAACGGCATCGCCGAAGCATGCGAGAACGCCGGCTATGCATTGTTAATCAAAGAACTGGCTCGCCTGGACGTCCCAACTAACATCGTGCCGATCATCGAGTCGCTCATGGCGCACCAGGTGGAAGGTGTCGTTTTTGCAGCTCCTGAGTTCAACGAAAATGTCAGGATGGCGCAGTCTCAGTTGCCAGCCAACTGTCCACCGGTCGTCTTTCTCAAATGCCATCCCAACCCAAACTACGACATCATCAATCTCGACAATCACGGCGGAGCCCGCAAGGCGGTTGAATACTTCCTCTCGGTCGGTCGCCGGCATGTCGGCCTGATCACGGGACCCCTGGGATGGCTGGAAGCTCGTCAGCGCAAACAGGGGTGGGAAGATACCCTCAAGAGCTTTGGCATCGACGTTGGCGCTCACACATGGGTCAGCGGCGATTGGAGCTCCCAGAGCGGTGCGTCGGCCTTTGCCGAGTTGTTGGGGAAGTATCCTTTGATGGACGCCGTGTTCATCAGCAACGACCAGATGGCGCTTGGCGCCTTGCACATCGCGGGGAAGCGCGGCATCCAAATTCCGGACGACATCGCGGTGATAGGTTTCGACAACCTGGAGGAGTCGGCCTATTACACGCCTTCCCTGTCAACCGTCAACCATCCTTTGCGCGATCTGGGCACCCTGGCCGTCCAGAACCTGCTCAAGCGCATCGAAGGAGGGGCAACTCGTCAGCCTGGTACGGCGATCACATTGCAGACAGAATTGGTCTTGCGCGATTCCACTCCGCGACTTGAGAAGTAATCGCGCCGTCCGTTGGATGGTCAGGCTATACCGTCACCAGTATGGCCTGACCATCTTTTGTCAGGGGAGAAATGGGCCGAGCGCCTAGCCCTTCCTCTTGCTGTAGACATCGAAGAACACCGCCGCCAAAAGCACCAGGCCCTTGATGGCTTGCTGAACGTCGATTCCGACGCCCATGATCGACATGCCGTTGTTTAGCACGCCCATCACCAGGGCGCCGATGACGGCGCCGATCACCGTGCCGATGCCGCCGCTGGAAGAGGCGCCGCCGATGAAGCAGGCGGCAATCACGTCCAGCTCAAAGCCGTTGCCGGCCTTGGGGGTTGCCGAATTCAAGCGGGCGGCGAAGACCATGCCGGCCAGGGCGCTGAGCAGCCCCATGTTGACGAAAGTCATGAACAGCAGGCGCACCGTCTTGACGCCGGAGAGCTGCGCGGCCTTCTCATTGCCACCCATGGCGTAGATACGCCGTCCAATCACCGTGCTGGTGGTGAGGAAGCCGTACACGCCGATCAAGATCATCATCACCACCAGCACATTGGGCAGCCCCTTGTACGTCGCCATGAGCCAGCATAGCCCCATGATGGCGGCCGTAACGAGCACATTCTTCAAGACGAAGAAGACCATGGGCGAAACTTCCAGCTTGTACTTGAGCTGCTTCCGGCGCGATGAGAGGTCTCTGTAGACCAGAAAGGCTGAAAGCAACGCCCCAATCACGAGGGTTGTGATATGGATGCCCTGCCCACCAAACAGGTCCGGAATGAATCCGGAACTCAGGCGTTGGAAACCGACCGGGAAGGGCCCAATCGACTCGCCGTTCAGGATGGTCAACGTCAATCCACGGAAGATCAACATGCCGGCCAGGGTGGCGATAAAAGCGGGGATCTTGACATAGGCGACCCACAGGCCATTCCAGGCGCCGATCAATCCACCGGCGATGAGGCAGATCAGCATCACCAGGAGAAAGTTCATGTTGTAATTGACCATCAGGATGGCTGAGATGGCGCCGATAAAGCCGACGACTGAACCGACCGAAAGGTCGATCGCGCCGGATACGATGATCAGCAGCATGCCCAAGGCCATGATGACGATGTAGCTGTTTTGCAGCACCAGGTTAGTGAGGTTCACCGGCATCAGCAGAGTGCCTTTGGTGACAACCTGGAAGAAAGCCATGATCGCGATCAGGGCGATCAGCATGCCATATTCGCGCAGATTGCTCTTGATCAAACTCTTGATCGCATCAGGGCCAAGGAAGCTGCGAACGTCGCGCTCTGGACCGGCTTGTATCGTGCTCATTGGGTTACCTCTTGTTGTTTCAGGATGCAGGACATGATACGTTCCTGTGTGGCCTCATTGGCCATCATCTCGCCCACAATCTTGCCTTCGTTCATGACGTAGATCCGGTCGCTCACTCCTAGGATCTCAGGCAGCTCGGATGAGATGAGTATGATCGCCTTGCCCTCACCAACCAGTTGATTGATGATGGTGTAGATCTCATACTTGGCGCCCACATCGATGCCGCGGGTCGGCTCATCCAGGATCAAGATGTCAGGGTCTGTCAGCAGCCATTTGCTCAATACAACCTTCTGCTGATTGCCGCCCGACAGGTTGACCACCTTTTGCGAAATGTTGGAACACTTGATGTTCAGTTTCTCGCGATAATCATTGGCCACCTGCATCTCCCGCGGTTCGTTGATCACGATCCCGTCGGAAACCGCTTCCAGATTGGCCAGGGTGATGTTTTTTCGGACCTGTTCAATCAGGACCAGGCCGTAGCTTTTGCGATCTTCCGTGGCATATGCGATGCCATGGTCGATGGCTTTGCTGATGGTGCTGACGTCGATCTCCTGACCATGCTTCAAGACCTTGCCGCTGATCCGTTGCCCGTAGGCGTGTCCGAAGATGCTCATCGCCAGCTCGGTGCGGCCGGAACCCATCAGGCCCGATATGCCCACCACCTCCCCGCGATGCGCGACCAGATTGATGTTGTCGACCACCTTGCGGTCTGGCTGCAAGGGGTGGTAGACGTTCCAATCGCGTACTTCAAAGAGCACTTCACCGATTTCCGGCTTGCGGGGCGGATAGCGGTGGGTAAGGTCTCGCCCCACCATGCCGCGGATGATGCGGTCTTCACTGACGGCATGTTGCTGGGCGTCCAGCGTTTCCACCGTCGTGCCGTCGCGCAAGATCGTGATGGCATCCGCCACCTTGGAAACCTCGTTCAGCTTGTGGGAGATGAGGATCGAGGAGATGCCCTGGGCTTTGAACTGCAACAGCAGCTTCAGCAGGGCCTCGCTGTCGCTTTCGTTCAGACTCGCGGTCGGTTCATCCAGAATCAGCAGTTGCACCTCCTTGGCCAGAGCTTTGGCAATTTCCACCAGTTGCTGTTTGCCTACCCCGAGGTGTGTGACCAGGGTGTTGGGCGATTCGTGGAGACCGACCTTTCCCAACACCTCCTGGGTACGAACCTTCGTCTCAACCCAGTCAATCACGCCGTTCTTTTGCTGCTCGTTGCCCAGAAAGAGATTCTCGGCAATCGAAAGATGCGGCACGAGCGCCAGCTCTTGGTGGATGATCACGATCCCCAGCTTTTCGCTCTGGCCGACATCCGTGAACCGGCATTCCTTGCCCTGGTAGAATATCTGGCCGGTGAACGTGCCGTGGGGGTAGACACCACTCAGGACTTTCATCAGCGTGCTTTTGCCAGCGCCGTTTTCGCCCACGAGTGCGTGAATTTCACCCTGGCTGACGCTGAAATTCACGTTATCCAATGCTTTGACGCCAGGGAATGTTTTCGTGATGTTGCGCATTTCCAGAATTACATCGGGCATAGGTTTCTCCTGGACTGATCATGAACTCAGGCTGGCGCAGACTCGGCCCTGCTCACTGGCCGTAATATGCGCGGGCCCCATGTTTGCGTAGAAAGTGCTTGTCTTGTAGATCACGTGGCGCTGGCCGGACATCGGCTGCCAGTTGTTCGGTTCGATAAGCCATCTTGGCTACTTCCTCCAAGACGACGGCATTGTGGACTGCCTCGTGGACATCCTTGCCCCAGGTGAAAGGCCCATGATTGGCGCACAGCACGCCGGGCACATACAACGGATCCTGGCCTTCGAAGGTTTCGACGATCACCTTCCCAGTATTCCGTTCGTAGTCGTTTTCAATCTCGGCCTGTGTCAGTGACCTGGCGCACGGTATCTCGCCATAGAAGTAGTCAGCGTGGGTGGTGCCATAGCAGGGGATGCTTCTGCACGCCTGGGCCCATGAAGTGGCCCAGGGAGAGTGGGTATGGACGATGCCGCCAATCTGAGGAAAGGCGAGATACAGCTCAAGATGTGTCGCTGTATCGGTCGAGGATTTGTACCTTCCTTCAACCCTGTTGCCCTGCAAGTCCACGACGACCATGTCTTCAGGCGCCAGAACTGCGTACTCTACCCCGCTCGGCTTGATGACGACCAGCCCTGCTTCCCGATCGATGCCGCTCACGTTGCCCCATGTAAAAGTAATGAGGCCGCGCTTCGGCAGTTCCATGTTGGCCGCGTAGACCTGGCGCTTCAGTTCTTCGAGCATCTCTATCACCGCCTTACGATCTGCAATGATCGCTATGCCGCATTGTTCTCGAACATTTCCCGAACGGCTCGCAACACGACAGCGTCGTCGACTACCAGTGACCCAAGGCTGCGCTTGTATTCCGCAGTGAACTTCTCGGCGCCCTCTCGAGCCCGTAGGATCCATTCTACGGCCGTATCATCGCTGACGATGCCGGTGTCGATCACCAGGTTAAAGTAGCTGGCGACGTCCCAACGCAAGCCGTACCAGGATTGTATGAATGAGGCGCGGACTTGATCGCTTTCTTTCACGATCTTTTCTGCCGTTGCCAGGTCAGTCAGCTTTCTCTCCGCCATGATGCGCTTCACCCGGGCCGCAAAAGGCGCTTGAAGCCGGACATTCAGGACGTTCGAGTATTCGCCCAAGACTGCAAAACTGCCCCGACCCAGCATGATCACGTTCCCCAACGAAGCCGTGGCCTGAAGCACGCGATTCATTGTGGTGACCATATCGAGACGGGTCCCGTCCATGCGGTCCCAATAGCTGGCAGCGGCCTCATAATCTTGTGCGAACTGCACGAACCCAAACTGCTTGAGGATCTTTTCCAGCATGGCCTTGTCAACCAGCCGGTAGTTCAAAGCCTTGGCCAACTCCAGGGCGATAGAGTCGCCTCCGCTACCGACCTCTCGCGAAATGGTGATTACAGACATGGCTCATCTCCGACGTTGCTTCTGGGCGATTCAACAAGGTCTGATATGGAGAAGGAGCCGCCTTCCGGCAGAAGACGGCTCCTTCGAGACAGGAGAAGAACTACTTGAGCTGGTCAGCGGTGTAGTAGCCCGAGTCGACCAGGATCTGCTGGTAGTTGCTGGCATCCACACTGATGGGGGCGAGCAGGTAGGAGGGCACGATCTTGACGTTGTTGTCATAGGTCGTGGTGTCGTTGACCGGTACTTCCTGGCCCGTCAAGGCCGCATGGACCATCTGGGCGGCTTGGGCAGCCAGTTCGCGGGTGTCCTTGAACACTGTGTAGCGCTGCTCGCCGGCGATGATAGACTTGATGGAGGCGATTTCAGCATCCTGGCCAGTCACAACCGGCATGGGCAGATCGCCGGTGCCGTAGCCTACGCCCTTGAGGGAGGAAATGATCCCCCGCGAGATGCCGTCATACGGCGAAAGAACAGCATCCACACGCTCGCTGGTGTAGTTTGCGCTGAGCAGGTTGTCCATGCGAGCCTGGGCGGTGGCGCCATCCCAGCGCAAGGTGGAAACCTTGTCCATGCCCGTCTGGCCGCTGCGGACTACCAACTGGCCGCTGTCGATGAAGGGCTGCAAAACGGACATCGCGCCATCATAGAAGTAGAACGCATTGGTGTCGTCCGGGGAGCCGCCGAACAGCTCGATGTTGAATGGCCCCTTGCCATCCGCCAGGCCCAGCGCATCCACAATCTGGGTGCCCTGAAGCACGCCGACTTTGAAGTTGTCGAAGGTGGCATAGTAGTCCACGTTGGGGGTATTGGTGATCAGGCGGTCATAGGCCATTACCAGTACGCCGTTGTCGCGGGCCTTCTGCAGCGTGTCGGACAAGGTGCTGCCATCGATCGAGGCGATTACCAGCACTTTGGCGCCCTTGGTGATCATGTTCTCGATCTGAGCGATCTGGTTGGGGATGTCGTCTTCGGCAAATTGCAGCTCGGTCTGGTAGCCCATATCCTTGAACGCCTGGACCATGCTGTTGCCATCTGAGATCCACCGAGCGGACGATTTGGTCGGCATCGAGATGCCTACGAGTTGGCCGCCTGTGGCAGCCGGGGCCTGGGTTGCCTCGCCAGGGGCGGCCGCAGGGGCGGCCGCAGGAGTGGCCGATCCGCACGCGGCGAAGACCAGGGACAGCGCGACCAGCGCGACGAGGAGAGACAGACGGGACAGGTACTTCATTTTCATTCTCCTGTGAGTGAGTGGTGAACCGGATTCCAGCTCCAACTGAATAGATTGACATTGGTGCGTGCAATTGTGTGATGTTGCACCGTGAGCGTTCACGTGAACGTTCACAATATATATATAACACATCTTTTCACGCTTGTCAATAGGCTGTTGGTGGCTATTTCGGCGCGGCGGCCTTTTTTTAAGGTTTGGTGGTTTGGCAGCACGTTGATAGGGCAGGGGTGTGCTGGATGAGAGGCTTCAGCAGGTCTGCTATCTGGATGTGGCCTGGCGCGCAGGTCATCCAGATCTTGGGCGGCGTCGGCAACCCCACGGTTTGCTGTAATCACATAGCTGTTCGCCCCCTGTCGATGGCAAACAAAAGAGCCAACCGATCTCTCGGTTGGCTCTCTTTGTGCAACGTGGCGGGCCCGACGGGTCTCGAACCCGCGATCTCTGGCTTGACAGGCCAGTATGTTAGCCGACTACACCACGGGCCCACGCTTGCTACGAGAGGCATTATACACAGGCGCGGGCTTTCGTCAAATTGTACCCCGCCAGCGGAAAAATCGCTTGCCATTCACCCCAGAATGTGCTATACTTTGCTCGGCGTTATTCATTGCGTCGCAGGTTGCCGGGTCCTGTGAGGCGCCCGCGACACCCACCGTCCACTCCAAGGAGGGAACAATCGATGTTTCAGCAGCTCATTCTCATCGGAAATCTGGGCAGTGATCCGGAGTTGCGCTACACGGCCGACGGCACGCCGGTGGCCAGCTTCAGCGTGGCGGTCAATCGTCGCTGGACCAAAGAAGATGGCACCCACGGCGAGGAAACCACATGGTTTCGGGTGTCAGCCTGGCGACGGCTGGCGGAGACCGCGTCGCAGTACCTCAAGAAGGGCAGCAAGGTGATGGTCGTCGGCCGCGTGTCAGCCCGCGGCTACACGGGAACCGATGGCTCGCCGCGCGCCAGCCTTGACGTCACCGCCGAGAACATCAAGTTCCTCAGCGGCAGCCCGCGCGGCGAGGACGGCGGATTGGCAGAGCCGGCAGCGGAGGAAGAGGTCTTCTTCTAGCAGCGATTTCTCGCCGCAGGCCCTCTGGGTTCTTTTGCAACCCAGGGGGCCTTTTGTGTTTATGGCGCCAGCACCGCGGCGAAGGCAGCGATCGCGCGCGTCACCTCCTGCGCGGTGACGTGGTGGTTGGTCACGGCGCGCAGCTTCGGGCCGCCCATGGTCAGCAGCCAGACGCCCTGTTGGCGTAACCCAGCCGCCAACTGCTGCGGCGTCATGTCTGGCCGGTTCAGCGCAAAGATCACGATGTTGGTCTGCACCGCGGCCGGATCCAGCACGATGCCGGGCAGGCCGGCGATCCCCTCGGCCAGCCGCCGTGCGTGCCGATGATCATCGGCCAGCCGCTCCACCATCTCGGTCAGCGCCACGATGCCGGCCGCGGCGATGACGCCTGACTGGCGCATGGCGCCGCCCAACACTTTGCGCGCCCGTCGCGCCTCCTGGATGAAGGCCGCTGTGCTGACGACCATCGAACCCACCGGCGCGCCCAGCCCTTTGCTCAGGCAGAAGCTCACCGAGTCGCAGCCAGCCACCAATTCCCGCACATCGACCCCCAGCGCCACCGCGGCATTGAAGACGCGCGCCCCGTCCAGGTGCAGGGCAAGGCCGCGCCGATGGGCCAACGCGCTGGCAGCCTCCATGTAGGCCACCGGCAGCGCCGCGCCGCTGCAGCGGTTGTGGGTGTTCTCCAGCGCCAGCAGCCTGGTGCGCGGGGCGTGGACGTCGTTGGGGCGAATCGCAGCCTCGATCAGTTCCAGGTCGATGGCGCCGTCGGGCCGGTTGGGCAGCGGCCGGGGGTGAATGCTGCCCACGGCCGCGGAGCCGCCGGCCTCGTAGATGTAGATGTGCGCCTGGTCGCCCAGGATCACCTCGTCGCCGCGGCCGCAGTGGGTCAGCAGGCTGACCAGATTGGCCATGGTGCCGGAGGGGACGAAGAGCGCGGCCTCCTTGCCCAGCCGCGCCGCGGCCAGCTCTTCCAGCCGCTTGACCGTGGGATCATCCCCCAGCACGTCGTCGCCCACCTCGGCCTCATACATGGCCCGGCGCATGGCCGGCGTGGGTTTGGTGACCGTGTCAGAACGCAAGTCGATGATGGTCATGGGAAGGTCCTTTTGTGGGAAATGGGTGGTTCGTAACTCGTAACTCGTAACTCGTAACCCGGAAGGTGTCTCTGTGGCACGGTAGAATCTGCTGAAGCCGTGGCACGTGACCCGGAAGCAGCCCCCATAACACGGAAAGGCTCTCCGGTTACGGGTTACGAGTTACGAGTTACGCAAGGGAAGCACCCTCGCGCCAGCAAAACACTCACGCGTCAAACGCCTCCCGAAGCAGCGCGCCTTGCCAGACCTTGGCCACCGGTCCGCGCAGGGTCACGCTCCAATCGGGGGCGATGTCAACCGCCAGCCGGCCGCCGGGCATCGTCACCGTCACCTGCGCGTCGCACAGGCCCAGGCGATGGGCCACGGCCGCGGCCGCACAGGCGCTGCTGCCGGAGGCCAGGGTATAGCCCGCGCCCCGCTCCCAGATCTCGATGCGCAGATGGGCGCGGTCCAGCACCTGCATGAACTGGACGTTGGTGCGGCGCGGGAAACGGGCGTCGCTCTCGATCAGCGGGCCAAGCCGCCGCGCCTCCGTCGCGCTGACTTCCTGGCGCAGCACGACGCAGTGCGGATTGCCCAGCGTGGCCGCGCAGCAGATCAGCGTCGTGTCGCCCGCGTGCAGCGTCTCGTTCAGAACCTCGCGCGGCGGCCCAGCCACCGGGATCTCCCGGCTGTCGAAGCTGACCCGACCCATCTCGACCGTGACCAAGCGGCCGGCCTGCTGCACTTGAGCTGTCACCACACCGCCGGGCGTGGCCACGGTGAAGGGCGTCTCGTCCACCAGGCCCTGATCCCACAGGTAGCGGGCGAAGATGCGCAGCCCGTTGCCGCTCTTCTCGGCCTCGCTGCCGTCGGGGTTGAAGATGCGCAGGCCGAAAGCGCTGTCTGTCGTCGGCAGGGGGCCGAGCAGGATGCCGTCGGACCCGACGCCGTAGTGGCGGTCGCAGATGCGCCGGATCTGCTGGGTCGTCAGCTCGCCGGCCAGGTCGGCCGGGTTGACGACGATGTAGTCGTTGCCCAGGCCGTGATATTTGGCCAGGGACACCCCCTGACTTGGGGTTGGAGTTGTGGCGGGGAGGACCCCGTGAGACTTGATCATGGTTGCTGGTTGCTGTTGAACATAGCCTTGCGCCGCCGTCGGTTGTTCCAAGGCTTGGCTGACTGCTTGTTGCTGGGCTGAGACACTGCCCCGCACAAGCTCCGTGCGAAAAGAGCCGCCATCGCCTCCTCAGAATCCCGGTGGCTGATGCCCATCCGTCCCGCAGGCTAGACAGAACAGCGTGTGGCGCTGAAACTCGATCACTACCGGCTCGATCCGAGGCAGTTCAGTCACCTGATGGCGTTGTGCAGCATGATCCTCGCCCAACAACAAGGCGCCACATTTACAGCACTGGACTGGGCGCGGATCAATCAACCGATCCATCTGCTCAACTGGCTTCAGCGTCCCGGTTTGCCTTGGATGCCCTGGATGTCCACCTTGCTTGCGTCCCGACACCTGTGCTTTCTGCCGTGCTGGCTTCCCGGACGGATCCGAAGATGGTGGCGTAGAGAAATTGCTTGAGTTCTGCTTCAGCCGCTCCTCCAACTGCGCGATCCGCCGCTGAAGCTGCTCTATCGTCTCAAACAGCACCGCCACCAACCGCGCACGCTCTCTGGGGGCGGAGCCCAGTCAGCAGTTGAAACGTTATCTGGAACTTGTTCGATACTCATGCCAATATTCTCACCGATTTCTTGTTGGTTGTCAATGACTCATTCGGAGCCCGAAATCGAGTTGTTGTGCACGACGTGAGGTTGTGATATACTCACTACAGAGTCAGTTGCACGCTTCCGCCGAATGGCGGCGCGCCTCGCTGGACTCAACATGGGTGGCACGACCGTGACCGGGGACGCGCCGGTCTCAGCTATTTTTTCGCTGGTTTCGTCCCCTGAACGGACAGACCGCAATGCTGCGTAGATCGAAGCCGCAGTCGAACGGCCACACGAACACGAAGCAAGATCGAAAACAAGACAACCTGCCAGGAGCAAACAACCTCGAGCACCCAGGAGGCGCGCATGGCGTTTGAACGAGGGTATGCATTGGTAATCGGCGTCGGCAGCTACACCCATATTCCGTGGGCCGATATCCCGATCTCGGTGACGGATGCACAAGCAGTGCGCGAGGTGTTGGTTAACCCCGACCTGTGCGGGTATCCTGCACCGCAAGTGACCCTCTTGCACGACGCGGCCGCGAACAAGGACGGTATCCTGGCTGCGCTGGGCGCGCTAGCCGGGACTGCCGAAGAACACACGGTGCTGCTGTACTACTGCGGCCACGGGGCCAGCGGCACCGATGGCAACTACTATCTGACAACCCATGAAAGCCGGGTGTCCAACAGCAAGGTGGTGAAGGGCACAGGGATCAGTGAGGCTGAATTGCTGGACGCTCTGCGCCAGATCCGGGCCAAACGCCTGCTGCTGCTCTTCAACGCCTGTCACTCGGGCGAGCTCTCCCCAAGCCTGGCGCCAGAGGCGCCAGCGGGGCCATTCGGCGACCTGCCTCTGCCCGCCAAGTCGGTGGACGCCCTGTTGTCAACCGGAGAGGGGCGGGTGATCATCGCGGCTTGCCGGCCGGAGCAGAAATCCTGGATCGGGGGCGGCAAGCTCTCAATCTTCACCCAGGCGCTGGTGGACGGTCTGAGCGGCCAGGGCTACGTGCCAAACAACAGCGGGTTTATCGGCGCGTTTGGGCTGTACGAGCACATCTACTTAGCGGTCAAGGAGGCAGCTGGCAAGCTAGGCAAGGTGCAGGAGCCGGAGCTGACGGTGTTGCGCGGGGTGGGTCCTTTTGCGGTGGCGCTGTACAAGGGCGCCTCGGACTTGGGCAGCTCTTACGCCGCCGAGACGGTGGCGGATGGCATGGCCGTGAGGACCGTTGAGCCAGCGCATAGCCAGCGGCTGTTGGATCTGGTTGTCAAAATGATCACTGCCAGCGATGAGCGCGCTGTGGCTGCTGAGACGATCAGCGACAGCACCGTGGTGACAGGCGACCACAACGTGGTTCAGCAGGGCAAGTACACCATCAGCATCGGTAGCGCGCATGGCCTCGTGATCGGCGACCAGGTTCACGTGACGCAAGTGATTGGCGCTGGCTCGCCGTCGAGTCCTGTACAGGGCGGCGTTTCCAGCCAGCAGCCGCCAAGCGGAGACGCAGCCACGCGTCACTTGCGCCAGCAGTTGACTGAACTGCAGGGCAAGTACGAGACGCTGACGAACCGTGTTTGGGCGCTGGACAAGGATCTGGGCCGGGAACTGGACAGCGAGCGCAAGCTGATCCTGCAAGACCGTCGGCAGGAACAGATCTCTGAACGGAATCAGATAGCAAAAGTGATGGCAGCGATCGAACAGCAACTTGAGCTCAATCGCTTGACTAACAAGTCAGATCCATTTCAATCCGTGACAACGCCAAGTAAAGCATTCACTCCTAACGCTGGCCAGCCAACACGACTCATCGATGAAGCGATACGGTTGGATGTGGCCGCGCCTGCGAAAGCAATCATCGGAGGACCGTTTCAATTAGCAGTAGCTGTGAAACAACCTGAGTCGCCTCTGCTCTCAGTGGACGACTTGGAGCAGGTGATGTCTGGCACTGGGAGTATCTTCAGAGAAAGCGAAACGGAGGTTGTGAAGTACCGTGTCGAAGTCACGGCCGTAGGCTGCGATGTTCAGCCTGCCTATATCGTCCTCAAGCTCAGGATCGGTAAGAGTAGTACTCCGTGTTATTTTCAGATCACCGCCCGGCGTGCAGGCAAACAGCTGATCATCGTGACAGCCTATCAAGATGACGAAGCCTTGGCGGCTCAGACGCTCCTCACAATACCGGTGGAGCTTCCTGTTGAGGAGTGATTGCAATGCTTTTTCTTGTGGATATGAGATCGCAACAGATTCGCTAACAACTCATCGCTCGAAGACTGCTGCATGAAAGATAACATTCATGCTGTCCTCAACCACATCACTGCTGGCACTCACACCGAAGCTGACCTGATTGCCTTGCGCCGCGTTCAACTCGTGAGCAGTCAGGGAAACGTTCAAATCGGCAAATACAATGTCCAGATCGTCGAGGGTCAAGATGTCCACATCGGCGATACTGTGTGCCCGGGATCAGATGCAATGGCGATCCAGACGGTGCTACGCGCTATGGTGGCTGCTCCAGAGGGACCATGACTGCTTCTGTCTTGCGCATGCCCCGTTACTATCTCGCCTACGAGCTGGCGACGTTAATGTGCCATCGTAGCGCGCTGGAGCAGGTGCGCCACCCCGCAGCCGGTCCATCTCTTGAGAGTCAGAACCTGGCAGAGGAAAAGGAGAAATAGGACCAATGCCCGATGCAGCGACCACCTACAACGTTACCATCCACGGCACGGTCTATGGCCTGGCTGTCGGCGACCAAGCCAGCGCAGTCGCGGGTGTACCTGCCAACCGTCCTGTCCAGCAGCCGTTCATGACGCCGCCTTTGCCGCCGCAGGGTGTCCATGGCCGTGACGACGACCTGACCCAGGTCTATGACCTGCTGGCGCTGGGCGACGAAAGCGCCTGCGACGTGCCGCCGGCGGCGCTGCGCGGGCTGGGCGGCATCGGCAAGACGACGCTTGCTACGGCGTTGGGGCGATTGGATTTCGTTCCCAGGCTCTTTCCTGACGGCGTGCTGTGGGTCGCACTGGGGCCGAGCCCCACCGTGCGTCTGCTGTTGGATGGGTGGGGCCGGGCGTTGGGCGTGGACTTGCTACCCGAGCGCGACGAAGACGCCTGTCGTGATCGGTTGCGGGCTGTTCTGTACCACCGCCGCGCCTTATTGATCGTAGACGATGTGTGGGATGTCGTTCAGGGGCAGTATTTTCTGGTGGCCGGGCCAAACTGCCGCACGCTGCTAACCACACGCGAGTCGCCGGTGGCCTATGCGCTGGCGACGCGCGAGCGCACGCTGCGCGTGGATGTGCTCAAGCCGGAGGCGGCGCTGTCGTTGTTGCGACGCCTGGCGCCGGAAGCGGTCACCAGCGACAAGCGCGCCGCGCAGCGGCTGTGTGAGCGGCTAGAGTATCTGCCGCTGGCGCTGACCCTGGCCGGTCGGCTGCTGGCAGTCGAGGCCGACGTGCCGGCTCGCATGCAGCGCATGCTTGGCGAGCTGATCGAGCGGCGGGAAGCCAGGCTCAACTTGCTCCAAACCGAGGGGCGCTTGGGTCTAAGCGAGGAGGAGCCGGTCTCCCTGCAGGCCATCCTGGGCCTCAGCGTGAACCGGTTGGACAAGGTCGATCAGGAGCGCTTCGCCATGGCCTCGGTTTTCGGCGGCGATCCGCTGACCTGGGAAATCAACGCCGCGGCCTATGTGTGGGAATGTTCGGTCACAGAAGCCGAGGATACCGTAGCCCGCTTCATCCAGCGCGGTTTGATTGAGCGCCGCGGCGAGCGCTACTGGATGCACGCGCTGCTGGCTGATTACGCGGCGGATATGCTGGAGGAGATGGGGCTGTGAGTCTGACTCATGAACAAGAATTGTCTGGGACTGAAATTCTCACCTCTAAGACGCCATCCAGAGCTAAAGACCGACATCGAGATTTTTACCTGGCTTTGACAGGCTCCAATGTGGAGGATGTGAGCAGAATCGACAAATCGTTTGGCCAGATCAAGCATGCTGTCTACACTTCATCGGATTTCTTGACCATACAGGAAGCGGCTACTGAGCTTTTTACATACCTCTATCGCAAGGGGCTATGGCATGAACAGCTGCAGATCGCATACAGGTTGCTGACAATTGCCATGTCCTCAGGAGTATTCGACGAAATGTGGATCGCACTTGACATGGTGGGTTCCAGTCTCATTCGGATGGGACAATGGGAACATGCCGAGGAAAGCTATGATTTCCTGGTCAGGATTGCTGAGCAACGCGGCGATCACGCAGCACTCGTGACGGGTCTCAAAGCCCTTGGGTACCTTCATGAACGACGCTATGAATGGGATCAGGCTGATGAATGCTATCAGCGCTGTCTCACGATTCTGCAGTCCGAAGGCTCTGATATGGAGGTATCCGAGATCAAGGCCAGGATTCGCGGGATTGATGTCGCGCTTGGGCGCGACAATGCGGCGCTGAATGCCATCGCCGAACTGGAGGCGCTGTACCAGCAGGAGAACGATGAAAGGCGTAAAGCAGACATCCTGCGTGAGATCGGCGACTTGCACCGTGGCCTGGATCAGCTCGAAGAGGCTTTAGTTTTCTATCAGAGGTCCGCTGATGTCAGCCAGCGATGCGGTCATTTGACTGCGCTTGCACGCACTAGAGGTGCTGTGGGCAATGTGGCGGTAGAACTGGAGCAATATGATGATGCGCTTGCTTTTTACAACGATGCACTGAGAATCTTTGAGCAGATTGGTAATCGACCGGAGGCAGCCTATGTTCTATTGGACATAGGAGATGTCTATGGCCATCTAGACGACGACGATCTGGCGCTCGACCGATATCGTCAGGCGGTTGTGATTCTCGAGGAGGCCGGTGATCCTCCGTTCCTGTCTCTTGCGCTCGGCTCAATCGGGGTGGTGTGCATAAGGCAGGGTCAACTATCTGAAGCGGAAATGTTTCTGAAACGGGCCATTGCTATCGACGAAACACTGGGCCTTCCGATCCTCGAACTACACCGGGAAACGTTAGAGCAGCTTCGTGACTTGTGATAGGCGACAGATTAGGAGAAGTTCATATGGGGCGTCGATCGCGTCGAACCATGAAATGGCTGCCAACAAGGTGAACACCAGTGAGTCAGCTTTGGCGACGGCATTTGCTTTATTACTTGGCGGGTATCCGCACGCATCGCGACGATTCGACATGGTTCGATGCAGAATGGTCGCAGATACAGCGCGCTTGGATGTCGGTTCTGACACGGGGCGGCCAACAGATCCTGCTCGACTTCCTCATTGCCGCCTTGCCGTCGATGGGGACGCTGGGCTTGTGGCGCACCGCCGTCGAGTGGGCAACTGTCGGGCTTCCCTTGGTGCAGCAGACCGGCAACAGGCTTAGGGAAGGGGTGCTGCTGGACAACCTCGGACAGTCATATTTTCTGTTGGGCGACCGGCAACGAGCGCTGTCTACCTACCAGCAGGCGTTGGTGCTGGCCGAGGCCAATCCCGGCGCGGGGTATCAGGGTTCGCTGGTTGGCCGGCTGGGCGAGCTGTATGGCGAGATCGGGCAGCCTGTGCAAGCGCTGGAGCACCTGGAGCGTGCGCTGGCGGCAGCTCGCCAGGCCAAAGACCTTCCGGGTGAAAGCCGGTGGTTGAGCCGCAAGGGACGGATCCATCTCAAGCTGGGCCAGATGGACGAAGCGCGCCAAGACTTCGCTGCGGCGCTAGCCGCAGCACGGGAGACCGGGCTGGACGCCCTGATAGGATCGACCCTGGGCAACCTGGGCGGCTACTACCTGGATACGGGCGACTTGGCTGCAGCTGTCGCCTGTTTCGACGAGGTGTTCGACATCGTACGCCAGGCCAGAGATCGCCATGCCGAAGCGACCACGCTGATCAACCTGGCGCTGGCCCGGGGGATGGCCGGTGAATTGCGCGTCTGTATTGGCGCCTACGAGCAAGCGCTGGCTATCGCCCGCCAGATTGGCGACAGCGACAACGAGAATACCTGCCTGGGCGGGCTGGCCGGAGCCTATCGCACACTGGGGCAGGTCTCGCTAGCCAAGCAGTATGCTGAACAGGCCCTGAGCCTGGCGCAGATGATCGGCGATGTGGACGGCGAGATGTCCTGGTTGAGCGAACTGGGAACACTGCACGGCTTGTTCGGCGATATTGACCGGGCGCTCACCTGTTTTCAGCAAGCGTTGGCGTTGGCCCGGGGTCCGGCCAGCAGCCTCTGGCATCAGGAGACGATCCTGGGCAACCTGGGCAACTTCCACCTGCGACTCGGTCAGATTTCCGAGGCCCGCGCCTGTTTCGAGGATGCCTTGCCTCTGGCTGAGCAGATCGGGGATCGCGCCGGCCGGTGCGCCTTGACCGAGGGGCTGGCTATCACCTGGGCAGAGGCAGGCGAGCAGCCACGCGCCGTCAAGCTCTATCGGCAAGCGCTCGTGCTGGCTCGCCATATCCCGGACCGCCAGCGCGAGGCCAGCCTGCTCAGCAATCTGGGATCAGCCAGTTTGGCGGTGGGCAATTTGGCCGGGGCGCTTGCGGTCCAGCAGGAGGCGCTGGCCATTTTTCAAGCCATTGGCGACGCGAGCTCGGCTTGCACGACACTGGTAGCCCTGGCGAACACCTATGCCGCCCAGGGCGACCTCAGGGAGGCAGAAGCCTGCTACCGTCAAGCCATCCCCATGGCTCAGAAAGCAGTCGATTGGCGCGGCGAGGCGACAGCCAGTTGGAACCTGGGTATGTTGCTGGGGCGACAACGAGATTTCTCAGCGTCCGTTACATTCTTGCAACGCGCCGTTGAGTTGGAGCAGACCTACGGACATGCGAATGCCGCCGACCATGCCCTTCTGCTGGCCCAGGTGGAGTCCCTGTTGGCATCTGCGCAAGAGGATTGACCCAATGGCCGCCTTTTCCCCTCCCGCCATCGCCCACCAAATCGAGTACTTCCGCCTGGCCATCGTGCAGGACGACCATGACGGTGTGTACCGCTGGGCGGACCGTTTCGTACATGCCTGGATGGACAACGCGGTCGACGAGTGCCGGCTGTTGCTGGCCGGCATTAAGGGCAGCGGCATCTGGCTCTCGCTGCACAGCCAGGCTATCGCATTGCGCTGCCAGGCGCTGCTGGAGTTGCTGCTGGAGGACTACGAGCGCAGCCAGGCCGACTTCCTGCGCAGCCTGGCGCTTTTCGACCAGACCGGCGACGACTTCAACGCCAGCCGGGTGCTCAACGACCTGGGTACGCTGTCCCAGGCGCGCGGCGAGCTGCACCAGGCCGTCGAGCGTTACCGCCAGGCCCTGGCCCGCCTGCTGCCCGACTGGGCCGGCCAGACCGAGGAAGCCATGATGCGCAACAACCTGGGCCTGGCGCTGGTCAGCCTGGGCGACGATCAGGCTGGCGCGGCTGAGTTGGAGCGGGCGCAGGCGCTGTACAGCCAATTGGGCCAGCCGCAAGGCGTGGCACGGGCGCAGATCAACCTAGGGCAGGTCTATCGCCGCCGCGGCGACCTGGCCCTGGCGTCCGCAGCCTACGAGCAGGCGCTCCAGGTCTTGCGCATCTTCGGCGACCTGCGGCCTGTGGTGGACGTGCTCAACAGCCTGGGATTGCTGGCCCGGCAGCAGGGACGGCTCGACCAGGCCATCGACTACTACACCCAAAGCCTGGCCACAGCCCAGCAGGTGCAGGATCTTGGCGGCCAGGCGCAGGCGTTGGGGAACATCGGCGCCGTGCATCAGGTTCAGGGCCGGCTGGAACGCGCGCGCTCATGCTACCAGGATGCCTTGGCTCTGTATGAGATGCTGGCCGATCAGCGCGGTCAGGCGCTGATGCTGGGCAATCTGGGCCGTGTCGAGAGCTTGGAAGAGCACCTTGACGCGGCGTTGGACCACCAGCAGCGCAGCCTGGACCTCTATTCCCGCAGCGGCGACCTGGCAGGCGAAGCACGTGCGCTGATCAGCCTGGGCGCCGCGCTGCGCGAGCTGGGCCAGATCGAGCGAGCCGAGACGACGACCCAGGACGCACTGGCCATCAGCCGGCAGCAGCAAGACCTGCATGTGCAAGAGGCGGCGCTGAGCGCGCTGGGGACGCTGCGCATGAGGCAGGAACGCTGGGCCGAGGCCGAAGCGCTGTTGCACGACGCGCTGGCTGTACAGCGCCAACGGCAGGACCCCCTGGCCGAAGTCGAGACCCACTACAAGTTCGCCATGATCGCCCATGCGCAAGGGCAGTCCGAGGAGGAGCTTGTCGAAATCCTGCGGCCGGCATGGGAGCTGGCCCAGGAACACGGCTACGGCCGCTGGCTGGTCAATATGGCCTGGCTGCTGGGCGACGCGGCGTTTGAACAAGGAGCCACTGGTGCGTACAATTACTACGCCACCGCCTCGGTCATCGCCCGGCAGTACGAGGACGAGGCGCGCTATCGGAAGAGCGTCGATACCCTGGCTCAACACGTGACGAGATCGGTCGAGCTGGGTGAGCCGGAGCGGGCATCTTTCCTGGCCCGATATGTGATCGACTATTGGCGCGACAACGGCTGGGCTGATCTGGTCGACGATGGAATCGAGCAACTCACACGGTTAGGCAGGTAACCCAAAGATGGACGCAACTCTTGCCGGCACTAAGTATCATGTGGAACTGCACGACGCACGCGGTGTGGTCATCGGCGACAGCAACGTCGTCTACCAGTACTTCCTTGAGCGTGACGCTTCGTTAGCGGACAAACTCATTACGTTCTCTACACTGATTGAGGAGCGTAGCAGGCGTTTTGTGGGGCGCGCATTTGTTGTGGACCGCATTGATCGCTTTCTCTCGGAGCAAGATCGTGGCTATCTTGTTATTGTCGGAGAACCTGGCATCGGCAAGACTTCTCTTGTCGTAACTACTCAGGCCTGTGGCCTGACGCGTTAAGGTTGCCAAAATAGCAGAATCAGCGACAATAAGGCCATGGAAATGCTGCGGATACCGTCGCTGGAAGATATCCACCGAGCCTACGCTCAAGGCGAAGAAGCCGTTGTCGCCTTGGTGATGCAAGTGGTTGCTCAACAAGCTGATCTACTGGCAGTGGTGCAGCAGCAGCAAGAAACCATAGGGCGTCTGGAGGATCGGGTCCGCACGTTGGAAGACCAACTGGCCAAGAACAGCAGCAACAGTGGGAAACCGCCTTCCAGTGTCGGCTTGAAGAAGCCTCGCACCCGCAGTTTGCGTCAATCGAGCGGCAAACGCAGTGGTGGTCAGCCGGGCCACGCTGGGCATACGTTGAAGGCGGTAGCAGATCCTGATCACATCAAGACGCATGCGGTACAGCGTTGCCAGCATTGTAGCGAGTCGTTAGAAGCGATGCCAGCCCACCGGCACGAGAAACGGCAGGTGTTCGATCTGCCGCCGCTGCGGATCGAAGTGACAGAACATCAAGCTGAAGTCAAGCAGTGTCCACACTGCGGTCGGATCAGCAAGGGCCAGTTTCCAGTCGAGGTCACGCAGCCCGTGCAGTACGGTCCACGGATCAAGAAGCGTGGTCGCATCAAACAAAGCCCAGCTAAGAACCTCTTGGATCGGTTGCACCGCCACAAACCCGCTGTGCTTGCCTTTCTCTACGATGGTAAGGTGCCGTTTGACAACAACCAAGCGGAACGTGATGTCCGCATGGTCAAGTTGAAGCAGAAGGTCTCAGGCTGTTTTCGTATCCAACAGGGTGCTCAGAGCTTCTGCCACATCCGCAGCTACATCTCCACTGCTCGCAAGAATGGCGAGAACGTCCTTGACGTCCTCAACCTGGCGCTGACCGGCACACCTTTTATTCCAAAGCTCGTTGGTGCTCAACGCTCACCGCTAGCCTGAGTAGTTACAAAGTACAGTCGTTTGATTAAGCTTCAGGATCGCTTGCGCTCAGCATCCTCTGACAAGTCGCCATCATCCGCCGGCTACCTACGGGACATGCTAGCGTCAGAATTGCATAGTATCTTGATTCATGAGGAGCGAGATGAGCGAGCATACGAACTGAACACCCTGTTTGACGAGACTCTGGAGGCAAGTGACCGACTACATGTTGATCTTCTACCCATTGCTGCGGCAGCACTTCAGAAGGCCGCTGATCTATCCAGAGTAGATCTGTGGTGCACCTTGGCTGCTGCTGCGCCGGTCATAGAAAAAGCCGGTGTCGCAGTAGCTCTGTGGAACAGTATGCAGGCTACAGCACGTTGGTGGGATATCCAATGGTATTCACCAGACACACATGCACAGTAGATTGCGATGATAGGAGCTTCGCCTGACGACCTCACCTACGACCTCGAACGCCTCCGTCTCCTCGTCCTCGCCGACGAATCCGCTGGCCTGGACGAATGGGAGACGGCAATGGTCGAGTTCCGCGACGTGTACCTGCTGGACGACTGCCGCCGGCTGCTGAACGCGGCCAAGGCGTGGCCGCTGTCGGAGCATGGCCGGGCGCGCGTGCGGGAGGAAGAGGCGGTGCTGGCCATCGAGGGAGGGGACTGGCCGCGCGCGGGTCGCCTGCTCCAGGACTTACGGGACGTGTATCGCTCGCTAGCCGACTGCCACGGCGAGGCGCGCACGTTGGGCCACCTGGGCATGCTGGCCGACGTGAACGGCGACGCAGTGTCAGCGGCCGGCTACCTCCAGCAGGCCGGCACACTCTTTGCCGAGCTTGGCGACCAACATGCGTTGGCCGCCAATGCCTTCAACTTGGGCAACCTGCTCGACGACCTGGCCCGTTGGGATGAAGCGGACGCGGCCTATCGGCAGGCGCTCGACCTCTACCGGACCCTGGAGGACGTCGCGGGCGAAGCTAAGGCGTTGTCCGCCCTGGCCGCGGTGCGCCGGTCGCAAGGGCGGTGGGACGAAGCCGCTGCGCTCTACGAGAAAAGCATTGCGCTCAGCCGGCAGGCGGACGACCTGCACGCGTTGGCCGGCACGCTGCACGACGGGGCGCTCATCGAGTACCGACGTGACCGCTTCGAGGCGGCGGAGGCCAAGCTGATCGAGGCGTTGCGCATCTTCCAGGCGCTCGGCGACCCCGTGGCGCAGGCCAATGTCCTGAATACCCTCGGCGTGGTGCTGGGCGGTCGCGGTCGCCCGGCGGAGGCGCAGGGGTGGCACGAGGCTGCGCTGGCGATATTCCGCGATTTCGGCGATCGGGGCGGCGAGGCGCGTACCCTCAGCAACCTGGCCACCCTAGCCCAGGAGGCTGGGGAATGGGCCACTGCAGAGACGCAGTACCGGCAGGCGATGGCCATCCTGGATGAGCTGGGCCATGCGGATGCAGCGGCGCAGGTGCGCCACAGCCTTGGCAGCCTGGCGCGCGTCCAGGGCCGCTATGATGAAGCGTTGGCATGGTATCGTGAGGCCCAAGATGCGGCGACTATCCTGGGCGATCCGCTGACCCAGGCGCGTGTGCTGAGCAACCTGAGCGTCGTCTACGCCGACCTGGGGCGCTGGGGTGAGGCGCAGGCCGCCCTCGATCAAAGCCTCGCCCTGTTCCGGCAGGTGGGCAGCCCCAGCGGCGAAGCAGGCGCGCTGATTAACCTGGGTGAGCTATCTCATCAGCGTGGGGATCGGGACGCCGCGCGCGCCGCTTTCGAACGGGCGTTGGCCATCAGCCAGGCGCACGGCGATGAGGCCACCGCCGGCGTCGCCTGGCACAACCTGGGGTTGCTGGCAGAGGCGGCCGGCGACTTTGCTGCAGCGACGGACGCGCTGGAGCAGTCCCTGGACATCGCCCGCCGCTACGGCAATGCCGAGGACGAGACGCTGACATTGATCAGCCTGGGCTTCCTGGCGCAGGAGCGCACCAAAGTCGGCCTGGCGCTGGCGCAACGGCTGGGTTTTCCCGTGCTGGAGGCCCAGGCGATCCACAACCTGGGTTTCTTTGCGCGAGCTGCGGGTGACCTGGCGCGGGCGCAGCACAACTATGAACAGGCGGTCAGCATCTACGATCGCTTAGGCCACCGCCGCGAGGCGGCGCAAGCGCGCAACAACCTGGGCGGCGTGCAATTCCGTCTGGGCGAGTTGGAGGCAGCCGAAGAGACCTGGCTGCAGGCGCTGGCAGTGCTTGAAGTCGTCGGCGATGTGGACACGGCCAAGCAGGTGAGACACAACCTCACCGTGCTCGAAGAAGCAGTAACCCCGATCGAATTGACAGAAGAGGAAGCATAACCCATGGCGCAATCCAACCCCTTCATCGTCGGCCGCCAGAGCGAAGTCAAGCTTTTCGACGACCTGGTCGCCGGCCGAACGGCGTATCATCTGCTTAACATCTACGGCCCCGGCGGCATCGGCAAGACGGTGGTTGGTCAGAAGCTGGCTGCACACGCTGAGGCGCAGGGCATTCCCCTGGCCAGCGTCGACGGCATCCGCCCCGACCTGACGCCCGATCGCATCCTGGGCCTCTTTGCCGAGGGCCTAGCCGCAACTCCGGCCGGCGAGCCGCTGGCTGACAGCCTGCGCCCCTTCGATCGCGAGTTCCGCGACTACCTGGTCGTCCACCAGGTCCTGCAGCAAGGCGGCGGCATCGGCGCGCTGTTCGATGTGGTGGGCAATGTCAAGGACCCGGCCGGCCTGGCGTCGATCATCGGCGGGCTGGGCAGCGGCGTCGCCGAGGGGGTCAAGCGCACGGTGAGCAACCGCTTTGCCCTGGAGCGCTACCTGCGCGGCGCGGAACGGGTATTGACAGCCACCTTCGTCGACGGCCTGCAGTCGGGCCTGGCCGAGCTGCGCCGGCCCGCAGCCCTGGTGTTCGATACCTACGAGGAGATGGAGGGCCTGGACGACTGGGTGTGTCGCACGTTGGCGCCCGGCCTGCCCGAGGGTGTGCGCGTGGTGATCCTGGGCCGCAACGAGCTGCACCGGGTCAACTTCGACTGGAGCGACCTGGCGGATGCGGTGCATGCTTTGCCTCTGCCGGAGCTAGACGAGATCGACGCCAAGGCCTACCTGCGCCATTTCGGGCTGAGGGATGCCATCGCGCTGGATCAGGTCTACCGCTTCACGGGCGGCTATCCGATGTTGCTGGTGCTGGTGCGCCACCTGGCCAGGGAGGCTGGCGGCTGGGAGGCTGTGGGCGCGCTCGAAGCTAGCGCCGACCGGGATTTCGTGGCCAGCAAGCTGCTGGAGCGCATCCTGCGCGAGGAGAAAACGGCCGAGGTACAGGCGTTCCTGGAGCGGGGCGTCGTGGCTCGCTGGTTCGACCCAGAGACCGTGAGCGTAACCCTGGAGGTCAGCCTGGCCGATGCCCGTACGATTTACGACAAGCTGCGCCGGCACTCTTTCGTTGAGCGCCACCCCTATGGGTTGAAGTTCCACGACAAGATCCGCGAGCTGTTGCTGGAACGGCTGAAGTTCACCAGCCAGAGCGAGTATGACCGGCTGACCAGGCGACTGATGACCTATTACGCCAAGAAGGCCGGCATTGCTGAGCCAGCGCAAGAGGCGAGTAAGGCCGACCAAGTAACAACGGCCGGCAAGTACGTTTTGAACATCTACGGTCCGGCAACAGGCGTGATCATCGGTGATGAGACGCATGTCCAGCAATTGTTCCAAGACGCAACCGCGAGCGCTCAAGGCGCAGAAGCGCAAGGTGACACGAGATCATGACAGCCGTAGAACCAGGTTTTAAGGTAGGTAACGTCACTCTCAAACCAGTTCAGATTGACATCAAGACCTTGCAGGCCGACGCACTGGTTCAGCCCTCCGGCACTAGCAAACTTGGATGGCCGTTGCAGGCCGCACCATGGGTGATCGAGGCCGATGGCGATGGTTCGATCGCTCAGGCGCTGGGCTTTCATGCTCCTTTCATATTGGGCGACGTGATCATCACCCCGCCGGGACCGCGCTTGAAAGCAAGATACCTCTTTCATGCGGTTGTCGTTGACTGGGCGTTTGAACACCCCTCCAAGACGCTGATTATCGACAGTATCGTTACATCGGTCGCCCAGAAGTGCATCAGCGTGGCAGCGGCGCTGGGCTTGAAGTCGATTGCGTTCACCCCCTGGGGCACGAGGATCGGCGCAGTGGAACCGGCCCATGTCACAGCGCTTCTGGTTCAAGCTGTTGTTACAGCCCTTCAGGTCGAGGCGGGTGAACTCGAGACGGTCTACCTCGTATCGCGTGATCCTAAGCACTTTCAGTGGTTTGTCGATCGAACCTTTGTGTTTCGCATCATTCTGGATCAGTTACGCCAAGCGTCGGATGCCATTGCGATGCTGGATATTCCAGATCGCCCGCGCGAAAATATTCTGGCTGCCCTGCAGAACGCACAACGCAATGTGTTAGTCTATAACCAGGTCTTTAGCGGGGCGAAGTACCAAGTCAGCATTGAAGAAGGCAGGGGAGTTGTCATCGGGGATGAAGCATCAGTAGCCCTTCATGAGGAACCGACAGAAATGGGTCGGTCTGAACAGACGTGAGTCAGGTCACGCCCTCCATTGACGACTACGTGCAAGAGCTGCTGAGCGTGCGATTCGAGGCAACCGGCAGCGATGCGTTCGCCCTGTGGCGCCGCGAGCTGGGCACGGCGCTGGAGGCATGGAACCTGCCCCAGGCTAAACGCCTGTTGAGTGAGCTGGCCCGCCATGAGCTGGGCGAGTTGGGTCGGGCTTACTTCCGCCTGGGACGCGGCGGCCTTCTGGCCAAGACGGCTGACTGGCGACAGGCAGAGCAGAACCTGTACCAGGCGGAGCAGATGCTAAAGCAGTGCAGCGACCCGATCGGCCGGACCTGGGCCTTGATGACGCTGGGCAACTTGTTCAGCGATCAGGGACGGCAAGCAGAGGCTTCAGTCGTGTACGGGCAAGCGGCGGAGGTCTACCGCGAGGGAGAAGACGCCTACGGCGAGGCGCAGGCGCTGCTCAACATCGGCGTCGAGCACTACACGACCGGACGCTGGAGCGAGGCGACGGCCGCGTTTCAGCGCAGCCTGGATATCTTTCTGGAGGCGGGTGACGTCCACTCGGCCGCCATGTGTCTGAGCGGGCTGGGGCATATCCTTTTTGTGTTGGGCGACTACGAGGAGGCCCTAGAGTGCTACGAGACCAGCCTGGAGGTCTTCGCGGAGGCCGGGTCGGTGCACGCGCAGGCGGCGACCCTGTGCAACCTGGGCTGCGTGCTGGACAGCCTGGGCGAGTATGAGCGAGCCGTGGACTGCTTTCTACGCAGCCTGACGCTGGCCGCAGAGCAGAGCGACATGCGCAGCCAGGCCATTGCCCTGGACAACCTGGGTGTGGCTTTGCAGGGCCAGGGGGAGCATGAGGCAGCCATCAACGTCCACCGTGAGGCCCTGGCCATCTACCAGAACTTGGGCGATCGGCACGGCGCCAGCGCCAGCCTCAACCATCTGGGCATGGCCCAGCGCCAGTTGGCCCGGTTTGGCGGGGCTGAAAGCAACCTGGCGCTGGCTGCCGCGCTCAAGACTGAGATCGGCGACCAGCACGGTCTGGCCAGCGTGCTAGTCAACATGGCCCTGCTGCACGCACATCAAGCCTGCTGGAAAGAAGTCAGGTTGTTGGCCATCCGGGCCATGCAGACTGCGCAAGAAGCCCACAACGACGAGAGCCTGGCCAACGCCCATGCACTGCTGGGGCTGGTAGCGATACGGGAAGCGCGCGACTCTGTGGCTTCAGCCGAACACTATGCGCGAGCTGTCGTCACAGCCTGGGAGTTCCACCCGGCGGCCGGACGCCGCATCAACCGACATGTGTTAGGAGAATTGACCAGGTTGCGAGCAGGACAAGAAGCGCCGGCCGTAGTCGTTATCTGTCGACGCATCGTAGAAGCCGGGCAGGCCGAGCTCGATCACCAGCACTCGAACGCTCTGCATGATTTTGCTATCTTGTTGGACGATGTGGTGGATCAATCGTGACTGATATGGCAGCTTCCATCGACTACCGCATCGAGTATCTGGAGGCGGGCCTGGCGTCGGGCCAACCGGGCGCGGGCGCGGCCTGGCAGGCGGCGTTTGAGGCGGCGCGCGATGGCTGGGACCTGGCCCAAGCCCAGCGGTTCCTGCTATTGGTCAAGCGCCTGCCGCTGGACCTGCGCCAGCAAAGCGTGGCGCGTTACCTGGAGGGCACGCTGCTGGTGCGTCAGGGCAATTGGCAGGCGGCGATGGTCGCCTTCGAGCGCGCCCTCGCTATGAAACGTCGTGTCGGGGACGCCGCTGGGGAGGTTGCCGTGCTCAATGCCCTGGCCAGCCTCTACCGCCGCATGGACAAGCCGCTGGACGAGGTGGCGCAGCTCTACGAACAGGCGCTGGCCCTCGTCAAGGACGCAGGGGGCCCGGCGACCCGCGCCGGCCTCCTGGCCGGGCTCGGCGTGACCCGCTATGGCCAAGGTAAGCTGGATCAGGCCCAAGCCTGCCACGAGGAGGTGCTTGCGCTGGCGCAGGGATTGGCAGATTCCTTCCTGGAGGTGGGCGCGCTCCATCAGCTGGGCGCAATCGCTTGGACGCGCGGCGAACTAGAGCCGGCTCAGGCGCACTTATCTGCCGCGTTAGCGCTGGAACAAGCGCTGAGCGATGAGCACGGCCAGGCCGAGACTCTCAACAGCCAGGGTTTGGTGGCGCAGGCTCAGGGCGATTGGCTGACTGCTAAGCGCGCCTATCAGCATAGTCTGGCCATTTTTCAGCGCTTCGGCGACTTCTACGGGCAGGTGCAGGCGCTCGTCAATCTGGGCAACATTGCCCTACTCTTGGGCGACATAGCTCAGGGGCTGGCGTGGCACGAGCAGGCTCTGGCACTGGCGCGTGACCTGGGCGACGCCCGACTCACCGGCCAGACGCTGGCCAGCTTGGGCGATGCCTACCAGGCCCTGAAGCAGTTGGATGAGGCTGAGTCCGCCTTCACGGCGGCCATGGCTCAACAGATGGCCTTAGGCGACCAGCGCAGCTTGAAATACACTCTACTCAACCTGGGCAGCCTATACCACATCCAGAACCGGCTGGCCGAGGCCGAACAAACCTACCGCGAGGCCCTGAGGCTAGCACACGGCCAAGGCGACGCCCGCATCGAGGCCTTTGCGCTGCTCAATCTGGGCAAGGTCGCCGCGCTGCGTGAGGACTGGCCGGCCGCGCAGGCGCTGGTGGAGCAGGCTGAACGGATGGCGCAAGCCCTTGAATATCGTGATTGCCTGGCTGCCTCCCATCAGGTCTTGGGCGATTTGGAGCGATTGGCTCCGCGGCCGGAAGCTGCTCGCATCTTGCGGTACTATACAGAGGCTTTAGCCTATGCAGCCGACTTC
>Ga0209200_1000879_pt1 | contig 32595 bp, 28 predicted proteins | sample AD_UKC033_MetaG_FD_184406 | JGI IMG/M metagenome (GOLD analysis project Ga0209200, IMG submission 184406) | Active sludge microbial communities of municipal wastewater-treating anaerobic digesters from USA - AD_UKC033_MetaG (SPAdes) (version 2) | ecosystem: Engineered > Bioreactor > Anaerobic >... | reverse complement strand
CACCATGGCGGCCGCGGCCGGCAGCAGCGGCGAGGCGCCGACGGTCGGCGTGGGCATGCTGGGCTATGCCTTCATGGGCAAAGCGCACAGCAACGCCCTGAAAAAGCTGCCCTACATGCTCTATCCGCCGGTGGCCATCCCTGAACTGGTCGCCATCGCCGGCCGCAACGAGGCGGCCGTGGCTGAGGCCGCCCGGCGCTTTGGCTACCGCAAGGCCACCACCGACTGGCGCGCGCTGGTCGAGGACCCTGCGGTGCAGCTGCTGGACAACGTCGGCCCCAACAACCTGCACGCCGCGCCGTCGATCCTGGCCGCGCAGTTGGGCAAGCATGTGTTGTGCGAAAAGCCGCTGGCCCGCAGCGCGGCCGAGGCCAAGGCCATGTGGGACGCGGTCGAGCAGGCCGGCGTCAAGCACATGACGGCCTTCAACTACCGCTTCGTGCCGGCCGTGCGCATGCTCCGGGAGCTGATCGACCAGGGCGCGCTGGGCCGCATCTACCACTGGCGCGCGGTCTACCTGCAAGAGTGGATCATGCCCCACTACGCCTCGCCCATGATCTGGCGGCTGGAGAAGGAGACGGCCGGCAGCGGCGCGCTGGGCGACCTGGGGGCACACATCATCGACCTGGCCCATTACCTGGTGGGCGACATCAAGAGCGTCTCGGCCCTGACCAAGACCTTCATCCAGCAGCGCGACCGGGAGGAGGGCGGCAGCGGCGTGGTGGACGTGGATGATGCCTTCGCCGCGGCCGTGGAGTTCACCAACGGCGCCATCGGCACCCTGGAGAGCACCCGCTTCGCCGCCGGCCGCAAGAACTACAACAGCTTCGAGATCAACGCCGAGAAAGGCTCGGTGCGCTTCAACCTGGAGCGCCTGAACGAGGCGGAGATCTTCTGGGTGGACGAGGAACCCAAGGCCACCCAGGGCTGGCACAACGTGCTGGTCAGCGAAAGCCATCACCCCTGGTGGAAGCACTGGTGGCCGCAGGGGCACATCATCGGCTGGGAGCACACCTTCGTCCACGAGCTCAACCACCTGTTGGATGCCATCGTCAACGACCAGCCGGTCGGCCCCCACGGCGCCACCTTCGAGGACGGCTATCGCTGCGCCGTGGTCTGCGACGCCATCGTCGAATCAGCGCAAAGCGGCCGACGCGCGGACATCAGGTATTGACCAGGCACAGTCTGAGACCGTAGCGCCCATCCCATACCCCACAAAGGTTCCCCCCATGTCTCACCCCTTCCTCCCCCAACCCCACGATAAATTCACCTTCGGTCTGTGGACCGTGGGCAACGTCGGACGCGATCCCTTCGGCGATCCGGTGCGCTGGGCCATGTCCCCTGTTGAGATCGTGCACCTGCTGGCTGAGGTCGGCGCGTATGGCGTCAACCTCCACGACAACGACCTGACGCCCATCGACGCCTCAGCGGCTGAGCGCGAGCGCATCGTGCGCAGCTTCAGGCAGGCGCTGGCGGATACCGGCCTGGTGGTTCCGATGGCTACCACCAATCTGTTCACCGATCCGGCCTTCAAAGATGGCGCGTTCACTGCCAATGACCCCAAAGTGCGCGCCTATGCCTTGCAGAAGACCATGCACGCCATCGATCTGGGCGTCGAGCTGGGCGCTCAGGTCTACGTCTTCTGGGGTGGCCGTGAAGGGGTCGAGACTGACGCCGCCAAGAACCCGGTGACAGCCATCCAGCGCACCCGCGAGGCCATGAACTTCCTCTGCGATTACGTGCGGGACCAGGGCTACAACCTGCGCTTTGCCCTGGAGGCCAAGCCCAACGAGCCGAGGGGCGACATCTACAACGCCACCACCGGCCACATGCTGGCCTTCATCGCCACCCTGGATCACCCGGAGATGGTGGGCGTCAACCCGGAGGTAGCCCACGAACAGATGGCCGGCCTCAACTTCCTGCACAACGTGGCCCAGGCCTGGGAGGCCGGCAAGCTCTTCCACATCGACCTGAACGACCAGGCCTTTGGCCGCTACGACCAGGACTACCGCTTCGGCGCGGTCAACCTCAAGTCAGCCTTCTTCCTGGTCAAGTTCCTGGAGGATGTGGGCTACGACGGCAGCAGGCACTTCGACGCGCACGCCTATCGCACCGAGGACCGCGAGGGGGTCAAGGACTTCGCGCGCGGCTGCATGCGCACCTACCTGATCCTCAAGGAGAAGGCCGCCCGGTGGAACGCCGATCAGGAGATCCAGGCCCTGCTGGCGGAGATCAACGCCGACGATGGCAGCGTCGCTCCATTCAGAGGAATCTACAGCCGGGCCAAAGCCGACGCGCTCAAGGCCGCCCGCTTCGACCGCCAGGCGCTGGGCGCGCGTGGCCTGGGCTACGAGCGGCTGGATCAGTTGACGGTGGAGCTGTTGCTGGGGGTGCGATAGGCGCCCTATGCACGCCAACGACGTCGCCCTGCTTGGCCTCGACATCTCCACCACCGGCGCCAAGGCGCTGCTGATCGACGCGGCCGGCGCGGTCATCGGCAGCGCCACGACGCCGCTGCACATCTCCACCCCGCGGCCGCTGTGGTCTGAGCAGAACCCGGCCGACTGGTGGGCCGGCATGGCGGCCAGCATCCGCCGTCTGCTGGCCGAGCAGGGGGTGGCCGGCGACCGCATCGCTGCCATCGGTCTGACCGGGCAGATGCACGGCCTGACGCTGTTGGACGGCAGCGGCGCCGTTCTGCGTCCGGCCATCCTCTGGAACGATCAGCGCACCGGCCCGCAGTGCGACGAAATCCGTCGACGGCTGGGCAAGGCGCGGCTGATCCAGATCACCGGCAACGACGCGCTGCCCGGCTTCACCGCGCCCAAGGTGCTCTGGGTGCAGCAGAACGAGCCGGAGGTCTACGCCCAGGCCCGCCACATCCTGCTGCCCAAGGACACCATCCGCCACCGGCTGACCGGCGACTACGCCATGGACAAGGCCGACGGCGCGGGCACGATCCTCTTCGACCTGCGCGCCCGCACCTGGTCGCCGGAGGTGCTGGACGCCCTGGAGATCCCGGCCGCGTGGCTGCCGCCGACCTTCGAGGGGCCGGCCATCACCGGGGTGGTCAGCGCGGCGGCCGCGGCCGAGACCGGTCTGGCCGCGGGCACGCCGGTGGTGGGCGGCGGCGGCGACCAGGCGGCGCAGGCCGTGGGCGTCGGCGCGGTCGAGCCGGGCATTGTGGCGCTGACTCTGGGCACATCGGGCGTGGTCTTCGCCACTACCCCTGCCGCGTTGATCGAGCCGGAGGGCAAGCTGCACGCCTTCTGCCACGCGGTTCCCGACCGCTGGCACTTCATGGGGGTGATGCTCAGCGCGGCCGGCAGCTTGCAGTGGTATCGCGACAGCCTGGCGCCCGATCTCACCTTCGACGCCCTGCTGGCCGAGGCCGCGCGCGTTCCGGCCGGCAGCGAGGGGCTGCTCTTCCTGCCCTATCTGACCGGCGAACGCACGCCGCACCCCGATCCGCTGGCGCGCGGCGCCTGGGTGGGGCTGACCCTGCGCCACGGCCGGCCGCACCTGACGCGCGCCCTGCTGGAAGGGGTGGCCTTTGGCCTCAAGGACAGCTTCACCCTGATCCAGGGCGCGGGGCTGGGCAGCATCGGGCAGGCGCGGGCCTCAGGGGGCGGCGCCCGCAGCGGCCTGTGGCGCCAGATTCTGGCCGATGTGCTGGGCGTGGAGCTGGCGCTGGTCAACACCACCGAGGGCGCGGCCTATGGCGCGGCGCTGCTGGCCGCGGTGGGCGCAGGTTGCTATCCCTCCGTCGAGCAGGCCTGCCGGGCCGTGATCCAGGTCACCGGTCGCACCACCCCCGACCCGGCCGCGGTCGCCCGCTATGCCGACCTTTACCCGCGCTACCAGGCGCTCTACCCCGCGTTGAAAGAAGAATTTCGGGCGATAGGGGATGCGTAGAGGCTGGCGCCGGCTGAGCAGTTACACGAGATCAACGTTTGGCCCACCGGCTGTATATCAACAAACAGGCCCTTTGGACGCTGCCGTCAGCAGATCCAAAGGGCCTGTCCCATGCTAAGCTGTCCGCGCTACATCGCTGTTCGCGCTACATCACCGCATCCAGCAGCTTCTCCACCTGATACCCCGACTCCTCGCTGGCGGCCAGCAGCTTGTGCACCACGGCCAGACGCTCCTCGATCTGCGCCGCGGCCTGCTCGTCGGAGAGGTTGACCATGCTGTCCACCACGGCCGGCAGAGCCAGCCAGCCGCAGAGCTGCTCATAGGCCTCCTGGTTGAACCAGAGCACCCCTTGATAGCGGTTGACGCCGATGAACTGCTGCACCTCGCTGTCGCGCAGCAGCCGGCTCAGCACGGCAAAGGCCAGGCGCGCGGCCGGCTGGGGCGTCTTGAACTCGAACCAACGCTGGTTGGAGGTCAGCAGCTTGACCAGGCCCACCGCCTGTTCGGCCGTGGCCGGGGCGACGCCCAGGCCCTGGATGCTGTGGCTCAGAATGCGCCCCAGCAGCCACTCGTCGATCCAGCTCCGGCTCAGGTCGGCAGAGCTCTTCTCGCCCGCCACCAGGCCCAGATTGTGGATGAAGTGCCAGCCGAAGACCGTGGCCCAGGCCGCCTGCTGATTGCCCACCTGTGTGATCAACAGATCGGCCAGCGCGCCCAACTGCGGCGCCTCTTCGCCCAGCTCGACCAGCCCCAGGATCGCCTCCAGCTCAGCCCGCTGCTGGCTGGCCAGCGCGACCGGGTCGCCGACGCCCTCGGTGAAGTCCCGAATGGCGCTCAGCAGGTCGGCGTAGCCCGCCTCCACCTCATCCAGCAGCGCCGTGAGCTCGTCCACCTCCTCTTCGGCCTCATCAGCCACGGCCTCGAGCACCGCCTCGGCCAGCTCGACCGCCTCGGCGATGGCTTCCTCGCTCACCTCAGCGCCTGACTCGACCTCGATATCGATCTCCACCTCGACCTCGGCCAGGTCAGCCCGGGCCGCGTCGATCAGCCGCTGGAACATGGCCGCGTCGACCAGCTTTTTGAAGGGAGCATGGATCGGCTGCAAGAAGATCTCCGTCAACGCGTCCTCGATGCTGGGCACGCCGCGGCCGGCCAGGTAGTCCAGCAGATGGCCGTACTGACGCCACTCGTTGTCCTGCTCCACGCGGAAGTCCAGGAAGACGTGATACTTGAAGGCGCCCAGCTCGATGTACATGCCCTCGTTGTGTAGTTGCTGGCAATTGCGGATGTACTCCAGGTTGGAGGCCACATCGCGGAAGATGACATAGGCGTTGGGGTCGTTGGGCAACCCCAGACCGTCGGCCAGCGAGGTCTGCGCCAGATGCTTGCCCTCCCCTTCCTTGACCGCGTAGGCCGCGGAGGTGCGGATCCAGCCGCGCGCCTCGGCCCATTTGTTGAGATAGATCACCAGCCCGCGCTCGTCGCCCGCCCGGTTGGAATAGGCGAAGACATCCTCATGCACCGAGCCATCGGGCAAGAAGAAGTCGTAGAGGCGGAAATTGGCCACCTCAGCGAAGAGATAGCGCTTGTGCAGCAAGGGGAAGATCTCCCGCTGGTGGCGCGCCACCAGCCAGGGGTCGGGGCTTTCATCGCGCATCGGACGGCGGAACTCCATGCCGTACTTCTCGGTGAAGCCCTCCACCTGGCCGTGGCCGAACATGGGCAGGCCGGGCATGGTGGAAAGGAGGGTGGCCACGCCGAAGTACTTGTCCTCCTTGCCGAACTGCGCCACAGCCGTGTCCTCGTCCGGGTTGTTCATGAAATTGACGTAGCGCTTGAGGATCTCCGGGTCGAACTCGACCGTGTTCTTGATCACCGAGCGGTATTTGGCGTTCTCCTCCATCTTGAGCATGTTCATGAACGCGCTGTTGTAGACGCGGTGCATGCCCAGGGTGCGCACGAAGTAGCCCTCCATCAGCCAGAAGGCCTCGGCCAGCAGCAGGGTATCGGGCACCTCGGCCGCCACCCGGTCCACCACCTGGCGCCAGAACTCCTCGGGGAAGACCGCGTCGAAGTCGGGGCGGGTCATGCCATACTCGGCGCGCGAGGCGATGTCGCCGCCGCTGCCCGGCTCCGGGTACCAGAGCCGCTGGTAATGCTTTTTCGCCAGCGTCATGGCCGCGTCGAAGCGGATGATGGGGAACATCCGCGCCACGTGCAGGATCGTCTGAATCACCGCCTCGCGCACCTCTGGCAACAGATAGTTGAGCTGGGCGGTGTCGTTCCAGGCCATGCTGGTGCCGTCGTTGCCGTGATAGATGTAGCGCACCTCGCCGGTGTCGAAGTTGCGCCGCTGGAAAACCACGGCCGCGTCGGTCTTGTCGTAGTAGTGATCCTCCAGGTAGATGCCCACACCGGGCGTGTCGCACAGGTTGGGCCCGTTGAAGGTGTAGGCCGGGAAGGGGCTGTAGGGCAGTTGCACGAACCAATCGGGGTGTTCGATCACCCATTTCCCGTCGATGCCCACATGGTTGGGCACCATGTCGCTGGCCAGGCGAATGCCCCGCTGCCAGGCCCGGTCGCGCAGATCGCTGTAGGCGTCGTAGCCGCCCAGGTCCCAGGCGATCTGGTAGTCGTAGAGCGAGTAAGCTGAGGCCACCGCGTCGGGCTTGCCCATCATCTGCTTGATGCGCTGCGAGGCGCGGCTGCGCTCCCACAGGCCGATCAGCCACAGGCCGGTGAAGCCGCTCTGCGCCAGCCTGTCCAGCTCTTCATCGGGAATCTGGTTCAGCGTGCGGATCTCCCGCTGATACTGTTTGGAGAGCTGATCCAGCCAGACATAGGTGTTCTTGGCCAGCATCACCGTCTTGGGCATCCAGTCCAGGTCGGGACTGAAACGCTCCGGCTCCGCGATCAGACCGGAGAAATCGGGCGCGGCTGATGGTCCGGGACCGCCGCCCACGAAGACGATCTTCTGCTCCTCGGCGATGAAGTCCAGGCTGGCCAGCAAGCGGAAGAGGTACTTGCCCAGGTAGCTGGTCCAATGGCTGCGGATATATTCGAGCTGGCCTTCCAGCGAGTTGGGCGAGGCGCGCATGGGCGCCTGCAACAGGTCGAGGATGTTCTCTCCGCCCGCGCCATAGCCTGGCTCGCCGGCAAAGAAGACCTTCAATTCGTCGATGATCTGCCGGTACTCGGACTCCTCCACCAGGGTCGAGTCGTCGTACAGCTCGCGGTAGGGGGAATAGGCCGGGTTGATGTTGGTCAGCCAGAGCAGCAACATCTCTTCCAGCGCGATGCCGCGATTGGGGTCGTTGCCCGTTTCGCCGGCCAGGAACTGCTCCACCGTGATCTGCCCGCGGTAGATGGGCATGGCCGGGAACTCGCCCTCGAAGGTCTGCAAGGTCTCATCCACCGGCGCTTGGTCGATCTGCTCGTTCAGGTAATCCAGAGCGCGGGTCAGCACCGTGGGGTTGCGCTGCTGGCGATAGGCCACGAGCATCAGGTGCAGGATCTCATGGATCATGGCCATGGCGTTGATCTGGCTGGCCTTGACCGCCTGTTCAGGAAAACGCACCAGATCGCGCTTCTCGTTCATTTGCTGGGCAAAGAGCCGCGCCGAGCGGAAGTTGGCGACCACCATGGTGCCGCGCACGGAGAAAAGCTCCTCATCGAACTGGTAGAAATCGCGCGCCGCGCGCGAGACGTGAAAGTCCCGGCGAAAATCATGTGGGGGATGCCACGACGGTGTGTGCATAAGATACTTCCTTGGGGGTGAGTGATGCGTGATGAATGCGCTACCTGCCTGGCCAGCGCAAGCTGTGAAAGCAGTGACAGGATGGCTAAGCTTACCACAAGATAGCCGCGGCCACAAGTTGCCGGAGATACGCTCAGCAATTCGCATCCTGGCGGATGGCGGACTGGGCACACGAAGAAGAACCTTCAGGCGGCTGGCGCGGCGCATTCACGCCGGTCGAACCGGGCCAAAGCCGCGCCTCCCGGACGAATCAGAACTGCTGTTGGTGTGATGCGACACTTGACAGCAGGAAGAGGCAAGGCTATGATCGACCCATGTCTGCAAAAAGCTTGCCTTCCCTGCTGCCGCTGTTGATCGGGCTGATCCTGCTGACCGCCTGCCAGCGTGGCCAGCCAACCGCTACCGCGACGCCGACTCCCAGCCCAACGGTCGTGACTGACGCCGCGCCGACCGACGCCGCACCGCCGGTCGCGGCCAGCGATCCCACGCCGGCGCCCACGGCCACGACCCAGGCCACAGCCACCGCTGCGCCGCCGACCGTGACCCCGACGTCGACGGCCGCGTCCACGCCCACCCCGGCCCTGCCCCCTTCCACACGCATGGCCGAGGCGCGGCGGCTGCACCTGAACGGCGACTACGAGAGGGCGCGGGCGCTGTATGCCGCGCTGGTGCAGGAGGATCCGGCCAGCGCAGAGGCGACTGAGGCCCGCTGGCGGCTGGGCCAGGCCTACCTGGAGGATGGCCAGCCCAGCGCGGCCTTCATCGCCCTGGACCTGGCCCGCCAGCAGACGCCGGCCGAGGCGCTGCCGCCGGAGGTCGATTTTTGGATCGGCGAGGCGCTGGGCCAGATCGGCAACCCCGCCGGCGCGGTGGAGGCCTATCGACGCTATCTGGCCCGCGAGGACGCGCTGGCCGGCGAGGTGAACCTGCGCATCGGACGTCTGCTGCGCGAGGCGGGAGACCAGGAGGGCGCGCTGGCGGCCTTGCAGCAGAGCACAGCCACGGCCACCGACAACTTCGTGCTCTTCGCGGCGCGCGAGGAGCTGGCGGAGCTGCACGAACAGCAGGGGGATGGCGCGGCCGCACTGGCCCAGCTCGATCAGATCCTGGCTGTCAGCCAATTTGCCCGCTACCGCGCCGAGCTGCAACAGCGGGCCGGCGACCTGCTGCTGGCAGCCGGCGACGCTGCGGGCGCCAGCGAACGCTATCGCCGCGCCATCGCCGAGGATGAGCAGAGCTTTGGGGCGCTCAGCGCGGCCAACGCGCTGGCCGGGCTGGGCCAGCCGCTGGACGACCTGACCACTGGTCGCATCCTGCTGGGCAACGGCGCCTATGCGGAAGGGATCGCGGCGATCTATCGCTATCTCGAGGCGACGCCCGACCACCCGGCCGCGCCGCACCTACTGGCAGCCGAGGCCTATTTCAGCCAGCGCGAATATGCCCGCGCCCTGGCCGAATGGCAGTCGCTGCTGGACACCCACCCCGAATACAGCGACCGGCCAGCCACGCTGCTGCGCATGGCCGTGGCCCACACCCGGCTGGGCAACCTGGACGCGGCCCGCGATCTCTACCGCCAGGTGGGAAGCGCGGCCGCGCTGCTGGAGGCCGCACGCCTGGCCGAACGCAACGGCGACTGCCGCACAGCCGGCGCGGAATATCTGGAGATCGCCCGGCTCCACCCGACCGCGGCCGAGGCTGGCGAGGCGCTCTACCGCGCCGGCGTCTGCCAATACCGCCTGGGCCAGACCGCCAGCGCGGCCGAAAGCTGGCAGCGGCTGATCGACAGCTACCCGGCCAACACCTACGCCCACGCCGGCCGCTTCTGGGCGGGCAAGGCCGCGCTGGAGATGGGCGACGGCGCGCGGGCCGTCAGCCTCTGGCAGCCGTTGCAGCATGAGGCGGCCGACAGCTATTACACCGCCCGCGCCCAGGAGCTGGCCATTGGGGCCGGCTTGCCCGGCGCCGACAGCCTGGCCATCCAGGCGGCGCAGCCGGCCGCGGACGACGACGGCTCCCTGGCCGCGGCCGAGCGCTGGCTGGCCGGCTGGGCCGCGCCGGCAGGGAGCGACCCGGCCACGCTGCGCCAACTGCCCGCGGCCGTGGCGGCTGACCCGCAGTTGCGCCGCGGCGAGGCCTATCTGGCGGCCGGCATGCGGGCGGAAGCGATGCGCGAGCTGAGCGAGGTGCGCCAGCGCTACAACGACGACCCGCTGGCGCTTTATGCACTGGCGCTGCGCTTCGACCAGTTGCGTCTCTACTCCCACGCCACGCTTGCCGCCATCCGCCTGGCCGCGCTCAGCCCCGACGGGCTTTTCGGCGCGCCGCTGGCCATCCAGCGCATGGCCTATCCCCAGCACTACGCTGACATCGTGCAGGCCGAGGCCGCGGCGCAGGGGGTCGATCCGCTGTTGATCTACGCCCTGATCCGCCAGGAGAGCTTCTTCGAGCAGGGCGCGCGCTCCTCGGCCGCGGCCCAAGGTCTGACGCAGGTCATTCCCAGCACGGCCGAATGGATCGCCGACGCCATGGGCTGGCCCAACTTCCAGCCCGATGACATCTACAAGCCCTACCTCAACGTCAAGTTCGGAACCTATTACCTCAAGGCCGCGCTGGACATGTTCGACGGCAACCCCTACCCGGCGCTGGCGGGCTACAACGCGGGGCCGGGCAACGCGCGCTACTGGCTGGAGCAGGCGCAGACCGATGACGACGATCTCTATGTGGAGGAGATCACCATCAACGAGCCCAAGCTGTATGTGCGCCGGGTGCTGGCGCACCTGGCGACCTATCGGCGGCTGTATGGCGGGGGGCCGTAGGCCGGAGAAGCGGCCTCACGGCCCGGCTGAAGCCTCGACTCCGGTTTGGGAAGGCCCAGGCGCACATGCACCCCGGTGAACCAGGCAGCTACCGTTTGCGGATCGCTTGCCACAGGAGGGTGAGCAACAACACGGCGATGAGCAACGCGCCGGCCACAAAGCCGAACTCCGCCACGCGGCGAATGACCAGGCTTTCGACCTCGCTGACCAGACCCTCCAGCGGGAAGAGCAGGGTGAGCGCTGAGCCCAGCAGCAGGCCCACCGCCAGGACGCTGATGACGATGCGGCGCACGCTGGCATTCAGGTCGCCGCGCAGACCGCGCACACGCTGATCCAGGCTGTCGGCGCTGATCTGAAAGGCCAGTTGGCCCCGTTGGAAATCGTCCAGCAGGGCGGTCGTGGCCGTCAACAGCCCGGGCAGCCGTCCCAGCACGTCGCGGGTCAGCGGCTTGCCCACGCGCTCGAGCATGTCGCCCGGCGCCAGCTCGCTCTGCACCAGTTTCTTGAGCTGCGTGTAGGCGACATCGAGCATGTAGTCGGTCGGCTTCTCCCCCATCAGGCTGCGCATGATGGACTCGCCCTGACCGATGGCCTTGATGGCCAGCGCGAACTCGGCGCGCATCTGCAGGCCATGTCGCACCAACACCTCCACGATCTGGCTCATGACCATCGTCAACGAGGGGGGCGCGTCCACAAAAAGCAGGTTGTGGTTGATCAGCCGCTCGATGTGGCGCTGGAGGAGGGCAAAGTCCTGCTGCGGCGCGGGCTTGCACATGGCGATCAACACGCGCGTCGCGGCCCGGGCGTCGCGGTCTTGCAGCGCCCAGATGAGCTCGCCCAGGGAAAAGCGATCCTGCGGGGTCAGATAGCCCATCAAACCCATGTCGAGGAAGATGACGCCCCCCGTCTCGGTGTTGACCCAGATGTTGCCGGGGTGCGGGTCGGCATGGAAGAAGCCATCGAAGATCACCTGCTGCAAGAGGACGCGGAAGAACTGGATGGCCAGGGCCTCGCGGTCGATGCCGGCGGCGTCCAGCGCGGCGACATCGGCGATCTTCACCCCGGCGACCCGCTCCTGCGTCAACACTTTGGAACTGCTGTACGCGCCGTAGATCTGCGGCACATGCACCCAGGGGAATTTGGCCATGTTGTGGGCCAACATGCGGGCGTTATACGCCTCGTTGGTCAGGTCGAGCTCGGTCAGGACGTTGGCCGCGAATTCGTGAAAGAGGGAGCTCACCCCGAACTGGCGACTCCAGGGGATGCGGCGTTCGATCAGCGTCAGCGCGTCCTGCATGACGTTGAGATCGCCCTTGACGGTGACCGCGATGTCTGGTCGCAACACCTTGACCACCACGCGTTCGCCGCTGGCCAGCGTGGCAGCATGCACCTGGGCGGTGGAGGCGGCGGCCAGGGGGACCGGCTCGAAGGCGGCGAACAGCTCAGCCGGCGGCTTGCCCAGCTCCCGCCGAATGACCTGCTCGACCTCGCTGGCGGGGAAGGGGGCGACATCGTCGTGCAGCTGGTCCAGCTCGATCAGCCAGGCCTCGGGCAGAAGCTCACTGCGGCTGGTCACCATCTGGCCGAACTTGACGAAGGTGGGTCCAAGCTCTTGCAGCATCAGGCGGGTCTTGGCGGCCGGGCTTAAATCGCTCAACACCTGGCCGCGGCGGTAGATCAGCCGCTGCGACGCGCGACGGATGCCGCCGAAGGGGGAGATGCCGACCACGATATCGACCATGTAGCGCTGGATGGTGTTCACCATCTGCTGGGTGCGCAGGCTTTCCACGATCCAGTTGCGCTGTCCGGTGGGCAACATCCCCAGCCAGCGCCAGTAGAAGGGGCTGCGCCGCCCCGTCGTGACCAGTGGGCTGTCCAGGCCGGTCAAGGCCTCCAGGGCCGCGACCGTCAGCCCCATCAACATCGCGCCGAAAACGGCGGAGAAGAGCCGCGTCTCCCCCACCTGCCAGACCGTGGGCGCCAGGTAAGAGAGGAGCAGGAAGATGAAGGTATCGACGGCCAGGGCCAGCAAACCCATGGACCAGAGGTAGAGCCGGCCGGCGAGCAAGAGGATCAACGGCCGGACGACGGCGCGCAGCACGGTGAAGAGCAGACCGATCACCAGATACGAAGCGGCCGCGGCCAGCGGCGCGCTGTTGAGGGCATAGGGGCTGAGGCGCAGGCCGGGCACCACATGCATGACCAGGGTGGCCGCCAGCGTGTTGACAAGAACGCGAACGAGGAAATACAGCATGGCTTGGTCCTTCGCAGCTCACGACTTTGTAAGTCGCCCACGGTCCGATCCTCAGCGGCGGGCAACGATGCGGGATTGTAACATGGCTGGGCGGCGTGAACAAAGAGGGATCTCGGGGAAGAACCGCGGATGGGCGGAGGGCGCGGATCGGAGACGTCTCCCCATCCGCGGTTCTCCATCCGCGTCGCACTCAATTGACTGCACAAACCGCGATTCCAAACAGGAGTCGAGCCTTCAGGCGGGTCGGCGCGCTCAACTGGCATCGTCCAGACCCGGCTAAAGCCTAGACTCCGCGCCCGATTTGGCGGCTGCAAAACAGGAGTCGAGCCTTCAGGCGGGTCGACGCGCTCAACTGGCATCGTCCAGACCCGGCTAAAGCCTCGACTCCGCGCCCGATTTGGCGGTTGCAAAACAGGAGTCGAGCCTTCAGGCGGGTCGACGCGCTCAACTGGCATCGTCCAGACCCGGCTAAAGCCTCGACTCCGCGCCCGATTTGGCGGCTGCAAAACAGGAGTCGAGCCTTCAGGCGGGTCGGCGCGCTCAACTGGCATCGTCCAGACCCGGCTAAAGCCTCGACTCCGCGCCCGATTTGACGACTCCGCGCCCGATTTGGCGGCCCCGCGCCCGATTTGGAATTGCTGCTGTACAAACACAAAGCGGGCTGTGTCGGAGATTCCGACACAGCCCGCTTTCTTTCTTCCAGACTCACGGTCTGGTCATCGGCGGATGCCTCAGCCCACGGGGCCGCAGGCGGCCGCCGAACTGACGCTTCCTGAGCTGCTGCTGGTGGCGCCGAAGAGGCTAAACGCCTTCTTCACCTGCTCGCTGCCACAGGTGGGGCAGGTGATCTTTTCCTGGCTGAACATGGAGCGCAGGAAACGCTCGAAGTCATCGCCGCAATCGGTGCACTGATACTCGTAGATGGGCATAGCTCTCCTCTTGATCGCTGTTTTTTTCTGGATCGATCTGTGCAGCGGTGAGATGCACCGAGGCCCGCGGTGGTTACACTAACAGGGCGCGTCGACGTAGCGCTGCAAGATCTGACGCTGATCGTCGTAGTAGAAGGGCAGGTGGCAGAGGCGCGCCGGCTCCACCCAGTCAGCCCGCACGATGGTGTCATCGGGGTCGGCCGGCGCCAGCACGCCGGCCACTGCCTCGGCCGTGAAATAATAGATGTGGTAGTTGTAGCGCTCATGCCCCGCATCGTAGATCCCGCGCACCTTGAAGCGCGGCTGAAGGTGGGCAACCGCCAGGCCGGTTTCCTCGCGCAGCTCGCGCCTGACGGTCTGGCAGGGGGTTTCGTGCGGCTCGATGCTTCCGCCCGGCAAGGCCCAGGCCGGCGTTTGGCCCGGATCAGCCTGGAGAACCATCAACAGCGCGCCATCCTCCCGCGTGCAAAGCGCGGCCACCCCCTCCCACGCCGGCCGGCCGCCGGCGTCGAAGCGCCGGTCGAAGCCGCCGGTCAGCTCGGCCTGGCTGGCGGGAAGCACGTCGTACCACAGGATTCGACCCTCGATCACGCATCGCCTCCGCCGCGGTTGACCCGCGCGCCGACCAGGAGGACGATGACCAGGGCGATGCCGGCGCCGAAGAGGATGGCAGTGAAAATCAGGGAAGCGCGCGCGGCGGGGACGACCAGCCAGAAGCCGGCCAGCACCGCAGTGAGGGGCACCAGCGCGGTCAGCGCCAGGGTGACCGCGAGCTGGCGGCTGGCCGGCGCCTCGCTGCCGCTGAGCTGCCGGTTCAGCCGCCACAGGACGAAGAAGGGATAGGTCAGGCCGACCAGGATCAGGAAGATCGCGGCAACCAAGAGAACGGGGTGGGTGGCGCTCATTCGCTCTTTCCTTCACGCGTTGGCTGGACTGCCCCCGCGCCCTCAGCGTTGGCCGCCTGAAACAGACCGTTGTCCAGGTGGGCCGTGTCGTTGTAGCTGACCAGGCGCAGGTGGCCGTCGCGCATCTGAACGACGCTCAGGGCGGTGTTGCCGAGGATGGCGATGCGGTGCATCTGATCCAGGCTGGCGCCCAGCACATGCGCCACCAGGCTGCGCAGCGCCGCGCCATGGCTGACCACCAGCACAGTGTCGCCCGGATGGCGGCTGACGATGTTCTGAGCGGCCGCGGCCAGGCGATCTTGCAGCTCGCCGAGGCTCTCGCCGCCGCCGCGAGGCACATCCTGGCCGGCGGACATGGCCGCCGCCTGCTCAGGGTAGCGCTCGCGGATCTCCGCCCAGGTCAGCCCGGTCCAGGCGCCGATGTCCAACTCGCGCAATGCCGATTCGGGGATGGGCGTCAGGCCCAAGGCCTGGCCGATAATCTGGGCCGTCTCGGAGGCGCGCAGCAGATCGCTGCTGTAGATGACGTTGATCGGGTAGCTGCGCAGCCGGTTGGCCGCCAGGCGCGCCTGTTGCCGGCCGAGATCAGTCAGCTCTGTATCGGCCGCCTGGCCCTGCCAGCGGCCGCTCAGATTCCATTCGGTCTCGCCGTGGCGCAGCAGCAGGAGCGTGGTGGGGTTCGCGCGGTTCATCGACGTTGACCTCCCCAGGCTTCGGCGCACGGCGCCTGCCCCTGGATAATCCGCTGCACGTTCCACTCGTTTTGGCCGTGGCGGCAGAGGAGGATGGTGGTGGGAAAATGGGAGTTGTTTGGAGCCATGGCAGGTTGGCAACTGTCACGTCAGGTGTAATGCGTGACGAGTAATGCGTAATTCAGAAGTTGGCGCTCACCGCAGCCAAGGTGGTCAATTCCGGGTTACGGGTTGCGGGTTGCGGGTTACGGGCTAGATCAGCGTCTTCATGCGCAGCATGCGGTCGCCCAACTCCTGCAAGGCCGCGGCGATGGCCGGCTTGCCCTCGCGCTCCAGTTGCTTGACCGAGGCGTTGAGCACGCCGAAGAAGGTGCCATCGATGCGCCCCAGGTTGAGGCCGATGATCTGGGTCAGTTCGTCGTCGTCTTTGGCGGCCAGCAGTTGGCGCACCAGGGCGAGGGATTCCTGTTGAGTCATGGTTATGGCTGGCGAAAGGCTGATTGATGAGTCGGTTGATTGGTTGATCGGTAGCCTTCTGAGGCGTACACCTGCACTTGCGCCGAAGCGCAGCACAGGTGCAAGTATCGAAACCAGCGGCTGGGCCGCCGGCTGAGCAGTCACGCTTGGTGATGGATTGTACGGATTACGGCCGGTTTGCCAAGTTGGCCGCTTATCGACAAAACAAGACCGGCCTGCCGCCAATGCAGACCGGTCTCTGAGACCCAACTCCCAACGCCTGCGAGCTTGCCCGAAGCGCAGCCGAGGGGGCGCTTTGAACTGTCAGCCAGGAGCTTTCATTCCCTGGCGCTCACCCGCCGCGCCGCCGCGTCGCTGCGTCGAAGATCACGGCTGCAGCCAGCACCAGACCGCGGGCGATGTACTGCACCGAGATATCGACGCCCATCAGGTTCATGCCGTTGGTGAGCGACGCCATCACCAGGGCGCCGATCAGCGAGCCGATCACGCTGCCCACGCCGCCAGCCGCCGAGACGCCGCCGACATAGGCCGCAGCAATGGCGTCCAACTCGAACAGCGTGCCGGCGGTCGTCGTAGCCGATTGCAGACGGGAGGTGAACAGGATGCCGGACAGAGCGGTCAGAAAGCCCATCGAGGCAAAGACCACGTAGGTGATCTTCTTGACGCTGACGCCGCTCAGGTCGGCAGCCTCTGGGTTGCCGCCGACGGCGTAGATGTGCCGGCCCAGCACCGTGCGGGTGGTGACGAAGTGGTAGACCCCGACGACCAACAGCACGATGACAGCCGTCCACGAGATGCCGTTATACCCGGCCATGACCCAGGCTACCAGCCCGACTATCCCTGAAATGAAGACCAGCTTGAGGGCGAAGATCGGCCCCGGCAACACATCGAAGCCGTAGGCCATCTTGCGCTTGCGATCTTTCATCTGGCCCAGGATGAAAAAGATGATGGCAATGATGCCCAGCACCAGCGTCAACGCGTGCCCTGGGATGAAGTCCATGCCCGGTATGTCGGGGATGAAGCCGTTGCCGATGGCGTTGAAATCGGCGTTGGGTATGATGATGGTGCCGGTCGCCATGGTCGCCTGCAACAGCAGGCCACGATAGATCAACCAGCCGGCAAGAGTGGCCACGAAGGCGGGAATGCCGAAATAGACGATCAGAAAAGCGGTGATCAGCCCGGCGATGATGCCCAACACCAGCACGATGGGAAGCACCGCGATGGTTGGCAAACCCACTTGCACCATCAGGATGGCTGCGATGGCGCCCAGGAAGCCGGCCAGGAAGCCGACCGACAGGTCGATGTGACGAATGACGATGACCAGCGTCATGCCAACTGCCAACACCGCGACATACCCCGTCTGGTTGATCAGGTTGCTGATGTTGCGCGGCGAGAGAAAAAGCCCATTCGTAAGCACGGTAAATATCGCCATGATGACAAACAAGGCGATATACATGCCATACTCACGGACATTCTGGCGGAGAACTTTCTGAAGGTCTTGGAAAAAAGACATGATGGATCTCCTTAGCTGGTAGCCAACTGCATGATCTTCTCTTGCGTGGCTTCCTCAATCGGCAGCTCGCCGGTGATTCTCCCGGCAGCAACGACGTAAACCCGGTCACTCATGCCCAGCACCTCGGGCAACTCGGACGAGATCATGATGATGCTCATGCCCTGTTCCACCAGGCCGTTCATCAATGTGTAGATCTCGTATTTGGCGCCGACGTCGATGCCTCGGGTGGGCTCGTCCAGGATCAGGATATTGGGCTTGACGAACAGCCACTTGCCGAGCGACACCTTTTGCTGGTTGCCGCCGCTCAGATTGCCAACCTTCTGCTCGATAGTGGGCGTCTTGATGTTCAGGCTGACCCGGTATTCATCGGCCACCTGGGCCTCAGCCTGGTTGTCAACCACACCGCGTTTGGCGATTTCATGCAGATTCGCCAGGGTGATATTCTGCTTCACGTCCTGGATCAGAATCAGCCCCTTGGCTTTTCGGTCCTCGGTGACATAGGCCAAACCCGCCTTGATCGCATCCCGCGGCTGCTTGAACTGCTGCTTCTGGCCGTTGATGACCAGGTCGCCCTTGACCTGATAGCCGACCGAATTGCCGAACAGGCTCAAGGCCAGCTCAGTACGGCCTGAGCCCATCAGCCCGGCGAAGCCAACGATCTCGCCCTTCTTGAGATCGAAATTGACATCCTTGAGCACGTCGCGACCCAGTTGCTGGCTGTGGGCGCTCCAGTTTCTAACCTCGAGCACAACTTCGTCCGATCGCTTATGCTCCCGCTTGGGGTAGATATTCTCGATCTCGCGACCCACCATGTGCCTGATCAGCACCGGCTCTGACACCTCGCCCTTGTGAGCATCCAGCGTGATCACCGTCTGACCATCGCGCAACACCGTCACCGTATCGGCGATCGAGATGACCTCTTTCAGCTTGTGCGAGATCATGATGCAGGTCACGCCCTGGTCTCTTAGATCTCGCAGCAGATTCAGCAGGTTCTCGCTGTCGTCCTCGTTCAAGGCTGCGGTGGGCTCGTCCAGGATCAGCAGCTTGACATCCTTGCTCAAGGCCTTGGCGATCTCGACCAGTTGCTGTTTACCGACGCCTAAATCCTTGATCTTTGCGGCCGGATTGACGCTGAGCTTGACCTTCTTAAGCATCTTGTCGGCCTGTTTGATGGTTTCGTTCCAGTCGACCAGGGCGCCTTTCCTGATCTCATGGCCGAGGAAGATGTTCTCATAGACGGTCAACTCGGGAAAAAGCGCCAATTCCTGATAGATGATCGCGATGCCGACACGCTCGCTGTCGGCAATTCCCTTGAACTTCTGGACTTCCCCTGCGAACAGAATATCGCCATCATAGCTACCGAACGGCCAAACCCCGCTCAACACCTTCATCAGGGTAGATTTGCCGGCGCCATTCTCGCCTACCAGGCAGTGGATTTCACCCTGAGCCACGCTGAAACTGACGTTGTCCAAGGCCTTGACGCCGGGAAAGGTCTTGGTGATGTTTCTCATCTCGAGAATAGGAGTGACCATAGCACCTCCGGCTGCGCAGGAATTTGAATGGGGAGAGGTAGGGACAGCCGCGGCTTCGCCGCGGCTGTCCCGGAGAGTCAGAGGGGGGTTACAGCTTACTGGAGACCGGTGAAATCGCTGGCCGGCCAGTAGCCAGAGTCGATGATCGCGGCCTTGACGTTGTCTTTGTCAACCGCAATGACCTCGGACGGCTTGGCGGGCACATCGATGGTCTGGTTGTTGTAGGTGGTCGTCTGCTCAGGCGTGTTGCCCGCCAGGAAGGCCAGGGCGGCGGTGATGGCGTCCTGGGCCAGCGTGCGGGTATCCTTGAGCACGGTCATCGACTGCTTGCCATCGATGATGTACTGGACCGAAGCCTTCTCGGCGTCCTGGCCGGTGACCACATAGCTGGTCACATCAGGATCGACCGCAAAGACGTCGGCGATGGCGCGCGCGGTGCCGTCATTGGGGGCCAAGATGAAGACGTTGCCCTTGTCGCCCGCCGTGGCCACCGTCAGGTTGGCCTCAGCCAGTCCCTTGGCGGTGTTGAAGTCCCAGTTGGTGGTGATCTGGCCGATGATCTTGGCCATCTCGTCGCGGGTCAGCTCAGCCTTGTCTTGCAGCGCCTGCGCCTCGCTGGAGTTCTTGATCACGAAGGTGCCATCGGCGATCTTGGGCTGCAAGACACTCCAGGCGCCCTCGAAGAAGAGGAACGCGTTGTTGTCGGAGGCCGCACCAGCGTAGAGGTAAAGCGGATTGCCCGTGCCGGTGGCCTTGTCCACCAGGTACTGAGCCTGCGCTGCGCCCACGGCGTTGCTGTCGAAGGTCACATAGTAATCCACAGCATCGGTGCCCAGGATCAGGCGGTCGTAGGAGATGACCTTGGCGCCTGCTTGGCGAGCCGCTGTTGCCGCTGCCGCTGCTGCTGCACCGTCCTGCGGGGTGAGGATGATCACCTTGACGCCCTTGCTCAGCAGGGACTCGACGTTGGTCTTCTCGGTGGCAGAGTTGCCCTGGCTGAAGAGGATCTCGACCGGAACGCCGGCGGTGCCCAGCAGATCACGGAAGCGGGCCTCGTCCTGCAGCCAGCGCGGCTCATCCTTGGTGGGGAGCACAATACCGACCTGCGGACCGCCAGAAGCAGCCGGGGCCGCAGTAGCGTCGCCGGTGGTTGCTGCCGGCGTTGTAGCTGCGCCGCCGCACGCGGCCAGAGCCAACATCGCCACGATCATCGTCATGGCCAACATGGATTTGACAAAGTTGCGAGACATGGTTTCTCCTCCTAGAGAAATCCTGCAAAATATAGTCGTCTTGGACGACATCGAACCGAAATGGAAGTTGTGAGTGGGGGAAGTGCGAGGTGATGGATTACCTCCTCTCTGAGGTAACGACCTTCAAGCGCTCTGGCTTTGCTGAAGAATTATGACGATTCTATGCCAAATTGCCCCGGCGGTCAAATCCACCTGAACTGTTCCGTAGCGGCGATACAGGCCTTGCCGCCAGCCATCACCGCGCCGCCATGGCTGGCGGTTCTCACTGCTTGTTCGCTCTGTTGGCCCCCGCCATGCGGCCATAACCTCGCCACAGTTGCCGCTCTGTGACCTCTGCGGTATAATCCAGGCTTGCATCAAGTGAATCGTATCGAGAGGAATCAACGCAACTCGTATGCTTAAACGCACCCACACCTGCGGCGCGCTGCGCGCTGCTGACGCCGGCCAGGAAGTCATCCTCAACGGCTGGGCCTACCGCCGCCGCGACCACGGCACCCTCATCTTCCTTGACCTGCGCGACCGCTACGGCGTCACCCAGGTTGTGATCACCCCCGACACCCCTGAGGCCCACGAAGCGGCGCAGCGGGTGCGCAGCGAGTTTGTGCTGGCTGTGCGCGGCCTGGTGCGCCGCCGGCCGGCCGGCATGGAAAATCCCAACCTGGCCAGCGGCGAGATCGAGGTCGTGGCCAGCGAGCTGGTGGTGGAAAACCCCGCCAAGCCGCTGCCTTTCGAGATCCGCGACGATCTGGAGGCCAATCCCTCGGAGACCTCGGGACGTACCAGTGAATTCTCCCGCCTCAAGTACCGCTATCTGGACCTGCGCCGGCCGCGCCTGCAGGGCAACATCATCCTGCGCCACCGGGCTGTCAAGCTGATGCGCGACTACCTGGACGCGCACAGCTTCCTGGAGATCGAGACGCCGATCCTGACCAAGTCGACGCCGGAAGGCGCGCGCGATTACCTGGTGCCCAGCCGCGTCCATCCCGGCAAGTTCTACGCCCTGCCGCAAAGCCCGCAGCAGTTCAAGCAGTTGTTGATGGTGGCCGGCTTCGACCGCTATTTCCAGATCGCGCGCTGTTTTCGCGATGAGGACCTGCGCGCCGACCGCCAGCCGGAATTCACGCAACTGGACGTGGAGATGTCCTTCGTCGGCCAGGAGGATGTGATCGGGCTGGTCAGCGGGATGTGCCGCGAGCTGACCATGCAGTTGACCGGGGCCGAGCCGCCCAGCCTGCCCTTCCCCCGCCTGACCTACGCCGAGGCCATGGCCCGCTACGGCAGCGACAAGCCCGACATCCGCTTCGGCCTGGAGCTGCAAGATCTGGGCGATCTGCTGGCCGAGACCGGCGTCGGCTTCCTCAAGGCCGCGCTGGAGGCTGGCAACGTGGTCAAAGCGGTGCGCGCGCCGGGCCTGGCCACACTCAGCGGCCAGAAGCTGCGCGAGCAGATCAAGGCCTACGAGGAGGTGGTCAAGATCTACGGCGCCAAGGGGCTGGCCTGGCTGGACTATCCGGCCGAGGGCGGGCCGAAGTCGCCCATCGCCAAGTTCTTCAGCGCGGCCGAGCTGGCCGCGATCGCCGAGCGCTGCCAGGCGGGGCCGGGCGACGTGGTTTTCATGGTGGCAGATACGGCCCGGGTGGCGCTGGTCGCGCTGGGCGAGCTGCGCCTGCGTCTGGGCCGCGACCTGAACCTGGTGGCGCCTGGCCAGTTTGCCTACCTGTGGGTGGTGGACTTCCCGCTGGTGGAGTGGAACGAGGAGGAGGGGCGCTGGGACGCCATGCACCACCCCTTCACCTCGCCCAAAGCGGAGGACCTGGCGCGCATGGAGAGCGATCCGGGCAGCGTGCGGGCCAACGCCTACGACATCGTGCTCAACGGCGTGGAACTGGGCGGCGGCAGCATCCGCATCCACCAGCGCGACGTGCAGGAGCGCATGTTCCAACTGTTGGGCCACTCGCCCGAGGCCGCGGCGGCCAAGTTCGGCCACATGCTGGACGCCTTCGAGTACGGCACCCCGCCCCACGGGGGCATCGCCCTGGGCATTGACCGCTTCATCATGCTGCTGGCCGGCGAGCAGTCGATCCGTGAGGTGATCCCCTTCCCCAAGAATCAGCAGGCCGTGGAGCCGATGACCGGCACGCCCGACGTGGTGGACAAGGCGCAGCTCGATCTGCTGCATCTGGTCTCGACGGCGAAGAAGGATGGGGTGTAATCTTGACCAACACTCCATCTCGCTGCACTGCGGCAGTGTCAAGGACAGCGCGGTCGTGAGCCGATTCAATGGAGGAATTGCCATTGTCGCTCCTCCGAGGAAAGCACAATGATAGTCAAGATCGAAGCTCTGTCATATCGCAGTTTGCGCAACGTGCGCCAGTCTCTGGCGCCGTTTCAGGTCTTGATTGGCCCCAATGCCAGCGGCAAATCCTCGTTCTTGGACGTCATAGCCTTCCTGGCAGACGTGGTTCGCGAAAAGGAGGGAGTTGCCGCGGCGGTAGCTGAGCGAGCTCCAGATGTGCGCGACCTCGTGTGGATGCGCGAGGGCGATTCCTTTGAGTTGGCGGTTGAGGGATCCATCCCGGAGCACCTTCAGAACAAGAAGAACGGTCAATACGCTCGCGTCCGCTACGAGGTCCGGGTGGGTCTGCATGCCGAAAGACAAGAGATTCACCTGTTGTCAGAGACATTGTGGCTGCGACCAGAGATGGGCGACGAGGCGGAACAAAAAAATGCACAGCGCCCCCAGTTCCCCATGCCGCCTGTTCCGCCGGGCACCATCATCACCCCGCCGGGCAAGAAAGGTCCTGCCAGTTGGCGTCGTGTGTTGAACAAAGTCCCCGAGTCGGGCAATGACTACTTCCGCTCGGAACGTTCGGGTTGGAACAATCTCTTTCGCCTTGGGCCGCGGCGTTCTGCCTTGGCTAACCTGCCGGAGGATGAAGAGAAGTTCCCGATCTCGATCTGGTTTCGCCGCATGTTGCTCGAAGGCGTCCAACGCCTTGCGCTCAACAGCGCCGCGCTCCGAAAACCCAGCCCACCAGGCAGTCCTCGTCAATTCCAACCGGATGGATCCAACCTGCCCCTGGTGATCAATGACCTTGAGGAGCGCGATCCCCAGCGCTTGAAAGAGTGGATCGCGCATCTTCAAACGGCGCTGCCCGATCTGGAAGGAATTCGCACCGTCGAACGGTCTGAGGACCGCCATCGTTACCTGGTCCTTGACTATCGTACAGGCTTGCATGCGCCCTCATGGCTCGTTTCCGACGGCACGCTGCGCATGCTGGCTCTGACCATCCTGGCTTACATCCCCGGACTGGAAGGCATTTTTCTGATCGAGGAGCCTGAGAACGGCATCCATCCGCGTGCCGTGGAAACCGTCCTGCAGTCACTCTCCTCAGTCTACGGCGCCCAGGTCTTGCTGGCCACGCACTCGCCGGTCATCCTGAGCCTGACCGAGCCAGAGCAAGTGTTGTGTTTCAATCGCACCGACCAGGGCATGACCGACATCGTGCTGGGATCGCAGCATCCACGCCTGCGCCAATGGCGGGGCGAGACCGATCTGGGCACCCTCTTTGCCAGCGGAGTGCTGGGATGAAAGACCTGATCGTCCTGACGGCCGACGGGAACATGGAGCACACCCTACGCGGGCTGCTGCGGCGTCCGCAAGCGCTGGCAGTGCGAGCAATCGACGCCGAGATCTTCGTCCACCCGCGCCACGATCCGGGCTGCGTCAACGAAGCACACGACTTCCTGCGCCCCTTCACCGGCAGTCACCGCTATGCCATGGTGCTGTTCGATCACGAAGGCAGTGGTCGCGAGGACACCGCACCCACCGCATTGGCTGATGAGGTCAGGCAGAGACTGGAAGCCACAGGCTGGCCAGGCCGGGCTGAAGCCGTCGTCCTGGCGCCGGAACTGGAGGTCTGGGCATGGAGCGACTCGCCGCAGGTAGCAGCTTGCCTGGGCTGGGCTGAGCGCCAGCCCGCGCTGCGCGATTGGTTGGCGGCTGCCGGCCAGTGGCCAGCAGATCAAGCCAAGCCCACCGATCCGAAACGCGCCATGGAGGCTGCCCTACGCGAGACGCGCAAGCCCCGGTCATCAGCGATCTACCTGGAGCTGGCCAGCAAGGTCAGTCTGCGCGGTCACAATGAGCCGGCATTCCGTCGCTTCGTTCAAGCGCTTCAGCAGTGGTTTCCGCCAGCGCCGTAGGACGCGCCGGCAACACCATCTTCCCTGTCCAAATGCCGCAGGTCGACCGATCTGGCGGCCGCGTCCTGGGCGACCATGATTGCGCTGAGGGAAGCGCGGCGCGTGTGGCGACAACGGGTCTTCCCGACACCGTAGCTGCCATTGCCAACCTCGAACGCACCGGCGTCGAGATCGCCGGCGGGTTTTGGGTGCTCAACGCGTATCGATGGTAAGTCATGAAGAGCATTAAGACACTGACGTTACTCATGGCGTCGCAGCCGGAAGGCGGATCATCATCACCCGCCGCCACAGACGATATGCTCAACATGGTGCAGACTGACGACATTCTGCCGCTGTCTCCCAGACAAACGGTGATCCCCAAGCTCTCGCAGGAGTTTACCGCGCTGATGCAGGAAGAAGGAGTCAGTCTGGCGGAGTTGCTTGAGGGTCTTGAGAAAGAACGAACATCCATTCGGGAAGAGAGAAGTCAATGAACGGCATCTACGAACTACCACTGGTCCTGGAACCGCAGCCCGAAGGCGGCTATACGGTCACTCTCCCGTTGCTGCCAGAACTGATTGCCGAAGCCGATGATATTTCGCAGGTACTCCCGCATGTGGCTGATGCGCTGGCAGCGGTGATTGAGTTTTATCAAGACTCTTGGCGTCCGCTACCGGTTTTTCGTTGGGGGTTGTTTTCACTTGCAAGTTTTGCAATGGGTCACGAGGCTGCGACTTATGTTTAGGCATCACGCGATTGTCGAGACGTTCATGACATCCGAACATGTGGTCCTCTATCCAGGCGACTGTTTGCAGATGCTACATCAGATTCCTCATGAAAGCATTCAACTTATTGTCACATCACCACCCTATAACCTAGGCAAAGAATACGAGAAAAAGCTGCAACTGGATGTGTATCTTGAGCAACAGGCGGAAGTGATTAGAGAATGTACCCGCGTACTGTCTCCGCATGGTAGCATCTGTTGGCAAGTCGGAAACTATGTAAACAATGGTGCCATAATTCCACTAGACACAGTGCTGTACCCAATTTTCGCTGACTTGGGATTACAAATGCGCAATCGTATCATCTGGCATTTCGAACACGGACTTCACTGTACCAATAGATTCTCTGGCCGATATGAGACAATCATATGGTTCACCAAGACAAAGGATTACGTTTTTAATCTAGATCCCGTCAGGGTTCCGCAAAAGTATCCCGGAAAAAAGCACTTCAAAGGTCCTAAGGCAGGCCAATATTCATCAAATCCACTAGGCAAGAACCCTGGCGACTTGTGGATAATCCCGAATGTCAAGAGCAATCATGTCGAGAAGACGGAGCATCCTTGCCAATTTCCAGTTGAGCTGATAGAACGGTTAGTTCTGTCAATGACTGATGAAGGTGATTGGGTGCTAGATCCGTTCCTGGGGACAGGCACTACGATTATTGCAGCTCTGAGACACAATCGACGGGGTGCTGGTGCAGAAATGCATCCAAGGTACATAGAGTTGGCTCGAAATCGGATCGAACAAGAAATGGCAGGTACGCTGCGAACTCGTCCCAGGAATCGACCGGTACATGATCCAACAGGTTCTGCCAGCAAACTCACCGTCGCCCCTTGGACACACGAAAAGGAGGATCCTCAGATGATCTTGCTCGAAAGACCAGACGAAGAGGAGCAATACACAACCGATGAGAATAGTTGAGACTTACTCCCACCTCAATGGATTAGAATACTTGCTAGTACACAAACCAAGACTCTGGTCAGAGTTACAAGATGTAATCATTGCCATCGATGCCGAGGCTTGCAAGACAAAAATCTCAAACGAGAAGACAATGCGAGGAAGGCTTCTCTACAGCCCTTTGGACATGAATCAAGAGTTCCGGCGTCTATTGAAGGGCAAAGGATGGGCGGAAAGCAGGGTCAGTTATTGGGTAACTCGAGATGAAAAGCTTATCCGCCGAACGCTGGCGATGTCGGCTGATGACCAAAAACAACAAATCCTCGCAGCTGGAGAGACTCCAATCTTCAGTTACAACCAGACTGATTTTGTCAAAGACCGAGTCGCCGTTGAAGTCCAGTTCGGTAAGTACGCCTTCGTCGCCTACGATTTGTTCGTGAAACATCTTGCCTTCTTCGTCAGCGATCAAATCGACGTCGGTATCGAGATCCTGCCCATGAAGTCCTTGCAGAGCCAGATGAGTTCTGGTGTGCCATACTTCGAGGGCGAGTTTTACAACGTCATCAGGCAAGGACGCGGGGTACCTGCGGTCCCGCTCGTTATGGTCGGCATTGAGCCGTGAAGTCCACTTCTTCGCCGCAATCAACATACCGAGGATTGGTATAAGCAGCCCAGTCTTCCAGGAGAGTCCAGTGTCCACCACCATCAAAATCAACCAAGCCGCCCACCACGTCGGCCAGGATGTCGCCCTCACCGGCTGGGTGCAGAAGCGCGCCGACAAGGGCAAGCTCCAGTTCATCACCCTGCGCGACGGCAGCGGCGCCATGCAGTGCGTCGTTTTCAAGAAAAACCTGCCCGAGGAGCAGTTCGACGCGGCCCGCCACATCACGCTGGAGTCGGCTGTGCGCATCAGCGGCGGCCTGCGGGCTGAGCCGCGCGCGCCGGGCGGCTATGAGCTGGACGCCACTGCCTTCGAGGTGATCAGCCGCGCGGCCGACCCCTACCCGCTGGCGCCTAAGCGCGACGGCGGCGAGCACGGCACAGACTTCCTGCTCAACCACCGCCACCTCTGGCTGCGCGACCCGCGCCAGATCGCCATTCTGCGCATCCGCGCCACGCTGATCAAGGCGATCCGCGACTGGCTGGACGGCCATGGCTTCACCCTGGTGGACACCCCCATCATCACCCCGGCGGCGGCCGAGGGCACCACCAACCTCTTCGCCACCAAGTACTTCGACGAGCCGGCCTACCTGGCGCAGACCGGCCAGCTCTACAGCGAGGCCACCATCGGCGCCTTTGGCCGCGTCTACTGCTTCGGCCCCACCTTCCGCGCCGAAAAGTCGGATACCCGCCGCCACGCCATGGAGTTCTGGATGGTGGAGCCAGAGATGGCCTTCACCGAGCTGGACGAGAACATGGAAGTCATCGAACAGTTCGTCAGCTACTGCATCCAGACGGTGCTGGCGCAGCGGGCCGACGATCTGGCGGTGTTGGGCCGCGATCTGACCCACTTGCAGAACGTGGTCCCTCCCTTCCCGCGCATCCACTACGACGACGCGGTCAAGCTGCTGCACGCCAACGGCTACCCCGATTTCCCCTGGGGCGAGGACTTCGGCGCGCCGCACGAGGACGCGATCAGCGCCCAGTTCGACAAGCCGGTCTTCGTCCACCACTACCCGCGCGCGGTCAAGGCTTTCTACATGCAGCCCGACCCGGAGCGCCCCGAGACGGTCCTGGCCTGCGACCTGATCGCGCCCGAGGGTTACGGCGAGATCGTGGGCGGCAGCCAGCGCATGCACGACTACCAGGTGTTGCTGGACGCCATCGACGCGCACAAGCTGCCGCGCGAGGCCTACGAATGGTATCTGGACCTGCGCCAGTACGGCAGCCAGCCCCACAGCGGCTTCGGCATGGGCCTGGAACGGGTGCTGATGTGGCTGGGCGGTCTGCCCCACATCCGCGAGGCGCTGCCCTTCCCGCGGCTGTATCGGCGGTACTACCCGTAAACTTGATGTGTTGGCAGGATCCCAGACCAGGCGTCACACAAATGCTGATCAAGTAGGTCAGCTAACTGTATTCAACGCCGGTGGAAACAAGGCACGATTGGTTACCGCCATCCATTACGTTTGGCGCAAGGTGTACATTCGTGCTGCCCAATCACACCGAAAGATTGATCATGGCAAATGGAAAGACCGGTTGACCGTTTTGCCAACGATGCACCCCCTGCTGCACGTGAACTGCGGGTTCGCATCTTGTTGCCCGTATGCCCGACAGAGCACCTTTAACCACAATACCTCCAGAACCACAGCATCGAGGCTCGTGTTTGTATTGACATCGGTCGAACGACGGACTACAATCCTCTAAAACTTGAACGACTCTTACGGAGGTCCGATGGCTAATCACATCCTGAACAGTGAAGACGCCCGCAGTCGCTGGCGAGACATTCTGGACGCGGCAGGTATGGGACAAGATGTTGTGATCGCGCGCTATGGCAAGCCTGTGGCCGCGGTGATTCCCATCGCCGACTACGAAGCGCTGCTGGAAGAGATGGAGGACATGCGCGCCGCCCGTCGTGCTCAGGCAGCACTGGAAGCGTGGCGGGACGATGACAGTCGCGGCCGCCTTTACTCTGCCGTGCGCGAGGAACTGACCGCTGAAGGGCTGCTGAGCCGTGGGTGAATCTCCGCGCCGCTACACGGTGATCGTGGAACGGCAGGCAGAGAAGACGCTGCGAAGACTACCGAAAGAAGTCCTGAGTCGCGTCGACCGGCTACTCATGAGCCTGGCGGAAGAGCCGCGGCCGGCCGGCTGCAAAAAACTTCGGGGATATGAGAACTTGTACCGGCTGCGCGCCGGCGATTGGCGATTGATCTACGCAATCGAAGACGATCAACTCGTGGTACTGATCATCGAAGTCGCGCCTCGGGGAGAGGCCTACCGCAATCTGTAGGCATGGAAACGATGATCACCCCACATTAAGTGGTCCTTCGACCCGCACACCTACACACATAGGAAGACTTGCCAGCGCGTCAACGCGGCCGCGTTACAGCAAACGAGGGTAGATTTGCAGCGACAGATGGTCGCAGCCTGATAGCCGCTGACACACCAGTAATTCACCCATTAGGTGAATTACTGGTCTTGACTTTTCGATTATCTGTGCTACAATGAGGGCACTCGCCGCCAGAGGAGAGGAAGTTGCGTTTTTTCTTTCGCAACAAGAAACTGCAGAAGCTCTATACCGATGAAGCTGGCGCTGAGCGGTATCCGCGGGAAGTGGTTGATGCCTTTTTTGACAAGATGGCGATCATAGCCGCGGCCAGCCATGAAAACGACCTGCGCGCCTTGAAGAGCCTGCACTTCGAGAAGCTCAAAGGCGAACGCGGCAACCGCGGCCACTATTCTCTCCGCCTGAATAAGCAGTACCGTCTCACCGTCACCATCGAGACGGACGATCACGGCAAGCTGTTGGGCATACTCGACATCGAGGACTATCATTGAAGGAGGCGCGTCGATGGCCGAAGTATTGAGGCCCGCCCGTCCTGTGGCGCCAGGACGCATCCTTAAGCAGGAGATCGAGGCGCGCGGCTGGAGCCAGAAGGATCTGGCCGCGATCCTGGGTCGTCCGGAGCAAGCGGTGAGCGAGATCGTCAACGGGGTCAAGCAGATCACGCCCGAAACCGCGTTGGAGTTGGCGCAGGCGCTGGGCACTTCGTCGGAGCTGTGGATGAACCTGGAGGCCAACTACCGCCTGCAGATGGCGCAGCGCCAGGAGAGGGACGACGCCATCGCCCGACGCAGCCAACTTTATGCGGCCTTGCCGCTGCGAGCCATGGCCCGGCGCGGCTGGCTCACCTTGCGCGAGTCGCCCGGGGAACTGGAGCATGAGGTGGCAAAGCTGCTCGGCGTGCCTGTGGAATCAGAATCTGTCGTCCTGCCAGCACGCTTGCGGTCGTCCAGCGCGCGTGAGCCGCTGACCTATGCCCAGCTCGCCTGGTTGCGTCGCGCCGAGGCGCTGGCAGTAGAACAGGTCGTCGGTGCATGGTCTCAGGAACACCTTGAACCGCTGGTGGCCGCGTTGCTCAGGCTGACGCTCAACGCCGCGGATGCGGCGCAGGCGCCGGCGACCCTGGCGCGCTGGGGGGTGCGCTGTGTGTTGTTGCGTCCCTTGGAGAGGACGTATCTGGACGGCGCTGCCTTCTGGTTGGATGGGGGGCCAGCGGTGGCGTTGACGCTGCGCTACGATCGCATCGACTCCTTCTGGTTCACCCTGTTGCACGAGGTGGCCCATTTGGCCGAAGGTGAAACCGCGATCTTTGTGGACCGGCTGGAAAACGGCGACAGCGATGCCCCAACCAGCGGGTTGGAGTCAGGCGAGCATACAGCCAATCGATTGGCTGCCGATTGGCTTGTGCCGCCAACCGCGTTTCACCAATTCGTGGCGGCAACCCAGCCACATTTCTCCAGGGCCCGCATCGAGACCTTCGCTGCACAACAAGGGCGGCATCCTGGCATCGTCCTGGGCCGCTTACAGCGCGATAACTTCGTTCCATGGAAGAACCTCCGTTCCTTACTGGTAAAGGTGTCGCCATATCTCAAAGACATGGTCAGGGATTGAAACGGCAACTCATTGGACTTCGTTGGAAATAAGGTAAGAGCTGGCGAGACAGGTGTGCTGCAGACCATGAAAGACGAACTGCTATTCATCCTGGTGTATGAGAAGGCCTATTCTGGACATCGGCGGCGTGATCTTGACAAAGCAACCCGCGTTACGAGACGCCCGGCCAAACGCTGCGGGCTAAGAACGATTCTCCTACGCGGGACTAACGTCTGCCGACTTGTAGAGAATCACGAACTATGATACGCTTCAAGCCAGCACACAGGTAAGCAAAGACACCGTTATGGAGACTGACCATGTTACGAACCCATGAAGCAACCTTGCATCCGGACGGCATGCTTTCTTTCCGAAACGAAGTGTCGCTGAAAGGCGCCCATCGGGTGCTGGTCACCATTCTCGACGAAGGCGAGATACCCGTCGAGCCTCAGGCTGCAGACACCCTCCCGTTGGGTGATGTTCGGCGTACCATGCAACTGCTCAGTTCGCCGGCCTTTCAGGCGCGCGCCTACGGCTCAGCCGCCAAAATGGACCTGGTGATTCGTGAGCATCGTGACGCATGGGACGAATGATGGAACGCATTTACCTGGATAGCTGCGTCGTCATCTACCTGGTGGAGCGACATCCCCTGTACGAACCGAGGCTACGAGCGAGGCTGGAGAGCCTGAGAGAAGCAGAGTTAGCGGTTTCCCCGTTAGTTCGATTGGAAGTGCTAGTGCGCCCCCTGCGTGATGGAGATGAAGCGCTTGTACAGCTCTATCGGCTGTTCTTAGCCGAGCAACTCATGCTGGACATGCCGGAAGAGGTCTACGATGCTGCGCTCTCCTTGCGCACGCAACACACGCTAAAGACGCCTGACGCACTCCATCTTGCCACTGCTCAGTTTCACAACTGCAGCCAGTTTTGGACCAACGATGATCGTCTGGCTGCGATAGCCGGTGGGTTGGCGCTCAACATCCTGGCTGTAACGCAGTCCGAATGACTATCATGAGACCGCCCGTCAGTCTCGTGTGTCATGGATCGGGCGTTGGCGGACTGGAACGAGGTGAACCTATGACCAAGCGACCTGGCAAAGAAGATCTGCTGGACAGGGCGATTGAGCGCACAGGCGTAGCGCCTGAAATGGCCGGCGCGGTGGTTGACGCCTTCCCGGACGAGATCTACCAGTCGCTGAAGCAGGGCCAGCCGGTGAACGTGCGCAACTTCGGCACATTCTACGTGCGGCAGGCGCGCGAGTCCTGGGTGTTCAAGTTCACCCCCTCCCAGAAGCGGCGGGCCATGCTGGGCTGGTCATCGACCTACGCGGGCGAGATGTGACCAAGTCGTCGGCCGCGGCAGGACTTGCAGAGAAACCGCGGTAGCTCCAACGAATTTTCCCCGCGGGTAGAGGCCCAGCTAGAAATCGCCGGAGGTTGACGTGAAATCGCCCTCCAGCAGGCCGCGCGCCTCGTCCAGCCGGGTCAGATCGCCCAGCAGGCTGAGGCGGTCGTTGTATTCCACCCGGGTGTTGCCGTGGGGGATCAGAAGCTCGCTGCCGCGGCGGATGGACAACACCAGGTAGTCGCCAGGCAGTTGCAGCTCGCGCAGGCGCCTGCCGGCGATGTAGGGGTTGCGCAGGCGCACTTCAACGATATCCCGCTGGTCATTGGTCGAGGTCAACAGGGCGTAGGTGTTGGGGTTGCGCGCCATCATGGCGATCATGGTGGCGCGATGCAGCACGCTGACGAAGGGTTGCACGCCGAGGGCGATAAACTCGGCGCGGCGCGCCGGGTTCTCCACCAGCGCCACCACGTTGGGCACTTGCAGATCCTTGGCGCGGGCGGCGATGGCGTGATTGACCTGATCATCTTCTTGCAGGGCCAGCAGCGTTTCCACCTGACCGGCCGGCAACTGGCTCAGTCCAGAGGCGTCGGCGCGACCCCGAAGCACCGCGAAGCCGGCGCTTTCGGCCCGCTGAGCCCGCGCGCTCTCCTCCTCCAGAAAAGTCACCTCATCGCCGTGGCTGCGCAGCTCAGCCGCCACGTTGAGGCCCAGATCGTTGACCCCCACCGCGACCACCAGCCCCCGCCGCCGCTGCTG
>Ga0209200_1000872_pt1 | contig 32719 bp, 23 predicted proteins | sample AD_UKC033_MetaG_FD_184406 | JGI IMG/M metagenome (GOLD analysis project Ga0209200, IMG submission 184406) | Active sludge microbial communities of municipal wastewater-treating anaerobic digesters from USA - AD_UKC033_MetaG (SPAdes) (version 2) | ecosystem: Engineered > Bioreactor > Anaerobic >... | reverse complement strand
CTTGGAGCGGCCTTCGGCCGCAACCAAAAGTGGGAACCCGGCGACGTGCGCGCATACCTCTCAAGGTCTACGCCTACGCGGAATCGCGTCACGTACCCACTTTCGTGGTCTTACCACGGACGTCATGGCCGCGGAGCTTACCACCTGGGCATTACTGCTCAAGAGCAGTCAGATAACAAAAAGGCCGCAATCAGGATGCTTGCAAAGAGCATCTTCGTATTTTTCGACCGCTAAAGTCGGTCATTTAACGCGGCATCGATACGCACGATTAAACTCCAATGCGACACGTGTTACAACCAAAAATGCTTGCTAAAAAAACAAGATGTTGCGCCTTTGCAGTGCAGGAATGACAGAGTCGGGTCCGTGTCTCGTCACTCTCCGGGAGGCCCAGGAACGGCCATGCACCCCTGGATCTGTTTTCGACCGGCAGGAGCTTGACGCCCCCCTGGCCGGCGGATAGCATCAATTGTTTGTTGTCTCTTGGATCACGAACTGGAACTCTTGGAGGTATCGATCATGACCGTTGGCAATCGGTTTCGCATGTTGTGGGTGTTCGTCGTTTTGGCCGTGACAGTCTCCGCGGGGCAGGTCCGTGCCGCCGCGGAGCCGAATGAGTTCAAGACGGACGCGGACAAGATCAGCTACATCATCGGCACGCAGATTGCCGGACAGGTCATGCGCAGCCTGACGGCCCAGGAAATTCAGGTGAACATGGCGATGTTCATTCGGGGCCTGCAAGACGCCCTGGCCGGAAAACCGTCGGCGTTCAGCGCGGACGAGCAGAAGAAGATCATGGATCCCTGGCAAAAGGAACAAGAAGCCAAGATGAAGGCCAAACAGGAGCAGATGCGGGCCCAGCGTGAGGAACAGGCCAAGCTCCAGGCCAAACAACAGGAAGAAGCCATCGCCAAGCTCGGCAAGGAAAACGAGTGGAAGATCAAGCTGACCAAGCCCGGGCAGAGGCAGTTCGACGCGACCAAGGACTACTTCTGGGTCCTGGAGACGAACAAAGGCAACATCAAGATCAAGTTCATGCCCGACGTGGCGCCGATGCACGTCACCAGCACGATGTTCCTGACGGAGAAGGGGTTCTACGACGGCTTGCTGTTTCACCGCGTGATCCCGGGCTTCATGGCGCAGGGCGGTGACCCGCTCGGCACCGGCAGCGGTGGTCCCGGCTACACTTACGGCAGCGAGATCAGTCCGAACGTCAAGCACGATCGCCCGTACCTGCTGAGCATGGCGAACACGCAGCGCCCGAATTCGGACGGAAGTCAGTTCTTCATCACGTTTGTGCCGACGCCGCACCTCGACGGCAAACACACCATCTTCGGCGAGGTCGTCGAGGGCCAGGAGACGGTCAAGAAGCTCGAGGCCGCAGGCACACCCGCCGGCAAGACAACAGAAGAGTTGAAGATCATCAAGGCCTCCATTGAGGAGAAGGCCAAGGGATGACACGAGGTCCCGGATGTGGACCCTGACAATGAAAGTCAGAACAACAATTCATGTCTCAATCGTTAGTCTGCTGATCTGCATGCTGCTGCCCGTTCTGGCAATGGGGTGTAAGAGCAGAGGAAATGAGTCCCGAGTGAAACTGACCAAACCGCAGCAGAGACAGTTCGACGCGACCAGGGAGTACTTTTGGGTCCTCGAAACGAACAAAGGCAACATCAAGATCCGCCTGATGCCCGACGTCGCGCCGATGCACGTTACGAGCACGATGTTCCTGACGGAACAGGGCTTCTACAACGGCACGACGTTCCACCGGGTGATCCCGGACTTCATGGCCCAGGGCGGCTGCCCGCTCGGCACCGGCACCGGCGGTCCCGGCTACCAATACGCAGGCGAGTTCAGCCCGAAGGTCAAGCATGACCGCCCGTTCCTGTTGAGCATGGCCAACGCGGGTCCAAACACCGACGGCAGCCAGTTCTTCATCACCTTCGCGGCCACCCCCTGGCTCGACGGCAAGCACACCATCTTCGGCGAAGTCGTCGAAGGCCAGGACACGGTCAAGAAGCTTGAGGCCGTCGGCAGCCCGCAGGGCAGGCCCAAAGAGGAACTCAAGATCATCAAGGCCGGCATCGAAGAGAAGGCCAAGGGCTGAACGGCCCCAATCTGCATCCTTCGAGTGAAGGGTATCCGTCCCCGCTGTCTGGCGCCCGTCAGACAGCGGGGATTTGTCATTTCGCGACGGATGAGCCTTGCCTGGCACGACGGCGAAGGAAGACGAGACTCTGGATCATCCGCGTGACCACCGCGTAAACAACGGTGGCGGCCACGACCCAGACCGCGACGCGGGTCTGGCGGGACAACCCGCCTGCGACGAGAAGGATGATCCGCAGGAACCGAAGGGAGAGCCGCTCCTGGAACTTGGCCTCGCCCTGGGTCAGGCTCTCGACCGCTGCGTTGATGTAGGTGGCCAGCGGGATGCCGACCATAGCCGTGACAGCAGGCACCGGGTGGGCGAGTCCGCCCAGCAGCATTCCCAGCAGGAAGATCAGATCCGCGTACTTGTCGATGATCTTGTCGACGAACGAGCCGAACGGCCCGACGGTGCCGCGTGCCCTGGCGACGCAGCCGTCCAGCATATCGAGGAAGCCGTTGGCCAGAATCAGGACGGCCCCGAGGACCGGCATGCCCAGCCAGAACGCGGCGCCAGCGCCCGCCGCCGCCAGCAGGGACAGGACCGAGACGACATTGGCGGAGACATAAGGGGCCAGCCTGACCGCAATGGGAGTAACCAGCTTGTGTTCGAGTCTGCGCAGCTCATCCATCATCATATGTCGGAGCACCTTTCCCTGGCGGTATTGTCACATCGCTCGCAGATACAGCCGGGACCGAAGGTCCCGGTGAGCATCTCCAGCCGAAGCTGCCGGAACTCGCCGCCGGCCCAGATCTCGCGGAATCGACTGGTTTCGACATTCCCCATGGGCATCCGCCCGTTGACGTCGAGACAGCAGGGAACGACGGTCCCGTCGGCCAGGATGCAACCGTAGGAGAAGGGAGCCGCACAGGGCTTGTACCCCGGCGAGACGCCCCGCTTGACGGTACCACGGTCGTCCACCAGACCGTGCCATGTGGTGTGTTCCGCGACATGCACCTCGTCCACTCCTTTGTCCCGCCATTCGCTCTCGAAGCCGTCGAGCAGATCGCCAGTCTCCTCCATGCGGATGATCTCGACCGTGGTGCGGGGTCCGACGCCACCCCGGTCCCGGCGCAAAGCCATGTACCGCTCGATATTCGACTTGACGTGCTCAAACCGGGCAGGCGGGCGCAGACGCTCATAGACCTCAGCCGAGCACCCGTCGAACGAGAAGCAGAGAAAGGTCAGGGAGGACGCGAGAATCCGCTCGGCGACCTCCTGCGTGAGGGCCGTCGCATTGGTATGAACCATCGTCCGGCATCCCTTGCCCCCGGCGTATTCGATCATCTCGAAGAGTCCCTCATGGAACAGTGGCTCGCCCGACAAGTACAGCTTGACCAGGGGCTGGTTGCCGCAGATATCGTCGATCACGCCGCGGAATAGATCGACGGGCATCCTCTCCCGCAGGGGCTTGAGTCCCTTCGACTGGGGACACATAACGCATTTGAGATTGCACACGCGAATGATGTCAAACCAGTAGACCGTGGGCGGTGGAGGGATGTAGTAGTCCATCAGTTCCGCAATGTTGTTCCACAGAGGCATTGGGAGCCTTTCCAGTCGGGCCGCCGCATAGCCTACCGTCTCCTTGGCGGTTCCGTCAAGCGAGACAAACGGAGAATGCGAGACATTTCCGCCGGGAAGATTGGCATTTACTACTTGCGATCTGCGATATACTATGTTGCGCAATGACAAAGCGTCAATAACAGATCGTAAATGGCAGACGGGTCCTATGGCAAAAGAGCACATCGATTTGGCAGCGTACGTCCGTGCGATTCCGGATTGGCCGAAGAAGGGGATTCTGTTCCGAGACATCACGCCGTTGCTGGCGGACCCGAAGGCCTTCCCCACCGCGGTGGACGCCTTGTGCGCCCCCTTCTTCGGGACCGGCGTCCAGTATGTGGCGGCCGTCGAGGCCCGTGGCTTCATCTTCGGGTCGGCGGTTGCCGAGCGGCTCGGAGCAGGATTCATCCCGGTCCGCAAGAAAGGCAAACTCCCCGGCGCGACGGAGAGCGCCACATACGAGCTGGAGTACGGCGTGGACACCCTGGAAATGCACCGCGACGCGATCCCCCGCGGGACAAGAGTCCTGATGGTCGACGATCTGCTCGCCACCGGCGGCACTATGCACGCGGCCTGCGAACTCGTCGAGAAGGTCGGCGCCCACATCGTAGGCATTGCTTTTGTGATCGAGCTGGCCGACCTCAAGGGACGGGAGAAGCTCGCGCGACACAGAATCCATGCACTGATCAGCTACTGACGATGCCTTCGCCAAGCGTAGTGGACGGCTGAGACCCGCCGATTACTCGTCGTTGACCTCCACCGGCAGGCCGACCGGCTCAGAGGCCTTTCCCTCGTACAGGACGTAGTACATGACGGTATAGGAGCCGACGGCCAGCGGCGTCCAGGTGTGCCGCACGCCCATCTCTTCACCCGGCGCCAGACCGACGACCTCGTCGGCAAACCTCGCCACCTCCAAACCGTTGGCATCAACAACGCGGAGGATGCCGGCGCCGGACAGAGTCAGCGTGCCCGAACTTCGCACGGTGATGTCCATCGTGACCGCCCGTCCCGCCTGAACGGACTGCGGGGTCGCGATCAGATCGGAGACCTCGCAATCGCAGAGCCCCAGCTCGACAGTCCGCTCGCTGGAATCGAGCAGCGTCCCCTCCAGCGACCGCAGTTCTGCACGCAGGACGTAGAAACCCGCGGGAACGCCCGCCGTGTCCCACAGGGCGGTGTACGACGCCCGGCCCTGCAGGGCGTGCAGGCAGCGCAGGGGCAGGCCGGCCATGACCTCGTTGGTCCTCGGATCCAGCACGCCGGCCTGCACAACCGTGTCGGCCGCGGGTCCATCGCGGGCCAACGAGAAATCCACGTTCACACTGTCGCCGGGCCGGGCGATGATGTCGTCCGTCACCATGTCCGCGATCTGCACGTCGCTGGTCATCATCTCCACCGTGAAGCTGAACGACCTGTGGAAGTGGACCTCCCGCGCCTGCGCATTATACCGGACCGGATAGACGGACAAGGCCAGCACCATTTCCGTCGGCGTCTCGTGGACATCCCACTCGAAAAGCCTCTCCGGCCACCACGTGGGCTCGGCCCCAGCCATCGGAGCATCCACGCCGCCGCCCGGCAAGGCACCGGTCGCTAGCGCCAGCTCGACGCCCGTGGTCACCACTGGGTCCGCCAGTTCCGTCAGCAGCACCTGTTGGATCTGCGCATCGCGGGGGTAGCTCCGGCGGACCGTCACGTAGGGCACGAGCGGCATGCCTGGAATCGAGAGGACCGGTCCGCCCGGCAGTGTCAGATAGGTCAGGCCGTCCGCCTCGCGGGCCTCGCAGTCGTTGATTTCGACCTCGATCGACGTCCCTTCGTTCCCATCGGCGCCGCATAGAGCAACAGCAGGCGTGTTGCCCCCCGGTGTCAAGGAGGCCCCGACGGCTCCGAATTTGGGATCGCCGAATACGTGGTACGTCTGGGACCAGAGCTCGTCCTCGATCTCGTCGCCGATGTTCTGTTTGGTCTCTTTGACGGCCTGGCCGACGGATTTGCCGAGATCCCAGCGTTGGAAGAATGAATCGGAATATCCTTGCCATCCAGCAGAGTCCGTGGCCCCTAGGTATACTGCCGCACCCGCGTCCAGGAAGGCCTCAGCAAGGCAATACGTCCCGGCGTACCGTCCGGTCTTGCACGAATGGGCAAACACGAACGGGCTGGTCGTCCCGAAGAGGTTGGCCGTGCCCTGGATATCCGTGGTCGAGATACAGTCCCAGCTCCCGACATTGCCGTGGCCGGCCAGGAAGATCACGTCCTGATCCGCCATCTCGGCAAGCAGCTTGGCGGTCGGCGGTTGGTCCAGTACCGTCTGCGCCGTTAGCGGGGCCACATACTGCTTCTCCAGAACCGACAACGCGCCGTTGACCCAACTCACGAAATCGATGGCGTTGTCGCCCGTACCGGGGTGCCCACTGGCCAGCAGGGAATGCGACCGATCGAACGTTCTACCGCCTAGAGCAGTCTGGATGGCGGTCCTTAGCGCAGTGGCGGAGTTGCCGATGATTCGTCCGATGCTTAGTTCCGGCCACTGTTCGTCGCCCGACGTGCTCGCGTAGCGGTAGTCGGAAACAAAGTCCCAGACCTGCGTGCCTCCCGTGTATTTGCAGCTGATCTTCTTTGCCTGGGCAGGGACGATCTCGTTCTCTCCCACGATCAACAAGTAACCGTTCCCCGTCCAGCCGCTCGCGAGCCGGCTGCTCCAGGCGCCGCCGACGTGGACGAGCTGGACCAGACTGGCGACGTCGTACTGATCGTTGTAGCCCAACGTGCCCTGTTTGGCGAAAGCCAGTTCCGCCATGCGGGACAGGACGCTGTCCACGTCGGTCGTGGCCTGCGTCGGACCCTGGTAGAAACCCGGATTGAACACCACGTAGAGCCGATACGGATTGGTCACGATGAGGTAGTCGCAGACGCCGACGGCTGACTCATGGGACTCCTGAAGGCCCTCGGTTCCCTTGGGCGACGTCACCTGCATCACGGGCCACGGATCGGATCGGGAGTAGTCCTGGCCGGGCGAGCCGGGACCACGGTAATCCAGATAGATGAAGTGGCCGATCCTCGGTATGGGCGGGGTCGGGTGTTGCAAGACCGGCACGACGTGGTATGTGAAGGTTCTCTGCGCCGAGGCAGGAATGTCGTCGCTGCCGATCTCACAGTAGCCGAACCGGCCGGCCGGGTTGTAACGGCCCGTCCACTGTGCGCCGGCGCTGCCGCCGGAGATAGCCTGGAAGCCTGTCAGACCCGACTGAATGACGACATCGCAGGCCGTCGCCGTACCCTGGTTCTCGACCACCAGCGAGATTTCCAAATGGTTGCCGGTCCTTTCGACCGTATGCCCTATGACCTTCAGCCAGGGGTATTGCGGTATTGGCGTAATGTTGCTGATGAGCAGGCGGACGACGGTTGCCCCGTCCTGCATCGCGGTGTCCCACGCCTGGACTGCGATGTCGTGCGGGTCATCCGCAATCTCCTGGGACACCTGGCGCGTGTCCAGAGTAAAGTCAACCGTCCTTTTCGTTGGTGGGGTCAGACCGCCGAACACCTCCTGCTGCAGGAGCTTCCCATCCACGTAGAACTCCGCCTTCCAGAGACCCTTGTCGTCATTGATCTCTGCCACAACCACGATCTTGCCCGAGACGGAGTCCCCGGTCTTGTGCGATAGGATGCGGACACTCGGGCCTCGGGTCTCCAGCGGATTGCTGATGTCCATGTTCTGCGAAATTACAGTCTCCTGACCCGTCAGGTCGTAGGCCTTCGCTGTGACGGTGTGGGGACCGTTGTCGATCTGGGTGGTGTCCAGCGGCGCCTCATAGGGGGGCGAGTAGTCGATCAGGATCTGGTGGTCGTCCAGGAAGAAGGCGACGCGATCCACGCCGGTGTCGTCCTCGGCCTGGGCAGAGACGATCACCACCCCCGCCGGCCACCCAGGCGCTTCGATTGTCAGGCTCGGAGGGTTGTCGTCCGGTTCGGACAGGGTCTCAAACAGCAGATCCCGACTCGTCAACCGCCTTCCGACATCGTCCGCGCAGACGACCCTGTAATGGTACACCGTGGACGGACTCAGATCGGTCAGCGTCACGCGATGGCTGACGCCCGAGGTCGCATCCGCAACCTCATGAGGGTACAGCCTCGCGTCTCGACCGTAGCTGACGACGCCCGTGCTCTCCACATTGGTCTGCCATATGATCGCCACCTCGCGCGGCGACACGTGCTCAACACCCGGCCCGGAAACGAATCGCAGGCCGTCCCTTTCGTCGGGAGTGTCGCCCGTCTGGAGGTTGCCGAAGTCCGCCCACGCAACTTGCCCCGCCTCGACGACCACCACCCACGCCACAGGCTCGCCGCGGTCGTCCACCGGCCAGACCTGCAGCCAACCTTCCTCCAGGACCTGGTCCACGCGATAGACGCCCGGATCGAGATCCCAGAAGACGAACCGGCCCTGCGCGTCGGTCCACTCCTGCATCTCAAAGTCATCGGGTTCCCCATCTCCATCGGTGTCCAGGAAGACCTTCCGGCCCGCCACGCCGCGCTCGCCCGGCTCCATCCTGCCGTCGGCGTCGAGGTCGTGGAAGACCGTGCCGCGGATCTCGCCCTCAGGCGGGGTCCCCGCCAAGACCGTCACCGTAACCGTCGCGGTGTCCGTGCCGCCTCGGCCGTCGCTGACGGTGTAGGTGAATGAATCCGGGCCGACATAGCCATTGTCGGGCGTATAGGTGACCGCTTGCCGGCTGTGGACCGCGGCGCCGTGCGGCGGATCGCTCACGCCGGCGATGGAGAGCGCGTCGCCATCCGGGTCTGTGTCGTTGGCCAGCACCGCGATGTCCACTGGCGTATCCGTCACAGTGGTCGCGCTGTCGTCGCGGGCGATCGGCGGGCGGTTGTCGCTTCGATCATAGAAATTGTTGTCCGCGGTTAGCCCCGTCATCAACTGGCCGAGATCGTATCGGATCCAGTCCGCCGAAATCGATGTGCCGCCAACGGTGGTCGACGCGACAGACGTATAGCCCGACAGGTTCGTCTGCACGATGTGGAAGTACTCGGACGCGCCGGAATCGCGGAGGTGCAGATGGTAGTATCCTCGCTCATCGGTTGTCGAACTGAGGGCCCGTTCCCCCAGGATCATGGCATCGTTGGAGACGTACAAATTCACGGTCACGCCGGCCAGCGGGCCGATCACCTCGCGGACCTCGCCCTCATAGACGTGCCCTGAAAGATCGACCGAATCCGCCAAGGCGCCGCAAGCCAGCGCCATGCAGATTCCCGCAACAGCCGCAACCCGACGTGCATCGCTCATCTTCGTCGCCTCCTGTCTCGATGAAGGCTGACTGTGGAGACATGCGGTCGCCGATTCGACGAGGTCCCGCGTCTGTCATGAAACCACGACGCGCCGCAGGTCTTCGAGGTCAAGCCTGTTACTCAGCGTCTCGGATCTGATGCGTGCAGTATACACCCGCCGCGAGGCCGCGGCAAGCTATTTCCGGCCATCTTCCGGCAGGAATTCCCTCCTGGCGACGACGACCCGGTCGTGTTTCTGGAGGTCCTTCTCGATACGGATTTCAGCGAATGCACCGGTTCGTTCCAGCAGTTCCCGGACCGCCGGACCCTGCTGATAGCCAATTTCGAGCAGGAGAATTCCGTCGGGCTTGAGGAACTGGCCCACCTTCTCGGCCAGCCGGCGGTATACGTCGAGCCCCCCTTCTCCTGCGTACAGCGCGATTCGCGGCTCGTAATCCTTCACGTTCTTGTCGAGCGTCTCGTACTCCGCGGCGCTCACGTACGGCGGATTGCTCGCGATCAGGTCGAACGGCGACACGTCGAGCTGTGGAATCACCGGCTCGAAGAGGTCCCCTTCCAGCAGTTCGACCCGATCCTGCAGTTGGTGCTTCTCGACATTCCGGGCGGCCACACGAAGCGCCGGCTCGGAGATGTCCGTCGCAACAACCTTCGCATCGGGGGCGTTTTTCGCGACGGCCACCGCGATGACGCCGCACCCGGTGCACAGGTCGCACACGTGCTGGGGGCCGCTTCGCTTGCGGAGGAACTCGATCGCGCGTTGCACAAGCAGCTCCGTCTCGGGCCTGGGGATCAAACAGTCGCACGTAACCTCGAACTCGATGGAGTAGAACTCGGTCCGCCCGACGAGATACACGACGGGCTCGTGCAAACCGGCTCGCTTGACCAAGCCGTGCAACCGATCCAACTCCTCTTTCCCGACCGCCTTGCCGTACTGCGTGTACAGCTCGATCCGCCGGAGGCCCAGCACGTGGGAGAGCAACAGTTCCGCGCTCAGACGCGGCGAATCGACGTCTTTCTCCGTCAAGTACCCAGTGATCCACGTCAGCAGCTTCTGGATCGTCCAGTCGCTCATCCTTGTCGCCTCGCCACGAGGAACTCCCCTTCCTGGAAGATGCGAATCGCGAAGTCGTATCGGTCGATGTCCAAGGCAATCTGGAGATCCTCCGGATGAAAATGCGGCTGGGCCGGATCGTGGAACTTGGCGACCTCGCCACTGGCCAGGACAAGCCTGCGAACGGCCTGTGGGTCCGGCCGGCGGCCCTGCAACCGATTCCGCAGGTAGAGAGCACACTGCTCATCCTCATCGGTCCGCACGGCCGCATTCCACCCCATCGCGACGAGGGTCACTTCCGCCCGCTTGTCCCGCTGAATTGCCTGGGCAGTCGCATCGGCGACGACGAACGAGCCCGCGTAGATCTCCTCGGCCCCCTCGGCGGCTGCGACGCCCACGGTGCCTGCCCGCGTGGAGAGAATCACCACCTGATCCGTCAGTTCCGCCTGCATCAACTCGTGGGGCGAATTGCCGAAGTCGAAGCCCTCCGGCCGGATCCCGTTGACCTCGCCGACACAGACCGCGCCGATGCCCCGGTCCCGCAATCGCAGCGCCTCGCCTGGTTCCGGGACGATCACAATGCCAGAGGCGCCCCGCGCAAACGCCACCGCTGCGGTGGTGAACGCTCGAAAGACGTCCACGATCACCACGGTCCCGCGGGCCCGCCTGGCGCCCTCGATCAGACTCTCGATCTTGACGCTCATGGAGTACTGTTCTGCCATCCCAGCAGAGGATACACAGGCTTGGCTAACAGGCAAGAAGAATTCCCGGCTGCCGTGACGCCACCTCTCGCCGACAAATCGACGAAATACAGGTCTGCCTTCAGGCGACAGTAATGTAGCCCGGCCGCCCTCGGCTGGGACCATGATGTAGCCCAGCCGCCCCCGCCTGGGATCGCTGAGATCACCCCCGAGGGCGGGGGTGCCACACTACCACACTGCCACACGGTTCGATTGCCGATCTTGCTCGTCAGAACACACCAGAAAGTCCTTGTCCCATACGGCTTAGCGGCGATAATGGCGCCATCGGGCCCAGGCGAACCGCCGGACCAGGAGCAGATGGTGACTCAAAGTCAAATGTCGCATCTAGAACCAACCTTCACAGTAGGAGGTAATCCCCCCATGAGCGAACAGATCCACCTAGGTACAACCCGTCGTGAATTCCTCCAGACCACCAGTGCCCTGGCCGCCACATCGATGCTGGCCGCAGCGGTAACGCCGCGAGCCCACGCCGGCGAGAACAACACGATCCAGGTGGCCCTGATCGGGTGCGGTGGACGAGGCAGCGGCGCCGCCGAGAACGCCCTGAACACCAAGAGCGGCCCGATGAAGCTCGTCGCCATGGCCGACGTCTTCGAAGACAGGATCAAGAGCAGCTACGAGAACCTGGCGAAGGGGTACGCCAGCCAGGTGGATGTGCCCGAGGGCCGCAAATTCGTCGGCTTCGACGGCTACAAGAAGGCGATGGATTGTCTCAAGCCGGGCGATGTGGCGATCTTCGCAACCCCTCCCGCCTTCCGCTGGGTCCATTTCCAGTACGCGATCAGCAAGGGCATCAACGTGTTCATGGAGAAGCCTATCACCGTGGACGGTCCCACAACCAGGAAGGTGATCCAACTCGCCGGCGAGGCGGACAAGAAGAACCTCAAAGTCGGCGTCGGTCTGATGGTTCGTCACTGCCGGGGTCGGCAGGAACTGCTCAAGCGAATCCAGGACGGCGAGATTGGCGACTTGCTCCTGTTGCGAGGCTATCGCATGGGTGGGCGTGCTGCGGCGGTCGGTCCCAAGCGGCCCGGCGCAGACGAGTTGATGTGGCAGGTCCGCACCTTCCATAGCTGGATCTGGGCCAGCGGCGGCATCTACAGCGATTTCTACATTCACCAGATCGACGAATTGTCTTGGATGAAGGGTGCCTGGCCTGTCTCGGCCCACGCTTTGGGCGGTCGGCAGTACCGCGGCAACGCGGTCGACCAGAACTTCGACAACTACGCGATCGAGTACACATACCCCGACGGCGCGAAGCTGTTCTACCAGGGTCGGAACATGCAGGGGTGCCAGAGCGGCTTCTGCAGCTTCGTGCACGGCACGAAGGGCTCGGCGGTTGTCTCCACCAGCGGCCACACGCCGGGCAAGGTCCGCACCTACAGCAGCCAGCTCATGGAGGGCGTCGAGCCGATCTGGCGGTATCCGCAGCCCGAGAAGAGCCCCTATCAGCTCGAATGGGACGACCTGATCGACGCGATCCGCAACGACAGGCCCTATAACGAGGCCAAGCGGGGCGCCGAGGCGAGTCTGGTCAGTTCTATGGGACGGATGGCCGCCCACACCGGCAACACGGTCACATTCGAGCAGATCCTCAACTGCCCGCACGAGATGGCGCCGGACGTGGACAAGTTCGCGCCGGGTCACGCAGCCCCCTTGCAGCCGAACGCGGAGGGTCAGTACCCCCAGCCGCAGCCCGGCATCGTCACCGACCGCGAGTACAAGGACTTTGCGTAAGATCTTGTCAAATCGATGGTTGCGTCGCCGACCCGAGTCGTTCGGAGCGGCGACGCTTTTCCTTTTTTGCAGGAAATCCCACAGGGAATCAGCCGATGATGTGTTAGAATGAACCTATGGGATGTATCAACTGAAACAGGAGGAGAATCCTGATGAGAGTACTGTCTCGCTGTCGATGGCGTTTGTTTGGGTTCATTTTCATGATGATCCTGGGGTCGGCCGGATCGGGATCTGCTCTGGTCATCAGCGAGATCATGTACCATCCGGCTGAGGACGCCGTCACCGCCGACGAACCTCTCGAGTTCATCGAGATCTACAACAATCGGGCGGTGTCGGAGGACCTCAGCAACTGGGCCTTCACGAACGGCATCGAGTACACATTCGATCCCAATACGACTTTGGGTCCCAAGTCCTACATGGTGATCGCAAGAGATCCCAATGCCTTGTCGACCGCCTATGGCATCACGGGTGTCCTCGGCCCGTACGCGGGCAAGCTGAACAACGACGGCGAGCGGATCGAGTTGTCCAACGCCGCTGGCATGATCGTCTTGTCGGTACGGTACAATGACGCCCATCCATGGCCCGTCTCGCCGGACGGAACCGGACACTCGCTGGTCCTGGCCAAGCTCGGCGGCGATCCGGATCAGGCGAGTTCCTGGTCACCCAGCACCTATCTCGGCGGCACCCCCGGCCAGCCGGACAAAATGCAGGCCGTGCAGGAGGACCCGACGATGGTCACTCTTGTGCAGATCGGAACGAACGGCCGGTACTTCAAGGGCACCCAAGAACCCTCGCCCAGCGCCAGCGGACAAGCCACCACCGCTTGGACACAGATCGGCTTCAACGATGCCGCGACCGGCTGGCTGCAGGGCGCCAACGGTTATGGCTACAGCAACAGTGCCGCGGAGCTGGCCTATATCAACACCGTGCTGGCCGACATGTCGGGCAACTACATCTCGATCTACGCCCGCCTGCCCTTCACGCTGACCGCGTCGCAGCTCGCCTCCTTCACGCAACTGCTGGCCGAGGTCCACTATGACGACGGCTACGTGCTCTATCTCAACGGCACTCGCGTCGCGGACTCCGGCACGATGTCGGGCAATCCGCCGGCATACAACGCCAGCGGAGGCACCGCCACCGAGCCGGAGGTTGCCACGGTCGACCTGACGGCCTACCGCAATCTGCTGGTCGAAGGAACCAACATCCTGGCCATCCAGGCCCACAATGCGACGCTTTCAGGCAGTTCGGACGCCTTTGGATGCCCCATCCTGCGAGGCGTCATCGTGCAGTCCGAGGCCGACGAGAACGTAAGCGCCCGCCTGTTGATCAACGAGCTGCAGGCCAATAGCGATGCAGCCCCCGGCGTCGATTGGATCGAGCTGTACAACCCGGGTCCCATCGCCGTGAGCCTGAACCACATCTATCTGAGCGACAACCGTCTGAACCTGCTGCAGTACAAGATTCCCAACGGCGTCATGCTGCGACCGGGGCAGTTCTGGACGGTGCAGCAGGGCGCGGAGTCGTCAGGCTTTCCTTTCGGCCTCGCCTCCTCCGGCGAGACGGTCTACCTCACCGCGGCGACGAGCGATGCCCAGCCGACGCCTGTCCGCGTCCTCGACGCGATGCGGTATGGGAACCTGGAGCCCGACGTGACGTTCGGCCGATGCCCGGACGGCGCCGACTCGCTCGACTGCCTCGCGTCGGCCACGTTCGGCACATCGAACTCGGACAGGCTCATCCGCGATATCGTGATCAATGAGATCATGTACCACCATGCGTCGCGCGAGGAGCAGTACGAGTACGTCGAACTGTACAACCGAGGCGAGAACCAGGTCTCGCTCGGCGGCTGGGCGTTCACCGACGGGATCGAGTACACGTTCCCCGACGGCGCCACGATCGCGCCGGACGGCTATCTCGTCGTGGCGAAAGATCCGAACTTTCTCGCGGTGGTCTATGACAACCTGGTCGTCGGAGAGAATCTGCTGGGGCCGTATGAAGGCGGACTCGACGATCGCAGCGAGCGAATCCGCCTTTCGTACCCGCTCAAGCAGGCCGGCGAATCCGTCGAGGAGCACTATGTCACCGTCGATGAGGTGACCTACCATGACGGCGGCCGGTGGCCCTCCTGGGCGGACGGCATGGGCGCCAGCCTGGAGCTGCGCGACCCGCGCAGCAACAACGACACCCCCGACGCCTGGGCCGACAGCGACGAGAGCGGCAAGACCCAGTGGCAGCAGTTCTCTTTCACGATTCCGTCCACGGACAATCGCTACACGCACAGCACCGTCTCGATCTTCGACTTCATGCTGCTCAATGCCGGCGAAGTGCTCCTCGACGATCTGCAATGCGTCGTCGGCGGGACTAACCGCATCAGCAACAACGGCTTCGAGAGCGGCGAGACCTCCTGGCGGATTCTCGGCAACCACACGCGGTCGTTCGTCACGACGGAGGACCGGGTTTCCGGGTCCTGCGCCCTGCACCTGATCGCCACCGGCCACGGAGATCCTGGCGCCAACCGGATCAACCAGTCGATCACGAGCGTCAACGCGACCAGCGTCACCTTCAGCGGCTGGGCCCGCTGGCTGCGGGGCAGTCGGTTCCTGCTCCTGCGGACGAGCCGACCGCAATCGCCTGTCATGCCGCCTTGGCCGTCTCACGCCTTCGAGCTGAGCATGCCGCTCGATCTGGGCACACCCGGCCGGCAGAACACCGCGTTCGTCCACAACCGCGGGCCGGACATTCTCGACGTGCAGCATTCGCCCACCCTGCCCACCGCGGGCGAATCGATTGTCGTCACTGCCCGCGTCGTCGACAATGATGGCGTCGCGTCAGTCACCCTTCGTTACCGGGTCGAGGGCGTCACCACGACGTTCTTCACCGCGCCCATGGTGGACGACGGCTCCGGCCTGGACGAGGTCGCTGGCGACCACGTCTACACGTACGCAATCACCGGCGCCACGGCCGGCAGAATCTACGCCTTCTACATCGAGGCCACCGACGGCGCCGCATCGACGCGGTTCCCCACGAAGCTGGCGTCCTCCGCCGAAGTGCCGGAACGGACCTGTCTGGTCCGCGTTGGCGATACGAAGAGCACCAGTCGGCTCGCCAACTACCGCATTTGGATGTCCAACGACGTGATGAGCGCGTTCCAGGCCCGCGCAAACCTCTCGAACGAGCTGCTGGATTGCACCTTCGTCTACAACGACACGGACGTGTTCTATAACTGCGGGATTCGTCTGCGCGGCAGCCCGTTCCTCCGCAGTGGTTCGGGCTGGACCCCACAGGTCGGGCGGGGTCTCCGCATCGAGTTCCCTGCCGACCGCACGTTCCGAGGCCGCGAGGAGATCAACCTCGACTGGACCGAGGGCAACGACCGAGGCCCCCTCCAGGAACGCGCCTCCTACTGGTTCTACGCCCAACTGGGCTTGCAGCACTCCCGACAGGAGTGGGTGCGTCTGTTCGTCAACGGCAACAGGTTGAACAACTTCGAGGATGTCCAGAAAATCGACGGCGACTACATCGACGCCTGGTTCCCCGAGAACAACGAAGGCTATATTCACAAGATCGACGACTACTTCGAGTACAGCGCCGACGGCACGCAATACTCCAACATCGACGAAGGTCTCCTGTACAACTCTTCGCACCCGCTGATTCCGGAAACCTACCGGTGGCACTTCGAGAAGCGATCTCACCCGCAGAACGACACGTGGCAGCACCTGTACGGGCTGGCCATGGCACTGAACACCTCCTCGACCAGCCCCCTGTACGAGAAGCTCGTCGAGGCCCAGATGGACCCGGCGCATTTCGCCAAGATGCTGGCGCTGCGCCATGCGGTCGGCGATTGGGACAGCTATGGATATACACGAGGCAAGAACAACGCGTTGTACTACGCCTTGCCGGAAGGCAAGTGGTACCTGCTGCCCTGGGACATCGACTTCACGCTCGGATCGGGCAACGGCAGCAGCACGAGCCTGTTCAGCGTCGGAGGCCAGTTCCCGGAGGTCAGTCAGTTCCTGAATTACGCCAAGTACAAGCAGATGTACTACGATGCCTTCCGCGAGTTGGTAAACGGCCCGTGGAAGACGTCCTATGGGACGAACAACCCGCCGACGCCCTTCGACATCTTCCTCGACGAAGGGGCCGACCTGCTGACCTCCGAGGGGCTCGGCGACGGACGGCGCAACGGCATCAAGCAGTTCGTTCGCGACCGTCGGACCTTCATTCTGTCGCAGATCCCGGACAAGGACGATACGCCGAGACGATAGCGGGTCTCCAAACGGAAGGCCCCGGATTGTCGAAAGGACCTACGACAGGTCGTAGACGCCGAGGCCCTTGGCGACGCCGCGAACGTAGTCGGCGGCCTGTCGGTATTCCTCGGCGCTCGACAGATGCTCCAGCATCAGCGGCGTGCTCGGGAACCGGCTCAGTTCCTTCAGGAACACGGCGTAGTCGATTCCCCCTGTACCCGGGCGGACCTCGTCCAGATGCGTGGTCAGCTTCTTCTGCAGGAGAATGTCTTTGGCGTGGCAACTGCGAATGTGCGGCCCGAGCTTCTCGAAGCACTCCCGAATCAGCTCGGCGTTGCCGTAGTATCGTTGCGGGCTGCACACCAGATTCACCGGGTCCAGGTGTACGGCAAATCCCGGACGGTCGATGGCCTTGAGCAGCCGCAGATAGCTGTCCGCGGAATCCGGGTACGCCCAGGGCATCGTCTCCAGTGCGAAGTGCGTGCGCGTCGGCTTGACGCCGTCGATGATGGCGCGGGTCGTCTCGACAATCAGGTCGAAAGCATCCTGCGTGAAGTTCTTCGCATCCGGTCCATCCCATGTGTCCCCGAGAGAACCTGCGATGTTGACGCAGCAGCGTGCGCCGATCCGGTCGGCCAGGTGCAGGTGTGTTCGGCACTTCTCGATGGCCGCCTTGCGGGTCGGCTCATCCGGGCTGATCGGATTGCTCCAGGCGCCGACCTCCGCGATGATGATGTTCGCCCTGGCTGCGGCCTGTTTGTAGGCCCGGATTTCCTCGTCGCCGGCGTCGGCGCCGATCGGGCAGTAGGCAGCCCAGTAGCCAAGCCGCCGGAGGGCATCGATCCAGCCCTGCGGGTCGTTGTACTTCTCGAAGACCGGCCCGCCCAGTCGCAGGAGCCCAGCCGGCCGGGATTGGCCCGGCGCCGCGATTGTGCCGCTGGCTATCGCTGCAAACCCGGCAAGGGATCCCCTCAGAACGCTTCGTCTCGACAGATCACGCGTGTTGCCCATGGTTCTGGTCTCCTTAACATGGGAGACACTCTAACCGCAGACCATCCACGGCACAAGGGGAAGAGGCATGGCGTGCTGGGGTCAAAACGCTCCGTAAGACAACAGGCTGGAGACTGGGGCATCCGTGCAGGTCCCCAATCTCCAGCCTGTGGAAGAACAACGTGCTCGCGCGTAGCGCAGGCAATGCCCGGACTATAGTTTGTAGGCGTAGAACGCGATGCACTCGTAGGTGTAGACTTTGGAGTACTCCTTGATGAGCAACGTATACTCCGCCTCGCTGATCGTGTAGAAGTAGCTGCCGTCGCTGTTCTTCATGAAACGATAGACGGGCATGGCATCCGCAGGTTGAGCCCCTTCGGGATAGGCATAGAACACAATCCCCTCGTAGGTCCAGACATCGGACGCCTTCGCGACGAGCGAATCCTTCTCCTGCTCGTCGATGGTGTAGAAGTGAATCTGGCCCTTCTCAGACCAGAAGCGATACACCGGCGCCAGGCCGGATCTGAAAGCCGTGGTGGCCGCCATGAAGACCGGTCCTTCGTATGCCCACGCGTCCGGATACTGCCTGACGAGATAGTCCCGCTCCGCGGAGTCGATCGTGTAGAAGTGTCTCTCCAGGGCCGCCGACCAGAAGCGATAGACCTCGCTGAAGGAACCGACCACAGACCTGCGCAGGGCGCCTGCATCGACAACGAAGTTGTCGAACCAAGCGTCGCCCGACGCCACGGCAAAGCCGCTGGCCGCGCCGGCAAAGAAGACAGCGACCGGCACGCCTTCCCAGGAGTCCTGGAGCACATCCGAGACAGTCGCCCAGGCATTCTCGCTGCCGTAGCCCTTGTCGCTGATATACAGCTTGTCCCGCGCCGCATCATAGGACAAGTAGAACGTGCCGCCATCCTGCCCACGACTCATGCTGCGGAACTGGCTGAGCTTGCCATCGCTCGTCTCGTGCCAGATGTACGGCGTCTGCTCGCTGCACCCGACTCCCACGCGGACATAGCGCACATCCAGGTTATTGACATCGGGCGCGATCCCGAAGGAGATCCATCCGGGCTCCTCGGTGACCAGGTCATAATGGAAGTCCACGCGGAACGAGAAGTCCCCGCTGGGATCGATCTGCCAGTCGTCAGCGGCACAGTATGCGGCGAATCCTCTCGACTTCCACGTCGTCAGCAACTCCAGACGCTGATTCCTCTCTGTGAGCAGGCAGTTCGTCAGGTCATCGCCGGAAATCGCCCAGGAGTCCGACAGAGCATTGTCGTCGAAATCATCGGAGAAAGCCGTCGCATCGTCCGCTGCTTGTTTCGCCGTCTCGGCGGCCAGTGCCAGGCTGAAGTAGAGCCCGCCGGCAATGGCCTCGAAGTCGTTGCCGTCCGGCGGCACCGCCTGTCCCCAGTCGGGGTGATCGCCGACCTCGGCGCCGGCGCCCCAGCCCACGAGCGTCCCGTCCCGCCTCAAAGCCAGACCGTGGAGGTAGCCTGCGGAAGCCGCGACGAAGTCCTCGCCTCTCGGCACGAGGTCGAGGCCATAACCGTGGGAATCCAGTCCCCACCAGACGAGCGAACCGTCGTCCCGGATCGCGACGGAGAATGCCCCACCCGCGGCGATGGCGGTGAAGACGCCCGTCGTCGGCATCCCATCGAGCGCAGCCCAGTAGCCCCAAGCCGCAAGTGATCCGTCGGACCGCAGGGCGACAGCGTGATCGTCGCCGGCCGCCACGGCGGTAAAACCCGTGCCCGAGGGAACATCGCAGACCTGTCCCCAGCGGTCATTGCCCCAGGCGACGAGCGAACCGTCGGACCTCAACGCGACGGCGAAGAACTCCCCGCCGTCCACTGCGACGAAATCCGTGCCTTGCGGGACCCCGGAAACCTGTCCGCCGCCGTCATAACCCCAGGCGGCAATCGAGCCGTCGGAGCGCACCGCCAGGCTGAAATCGGCGCCGGCTCCTATGGCCCGGTAGACCCCGGTGGGAACATCGCACTGGCCATCGTCGTTGCGACCCCACGCTACGACGATTCCGTCGGACCGCAGGGCCAGCCCGTGGGCGTCGCCCGCAGCAATCGCTGCGTAGTCCCCTCCCGCCGGGATGCCTGTCACCTGCCCGTCCCTGTCCAGACCCCAAGCCCGCAACTCGCCGGCCTGCGATAGACCGGTTGCGCAGACAGTCAGAAAAACCACCGCCACCCATGCACGATGAATTGTCGGCCGCTTCATGATTGATCCTCCTCACTCCCTTCCTTCGATGAACTCCTCCTCGGTAGCTGGGCGCACACCGAGCGCGCGCCAGCAGCGGTGACGGTCCGTCGCCGGGAGTTCAAGCCATCCCGGCTCGGGCGCAAGACTCACTCGCGTGACTATCCTTCAACAGACCTGGGTTCCATCCCCCAACACGGCTGCGCCGCCGGCGACCCGGCCGCGCGAAACCGGTTTGACAGGAGCTGCGCTCACGCGCAATTCCAGTTATCTATTATAACGATTTGATCCTGCCGATGCAAGTCGATTTCACCCGCCGCGATGGTCACGGGTGGGGACCCGATCGGAACAGGGAAGCGAGTTCCATGCACGTGGCCGCTTCGTCCTTCCTGCCGGCTTGGTCGTGGATGGCCGCCAGGAGCAGATGGGCCTCGACGAAATCGGGTTTGAGCGCGACCGTCCTGGTCAGATGCTCGGCTGCCTTCTCCATCTGCTTGAGCCGGACGGACTGGATCCCCAGCCCGATATGAGCGAAGGGACTCTGCGGGTCCAGTTCTACAGCCCGAGCGAACCACCTCTGCGCCTCCGCGGGCTGGCCCTGCCTGGCGTAGTAGTTGCCCATGTTGGTCACCGCCAGAACCGAATCGGGCGCCAGGTCGAGCGCCCTGTCCAGGTGGTGCTTCATCACAGGCAGGTCGCCCCTCTGCAAGGCGGCCGCCGCCTGGTTCACCAGGACGTCGAGGTTCTTGCCGTCCATCTTGGCCAATTCATCGTAGATCGCGGTAGCCTGGGCGATATTGCCCGTCTGGGCACAGGAAGCGCCGAGCGACAGCAAGGCCTCTTTTCGCGTGTAGCGGTCGGGCGTTTGTTTCGAGGTGAGCACTTCGATCGCGTCGTCCCTCAGGCTGCCCTGGATGAGGACCTGGGCCAAGGCAACTCGAATCCGCATATCGAAGGGCTTCGCATCGAGGGCTTTGCGGTACAGGTCCGTCGCATCACGCGGCCGGCCGACGCCCATCAGGAACTGGCCGTGACGGAGGATCAGATGCGTATCCAGCGGCCGCCGACGAACCGCTTCGACATAGACCATCTCGGACTTGGTCGCGCCCCGTTCAACGCGACGCAGACGAACCAGTTCCTCGCGAAGGCCGGCCAGTTCGACGTCGTGGTCGAGCTGCCCCGAGAACGGCGGGATCGTCTTGCGCCGGTACATGACCATCGACAGCCGGTAGGCCTCGTGCTCGTCGTACAACAAACGCTGGCGGCACACGCCGAGCAACTCGTCCTCGGACCGCTTGGGCTCGACCAGACCTGCCTTGGGCAGCATCTCGCGAATCTGACGCATCGCGCCCAGGGCTGCCAGGAAGTTGCCTCGGAAATCCAGGTGGACGTGATCGACCAGGAAATCGTCGCCCAAGAGATGATCCGCCGTCCGGGCCTCCAGGTCCGCATCCAGGTCGAGCAGGCGAACACCTTTCTCCGACCACCGCTGCGCCGTCTCGCGAATCGCCTTCAGGATCATGCTGTCGGCCCGGAATCGCAGCACATCGAGGTCTCTGGCAGCGAGGAAAGCTCGCCGGGCTTCATCCGTCCTGCCGAGGGCCGCGAGACACCGGCCCGTGCAGAACACCAGGTCCGCAAACCAGCCGTCGATTTGCTTTGCTTTCTCGTAGGCTGCCAGCGCCCCAGCGAAGTCCTCTGCCTGTTCCAGCGCCCTGCCCTCCTGGAAGAGCCGGTCCCACTGGGCCAGTGCGTCCGCAGACAGGCCCATCCTGTGCTGCGATCCGAACGGGGCGCATGACTGGGTATTGATCGGGACAGTACACAGGAGCACTCCCGCGCCGCAGCTCTGCGCAGTCCGGAGGATGTCGTCGAGGTTGGACCGGAAGTGGCGATAGCAGTCATGGAGCTTCGGGTCGTCGAGCGCAATCCGACCAGTCAGGAAGCTCTCCATGCCCTGCCATTCGTTTTCCTCGTGGCCCTTCCCTGTCCCCGCTTGGCTGATGTTCTTCAGGAGTAGCCCGATTCGGGTCTCCTTCTTGGCGGTAATACAGGCGTTGATGAACCGCCGGCTGCGGTAGAGCGACGCCGGCAGCGTAGGCGGGCCGTAGGGACCGACCACTTCGTTGTTGCCCATGAACACGATGAACAGGTCGGGCTTCTGCGAGGCGCAGTCTCTCGCGATTCGCCTGGCGACGTGCGAGTTCATCGCGGTCACCGCCGCATTGACCACTTCGAACGACTTGCCGCTCGCGTGCTCGTTGAGCAGCACCTCCAGTTGCCGGCAGAACCCATAGGCCGGCTCCGGATCGCCATAGGCGGCGGAGCTTCCCAGCACGAAGATCCGGATTGTCGAGTCGCCCTTGGGACCCAGCGCACAGGGCTCTGGCGTCCGGGACAGCGACTTGGGGACGAAGTGCTCGCAGTAGTGCTGGTTGACCAGGTGCAGCGTCTCGCCGGCGACCTTCCAGCGGATGAAGAAACCCTTCGGGTGCCCATAGCCCGCCAGCGACAGAACCGCCTCCACGAGCGCCAGGAACAGCACCGGGCTGACGATCATCGCCAGCAGGCGCTTCCACAACGCCGGTTTCCTCGTCGGCGTCCCTTGCTCCTTCTTGTCGCGTGACCTGTGCTTCGTTCCCATGTCGATGGCTGCATCCAATCAGGCCTCGGATTCCTCGGGACCGGGTAGCGCCTTGCCCCCGGCTTCGAGCGACTCCAGACTCATCCCCTCGATCTGCGGGAGCGTGCTGCCGATGATGCCCTGGAGATCACCGTAGAGGCCGGAGGTGCTTAGAAGGACGCGTTCGAGCTGCTTCTCCCGCTTCTTCCAGCACGTGTTCAGGGCCCGCTTCTCCGCTTCCAGCTCCTGTCTCATGGTCATGAATGCCTCGACAACGCCCGAGACGCGATTGTAGAACTCCTGGCCGATCAAGTAATTGTAGACAAGTTCCATCTTCGTGTGCTGGCCGTCCAGGGCCCGTCGGCTCTTCGCGACGCCGACCAGGCCCTCGCGGAGCATGATCGCCACCGGGTGGACGCAGGACCAGCTCGCGACCCAGACGCCGTCCACCTGGCCGAAGTGGCGGATGTGCTCAGGCAGTTGTTCGCTCACAATGATGGATTTGGAGGCCCCCACCATCCGCAGGTCGTCCCGCAGCTTGGGGAGCCACTCCTTGGACCAGTGCCGGGTGCGTTTGGACTCCCACAGGATCAAGCCGCAATCCGTCCCGCTGTCGTCGAAGACCCGCTGGATCACGTCGGCACCGCGAACGCCCTTGGGCACAGGCTCGATGGAATCCATCGGGAACAGGCCCCTGAGCAGTTCCTCCAGGGCGACCTCCAGGACCTCGCCCTGTGCCTGTTGCGAGCCCTGTTCGGCCTTGCGCTTGAGTTCGTCGATTTGGCGTCGAAGGCCCTCGACCTGCTGCTCCTTCTCCATAAGTCGGAGCCTGTGCTGCTCGTCGAGTTCCTTGAGGGCCTGCTCGCGGACTTTCTCCAACTGCTCGTGGGTCCGGCGGGTCACCTCCAGCTCGACGGCCTCAACTCTCGCCTGGAGTTCCCGTTCCTTCTTGAGGAAGCCGAGCTCCTTCTCGTTGGCCTGCTGGACTTTGGCCTTCAATTCCGCGATGGCCGCGGCCTGGTCCTTCAACTCCACGTCCCGCTCTTGCGACACGCGTTCTCGGATCATCCGTTCGAGCGTGGGACGCTCCTGGGCCAGTTTCGACTTGACCTGTTCCTCGACCGCCTCGGCCTTTTGCTGGAGCTGTTCTTCCTGTCGGGCCAATTCGTCCTGTTGCTGCTTGAGCCGCTGGCGGACCGGACCCAACTGAGCCTCCGCCTCGGCCAGAGCGCTCGCCTTGAGTTGGCTCGCAATCGCCTCGGTGATCTCGATCTCGGTCCGGCAATTCGGGCACGTAATCCGGCTATTCACAGGTTCCTCCTTGGTCCTTCCTGTCACGCGGAACGAGGTGAAGCGTCCGGGCCGCAGCTCATTCGTACAATGTGGGCTTCACCCGCCAGTCCTCGGTCGGGACATGGTTGTACTCGACGACGCGAGGACGGCGCTCCCGCAGCCGAACGGACTCGATGCCCAGGTAGTACCCCTCGGAAACGGGGGCCTTGCCCACGCACTCCAGACGCAGCGTGTACTTGCCCGGCTCCGGCCAGAAGTCCAGCAGGTGGTGCTCCCAACTCTTCACCTCGGGACTGTACAGGTCCACCACGCCGCCGAGCTTCACACCGTTGAGCGACACCTCGTACCTGCCGTAGTCCGGGGCACGCGTCGTGACGAGCAGAAGCCTCAGCGGCTCCTTCTTCTGGACCTCGAACGGGATCTCCAGCCAGGCGTTCTCCTGCCGCTCGGGCTTGTACAACAGATGTCCCTCGGGATAGAAGTCCAGGTTCTGCGCGACGGCCTCGCCCTGCCCGTGGTGCTGCTCGGCGGCGAAGTCCTTGGCAAGTACCGTTTTACGCTCGATGCTCGGCAGCGCCCGTTCACGGGCGTGCGGCGCACTGGCTGCAAAGGTAGGCGTGCCCGTCTGGTACCAGAACGCGACGCTCGAATAGTCATCCTCCCGCTCGTTCCAACTGTCGGTCTTGGCCTGGGGGTTCTCGTCGGGCGAGATCCAGCCGTAATGCTCGAACGTCACCTTGATGCTCTTCTCGAACACGAACGGATCGTTGATGTGCCAGCGATAGGCGGAGGTATGGCCACCCACGATTCCCCACTGATCGAAGTACGGGACGCCGAAGTACGGCGTGCTCGTCGTCTTGAGGCCCCAGGCTGAGAGGAAATAGTCCTCGGTGCCGGTGCCCCAGATGGAGGCCTTCTCCTCGCCGTTGATGTAGACCTTCTCGTCGCCCTCGCCAAACCAGGAGGGACTGCGGGTCCGCACGCTCAGGACGGTGCCGACGTAGTGGCCCTTGCCCTTCGTGTCGAGAATGACGTAGTCCTTGCCCTTCTCGGCGGGGTACTCCTGGCGGTACTGGGCATAGAAGTACGGCGTGTCCTTCGGGAGCTTGTCCTTCTTGATCCAGTCGATGTTGTAGTACAGCAGGCTGACCTGCTTTTCGCTCTGGTTGACGATCTCGACCCTCGCCGACTTGCGGAACGGCATCTGCCAGAAGCAGTTGTACGAGTCCGCATCCTCCACGATCACAGGCAGGCTGACGACCGGACTGCGCTTGCCGAAGCTGTTGGCGAAGAAATCGCCCACAGGGGCCTCCACGCCCGGGCGCTCGGCGCCGTCCCAGTAGATCCGCAGGAGCATCTCCTGGTGGTTGGCGGACCCCTTCTTGGCCCAGCCCTGCGGCTCAGGCCCAAGGAACGTGATCCACATGTGCGTAATGACGCCGGGACCTTTCACATCCATGAGGATCTTGCGTTGTCCCGGCGGGACGTTGCTGTTGTCATAATTGCTGTTCGGATCGGGCACGCCATTCGGGTCGGGTTTCCCGTCCGCCCCGATCTTGCGAGTCGAGGTCGCCCTCATGCTCCGCCCCTCATGGGGCTTCGCCAAATCCCCCAGCAAATCCCCCCAACAGGCAGACCCGCCCAGCAACGCCAGACCGACCAACATCCAAAAACGCAAGACCCAGCCGCCCAAATGATTCCAAGATCCCATCGCATCAACTCCGCTACAGCACAGTTCTTCAGTAAGTCCGTCGAACACGCATCAACACGCGAAGTGTACCCGCCGGCCTAGTGCTCTGCAATCCCCTCGTCGATTCCCTCTCGCTCGCTGCTTGATCGTATTCTGCGAAGCCCTCTCCCTACCCTCGGGCGTACGCGGCCCGGTGGACTTCTGCGCGTTCAAACGATTGGCCTGGATCTGATCCCGAGTCTACCCCTAGTCACCACTCCCTCTTCCCGTCAAACGGTCGAGTTGGTCAGCTCTGTAGAAGAGGAGGATTCGGGGATTATCGGCGAGGATGCGCGGGATATAGACCTCGTAAGCTTCGGCATTCAGGGGGTTGCTTCGTAGATCAAGCTCCTGGAGGTTGGTCAAGCCAGACAACGGCAAAATGTCGATGATCTGATTGGATCGCAGGTTCAGCGAGATCAGGTTCGTTAGGCCCGCCATCGCCGAAATGTCGCTGATGTGATTGCCGTGCAGGCGCAGGTGGCGGAGTTTGGTCAGGCCCGACAGGGCGGACAGGCAGCGGACCTGATTCTGGTGCAGGAGCAGCCACTTCAGGTTGCGCAGGCCCGCCAGTGGCGTCAGGTCGCGGATAGGCAGTGTCCGACAATAAGTGAATGACTCAGCCTGCCTGGCTGTGCTTTCCACCCCGGCAGAAACAGCATGATTCGGCTGGGACAGAAGCACCAATGCATTCAGTTATTTCCTGACACTGCCATATTGTTGTCCTGGAGCCCCAGAAACGTCAGATTGGTCAGGTCCGACAATGGCGACAGATCGCGAATCTGATTGTTGTGCAATTGCAGTTCCGTCAGGTTGGTCAGCACCGACAGAGATGATAGGTCGTGAATCTGATTGTTGTACAATTGCAGCTCCGTCAGCTTGGTCAGACCCGACAACGGGGACAGGTCGCGGATCTGATTCTGGTGCAGGAGCAGGCACGTCAGGTTGCGCAGGCCCGCCAGGGGCGTCAGGTCGCTGATCTCGTTGTCCTGGAGCCCCAACGACGTCAGCCTGGCCAGGCCCACCAGCGGGGACAGGTCCTTGATTTGGTTCAAGCCCAATTCCAGCCCCGTCAGGTTGGTCAAACCGGCCAGGGGTAAAATGTCGCTGATCTCATTGGAACGCAAGTTCAGCAAGGTCAGATGCGTCAGGCCCGCCAGCGGCGACAGGTTGCTGATCTGATTGTACTGCAAGCATAGCTTCGTCAGGTGGGTCAGACCCGACAACGGGGACACGTTGGTGATCTGATTGTCGTGCAAGGACAGTTCAGCGAGTTTGGTGAGGCCGGCCAGGGGCGACAGGTCGCTGAGGTGGTTATCCCTGAGCTGCAGGAACCACAAGTTCGTCGCATATTCAAGCCCCGTCAGGTTGGATATCCTCTTCAATTCGGCGGACAGTTCCGTCAAGCGGAGCATATCCGTCGCATTCGGATCGGTCACACCCAACTGCTGTTCTACGGCTGCTTTCAGATTGGCGCCGGCGAAACGGACTGGGTCTTGTGCAGAGGCGAGCGCGGGCCGGCCGGCAAGCAGAACAATGACACACGCGGTGAATCGCAATCTGCCATGAGGTTGCCCGTTTCGCATCTTGCCGCCTCCATTTCCAATCGGCGTCTGCATCTGCCCTCGGCGTCAGATCTCATCTCTCGGCCTGCAAAGCCGTCGCGCTCGATTCTGGTTCGGATTGTAGCCTGGGGCGGGCGGGGAGGCAAGGGAAGAAGCGGCGGGACGCCGCGTGGAAGCGTAGAAGCGCAAGAGCGGGGAAGCGTTGCAGGGAATCGCGGGGTCGGTTCTTCGACGGCTCTCCCCTGTGAGGCGTTCTTCGACAGCGGAAGGCAGGACGGAATCCGCCGCCTGAAGGCGGTGCTCCAGACGTCAACCACCTCCCCGCCGGTATCCGCAAAGCGTCAAACGCTCTTGGTTGTCGCCCGAAGGCCGGGCTGCGTTCATCTGACAGGAATCCTGTATGGATGACCCCCATGTCACCCTTTCTGCTGGCTGACCCCAGTCCTCACGAGCCTGGCCAGCAGCACGATGGCAACGCCAGGCACAAGCAGAACCATCCGCCCCGCAACAAAGCCCACGAAGAACAGCGGCAGCGCGGCGACAACGGCTACAGCGCATATTCTCATCGCGCGCCGCGACGGGGAGCGACGCAACATGCACAACCACACGTAGGCCGGGAAGAGCAGGCCGAAGAATCCCATGAAACAACGGTAGATCACCTCGCCGGCGTCAAGGCCATACAAGAGCGTCCCCCGGTTGCACACGAATCCCAAGGCGGCGGCGCCGCCGGCGAGGACGAGGGCGATGAGCGTCGAATACCTGCCGCCGAGGGCCTTGGCCTCGCGGATCACCTCGACGATGTGGAGCGCCACGGTGTAGGCAATCTGCATCGCCATATAGAGGCCGAGCGGCAGGGCAAAAGCCTTGACCAGTCCGCGGGGGGCCTCGCCGTCGACAGCGACGGCCAAAGGTCGAGCATAACCGTACGAAAACAGAATCACCGCCAGAAAGAGCACGCCAAAGCCGACGCCGAAGGCGACTCGACCGGCTGCTGGCGACGTGCGCTGGCGAACGCGGTGAAACGTCAGATCGAGATATGGGCAGAGCAAGAAGCCAAACGCGCAGACGGGAGCCAACGCGGCGACGGCGATGGGGTCCGGCGATGGCGCCCACGAGAAATCGAGCCCGTTCCGCAGGGCGAACAGAGCGATGCCGGCCGTGACGGCGAGGACGACCGCGGCGGCGACCAGATCGCTGCGGTCGCGACGGCGCAAGGCGATGCATGTGAACACGGCGACGAGGGCCAGAACGATCCATGGGCCCATAGGGCCGATCAGGCGCGGCACCATCCATGCGGCGAAGAAGAGGTGAAAGGCCACGGTGACGGCAGAGAACGCAACGAGCGCAGGGCGATGACGCTGCACAACCTGCGAGCTGACGAACGCCGAGGGCAGAATCGTTCCCATCATCGCCGCACCGACGACATTGGGCACGGCGAAGATGACAAAGCCCAGAGTGCCCAGCTCGCGCACCAGCAACACGGGCAAGAACAGGCCGATGCACCAGGTCCACGAGCAGGCGAGATAAGCGGCCCACCCGAGCACCGCAGCCGTCGGCGTTTCTCTACGGGTCTCTCCCGGCATTTCTCTCTTATCGGCCTTTGGCCCTGACGTGGCTCTTGGGCGTCACATGAAACGTCGCGACGCACCTGCCGACGCGCCGGTTGTGCTCACCCTGCTGCACGACTTCCATGTCGAGGGTGAGATTGAATTCCTTGCCGTGCGCGAGTTGCTCCTTGATGTCCTCGCGAGGCTTCATGTGGTAGATGGCCGTGTCGAGGCACGGCCGCAAGAAGCGGTAGTCGAGGTGCTTGCACACCACGGTGTAGCCGGCTCCGCAGGCACGGAATAGACACGAACCACCCGCCACCTCGGCGTTGGCCAGAAGCGCCGCGCCGCCCATGGCGCTGTACCAATTCCTGTTGAATCGCCGAAAAGGCAAGACGGCGATGTAGTTGTCGTCGTCGACTCGCCTGAAGGTAATGCCGCTCGCATAGGAGAGGGGCAAGAAGAAGAACGAGCAGACGCGGTGCCAGAAATTGCTGCGCACCGAAAGACGACTGATGTGCACATCGAGCCAATCATAGATGCGGTGATAGAGCGAAAGCTCGCCCCCCGGGCGACGAAGCCTTTCCCCCAGGAGCGACCCGGCGATCGGCGCCAACGACTCGGCCGCGAGATCTCCCGACGCTTCTTTGGTGACCTCAGTGACATCGGTTGTTTCGAATGCTATGGCGTCGGCGGATGTCCTACTCATGGCCTCAACTATCAATCAAGATTTCGACCGGTGTTCGCGGTTGTCCACCTTGCCGCAGGTGCACGCAAGGTATGGTGCCCGAAACCCGTCGAATTGTCAAGACAGAGCAACTGGCTCACCAGGGAAGATGGGGGAGAATCGCGGGGTCGTGTCTTGACACGTGGCATGATTCTGTTGCTGGCGGGAAGTCAGAGGCGGGTCGCTGTCAGGCCAAGATGCCCCCGACGATTGCCCCGAGCAACAGTGGACCGATCACAACTCCGGCGATCGTGATGAAGGCGGCGACGCCAGAAACCACGCCGATGAAAGGAAGACCAACGGCCATCCCGAAGACCATGACGAAGACCGCAACCACCAGGGCGGGCAGGAAGGCCGCCAGAATCCCCGGTCCGACGCCGCCCGCCCGTTTACCGCCGACGATTCCCGCCACCAGCAGCCCAATCGCAGGCAACCAGAACAGAAGCAGCGAGATCACGAACATCCAGACAGCCCCTGCAACCACGCTGCCCCGGTCACGAATCTCCATGTAGGCGACCATATGTGAACTCCTGTACCACCGATTCCATCGATCACATCACCCTTCTACCGATGTAGTCGCGACTCCGTGCCGAGTATATCAGGCATTCCAGGCCGAAGGGACTGTATTGCACCTTGTCGGGGGAAAGAGCCCCACGAGAACGGCTGCCGGTTCGGCGCCGCAACAGATTGACAGGCCTCGTGCGATGCGATTAGACTTCCGGCAGATCGCACGGCCGGGTAGCCGGCATCAGCAGGAGAACCAACACGTGGGAGCAGTCGATATGAAACGCCTCTGGGTCAACGTGGTTCCGTACAGGAAGGAAATCGCCATCGCCGCACTGGAGAGCGGGGCTGAGGCCCTCGTGCTGCCGGATGGCGCCAGCGGCGAAGTCGGCCAGTTCGGCAAGATCAAGACGGTCGAGGCCCAGGGCGACCTCAAGCCCGGCGTGGACGTCGAGTTCATCGATGTCGCGAGCAAAGGCGATGAGGATCGGGCCGCGGCGGTGCCTGCCAACAAGCTCGTCGTGCTCAAGATGCTCGACTGGACGATCATCCCGATCGAGAACCTGCTGGCCCGCCGGGGTGGGAACCTCCTGGTCCAGGTGGCCAACAGCGAACAGGCGAAGCTCATGGTCGAGATCCTGGAGAAAGGCGTCGACGGGGTCCTGCTCGACACGACCGACGTCAATGAGATCAAGAAGACCGCCGAGGTCATTCACGGCGTGGGCGAGCGGATTGCCCTCGTCGAAGCCACGGTCAAAGCCGCCAAGCAGCTCGGCATGGGCGACCGATCCTGCCTGGACACCTGCACCCAGATGGCAGTGGGCGAAGGCATGCTCGTCGGCAACACCGCGTCGGGCTTCTTCCTGGTCCACTCGGAGTCCATCGACAATCCGTACGTCGCGTCGCGTCCCTTCCGCGTCAATGCGGGCGCGGTGCACGCCTACATCCTCACTCCCGACGGCAAGACGAAGTACCTCGCGGACCTCAAGGCCGGCGACGAAGTCATGCTCGTGGACTTCCAGGGCCGGACACAGATCGCCTATCTCGGCCGCAACAAGATCGAGCGGCGTCCCATGATGCTGGTGGAAGCAGAGGCCCAGGGCCAGCCGATCAGCCTGGTCCTGCAAAACGCCGAGACGATCCGCCTGATGGACCCGCAGGGCAAGGCCATCTCGATCACGAGCCTAAAGCCCGGCGACAAGGTCCTCGCCCACGTCGAAAAGTCCGGTCGCCACTTCGGCATGAAGGTCGAAGAGAGCCTGATCGAACGATAATTGCCGGCAAGATGCGCCTCGGCGGCCTGAGTGGTTCTACCGCCGATCAACGCCCGAAGTACTCGGCCAGTTCATTCCGGGCCGAATCCTCGGCGCGCCGCTCCTGTGGAGTGAGATTCCCGTCATACGGCCTGGGATTGCCGCAACAACTCGGCAATGAGCAAACCGCCAGGTTGTCATGGTAGCAGTGGGCATATTCGTCACGCAAAGCAAATACGTCGTCCCAGGCGACCGGTCCCAGTCGCCACTGCCCCTTGATATCCCGCCAAGGGCACCAGCGACCAACTACCGAGATACCTTCCGGATGTGGATACCGTTCCTTGGCGAATCGCCACGCCCTGGCGATCATCCGCACACGCTGCCGACGCCGCCAAGCCCTCGTTCGCCCGTACGCACCTCTCGATTCCAGCATATGACACCTCCATCGCTGTGACGCCCACGAGGACACGACATCCTCGCGGGCCATCGTATGATGGAGGTGAAGTAGTCGGAATAGTCCATCGCGTCAGTCTCCAATCCTCCCTATTTCGGGCGTGCTCGCCTTCTTCGGCTATCGCGGAATCTCAAGAGAGACGTCCTGTCTCGCTTCTGCGGGTCTTGCGCGATCTCGTCGAGTTCTTCTTCACCGGCTTCTCGCTCCGGTCCACAAGTCTGTTGGAAGACCGACCCTCCATTTGGCGCAACTCTTCCACCATTGAATCCAGGTTGTAGTGGTGGCGTTTGGCAAATGCATCCCGGTTCCGCCAGACCTCTCTCAGAATCTCATCTTCTACCATGACCTATCTCCACAATCTCAAGCGGAGTGCAAATCTCCGGACAGGTGATTCCCGCGGACTCACAGATCCTTCGGACCGCTGGCTTGATCTCAGGGTTGTTGATATGCCGGCAGTTCCAGGTCAGCAGGTAGTCCATACGATGCACGGCTGCGGTAGCCACATGCAGCGCATCTGCCTGCGCTTTGGCGGGGATCGCCTTCCGAGCAACAAGCATCCGAGCCAATTCCTTCGCCCGATCAGTCAAGACCAGTTCGGCAATGCCTCTGAGAATACACGGTAATCTGCTGCCGTGCCGCCGCAAGCAGCCCCGGACTCGGCCGAGCCGTCAGATAACTGATGATGGACGTCTCAATGTACACGCTCGGCTTGTTCATACGTTAATCTTACCATATCTCGTATCCGCTCACAAGCCCGACGAGAATCCAGGCTCTAGTACGACAGCGCTATTTTAGCTCAAGATTTTGTGAGGTGTGATCCGATGATTCTCCTGACGATAGATATTTTGGAGAATCTGGAGATGAACGCAGAGCAGATTGCTTCGCTGCAACCGGCGTTGGCGAAACTATTGGAGCAGTTTCGTCCGTTTTTCGAACGCCACAAGACGTTCCGCTACCTGGAGAAGTACATCCTGGGTCTGCTGTCCGATGTCAAACGCAAATCGATCGAGCCGATCGCCCTGG
>Ga0209200_1000871_pt1 | contig 32734 bp, 21 predicted proteins | sample AD_UKC033_MetaG_FD_184406 | JGI IMG/M metagenome (GOLD analysis project Ga0209200, IMG submission 184406) | Active sludge microbial communities of municipal wastewater-treating anaerobic digesters from USA - AD_UKC033_MetaG (SPAdes) (version 2) | ecosystem: Engineered > Bioreactor > Anaerobic >... | reverse complement strand
TCGAGACACTGGCCTGGGCCCGGGCCACCATCGCGGCCTGGCGGCAGGACTACAACGAGGTCAGGCCGCACAGCAGCTGCCGGCGGATGCCGCCGGCCCGATTCGCCGCGTTGCATCGGCAGCATGCCGCCGATGCAACGCAATCCACCACGACCGAGGAAATCCTTTAACCTTGCAGCCGGGCTTCCTACTTTGTGAATGGTACGGCTACAGGGGGCAGGTCAGGGCGACACCATCATCAAGGAGGTTCCCGTCTATGTGCCCGTTCAAGCCGATGCTGCTTGCAATATCAACCGTGGCTTTGTGCGCCTGCACGACGCTGCCGCCGCAGGTGATCTGCCCGAACCCGCCCGAGATGCTGATGCGACCGCCGCAGGCATTGCGCTCTCTGCCGTCGCCGGAACCGTTGCCGCCAACTACCAGACCTGTCATGAGAACGCCGAGCAACTGAGGGCGTTGCAGGCGTGGGTCAAAGAGATGAAGGCTGCAAAGTGATTACACCCAGACTTCATCCAGATTCTTCGCCGCCAACAACTTCTCCCGCAGCGCGTAGCGCGACGACTGCATGTTGACCTCGCTGCTTTCCGGACGCGGGATCGGGACAATCGCGGTCGCTGGCCCTTTGAACTTGATCATGTACTTGCCGGTGTCGTTGTAGGGCAGGATGGCCTCGACCTCGGCGATGTGGGTGATGGCTGCGACGGGAGCGACCTGATAAGCCGCGATGAACTTCAGCTTCGAGATGTGTTTCGCATTGATCCGAACGGCAAACCAGCAGTTCTCGTTGAGGAAGCGTTGCTTGAACCCTTCCTCGCGGGCGGGCACGACGATGGTGTCGAACTTGTCGCTTTCCGATCCCACGGGCTGCACTTGATCGCTCGGGTCTTCCTGCTTCGGCGGCGTGAAGGCGTTGATGCCGAGCATCGGCAGGATCAGCAGCATATCGGCCAGAAACGCCTGCGCCGTGGCTTTCGCTGCAGGGGCCATCGTCGGGGCCGTCGGGTTGTTCTTGTTCAGCAGAATGGCCCGGTCGTGCTTCTTGGCCAGTGCAACCAGCGCCGATTCAAGGTACTGAACCTCTGTCTTGCCGATCTTGTGGTTGCGGTCAAAGAAGTAGACGCCCCACACCCAACCTTCCTTGTTCGAGACGTGGTTCTTCAACCGATCGCCGACAGGGTCGGCCTCGCCGATATAGATCGTCTCCTCAGCGGCGTTGCCGACAAGGATGTAGATACCGGCCTGCGAGAAGCCCGGCTCCTGCTTCAACAGATGGAAAAGCTCCTTGTTGAAGACGACGCCGTAGCCCGACCAGTTTGATTTGTCGAGGTGACGAATGCCTTCGGGGTCGCCGGAGGTTGCGAAAAGCGTGATGGAGAACGGTTGCATTGACTACCCCCAAGCCGCGCTCATCAGCGTGGCCAGATCGCGCCGCGACAAGACTTCCGTGAACTCGCGCCAATCCTTCTCCGGCGGCATCATCGTGCCGGTATAGCGCAGATCAAAGCCTGTCGCTGTTTTTTGGGCGTTGATGTATTCGTCCAGCCGTTCGCCGAGTGTTTCGATGTCGTCGATCCACTCGTCCTTGATGGTGTCGGGTAGCGAGCCGAAGAGGTCGTAGCGGTTCTTCATGCGCTCGGACAGGCGCTCGTAGATTTTTTCGTCCACGGTCTGCTCGAACACCAGGTTCAGCATGTCCACGGTTTCGCGCCGCTGGCCGAAGCGTTTGATGCGGCCAATGCGCTGTTCAAGCCGCGTGGGGTTCCACGGCAGATCGACGTTGATCAGCGTACCCAAGGTTTGCAGATTCAAACCTTCGCACGCGGCATCGGTCGCCACCATCACGCGAATCTGGTGCTCGGCCACCATGCGCTTCAAGGTTTCGCGCTCGACACTCACGCTATCGCCACGCTGGTATAGGCGACTGCGACCCGCGCCCGCGTACAGGCCGACCGCTTCTTCGGGGTAGCGCGCCGCCAGCGAATCCGCCAGCCACTTCGCCGTGTCGTAGTACTGGCTGAAGATGATAACGCCCAATTCCAGCCACTTTTCCTTGTCGAGAAAGTGGACGACGGCTTCCATCTTCGGATCGACTTGCAGCCGCTCCAGCCGGGCAATCAGCCGTTGCAGGACTTCGATTTCCTCGCCCGTCTCGACCTTGAGGTCGGCTTCCTGCTCTTCGTCTTCCTCGTGCTCGGCACCGCCTTGCAGCAAGCGCCGCGCCGTTGCCAAACCTGCGTGGACACTGGAGCAGATGCGCTGCTCCATCAGGTTCTTCATGAAGCCGCTGCCCTTGCCGCGCTTGGCCAGCGCCTTGCCGAAGGTGCGGGCTTCGCCATAGGCCTGCCGGAAGTCTTCCGCCGTTCGCAGCGCCTTGCCTTCAAACAAGGCATCGAAGGCGCGTTGCTCTGAGACCTGCTCGCGCTCCGGGTGAACGTTCACGCCCACACGTGCCAGCAGCCCCGCATCTTCAAGCTGCTGGCGTTTGCGCAACACCACATGGCGCACCAGCGGGTTTTCGCGCTGGAAGAGTGTGGCCCCCGCAATACGGCGCTCCAGTTCTTCTTCCAGAATCTCCCGCGTTTCTTCCGTCAGGTCGGCCAGCGTTCGGTTGGTTTGCCACTCGCCGTTTTGCAATCCCAAGTCTTGCCGGATGGCGGAGAACAAGCGCCGCGCGCGCGGTTCGCTGGTCGATTCCGTGCGCGGCAGTGGCGAGCGCAGCAGTTCCCATGCGTGGGCCAGCGATTCCACCTCCACGCGGCCCGCGAGGATGTCGAGCACTTCGTCAGGCCGGTGCCACGGCGCAAGATCGTGGCCCAACACGAAGCGCCCGGGCCCTTGGTGCAAGATGCCGAGCAAGTCCCACAGATCGGCAGGGTTGGTCTGGATGGGTGTGGCCGTGCCCAGCAGTACGTGGTCAGCCCGCGCGGCGATTTCGTGCATGAAGGCCAGCAGTTCGTTGGGCGTTCCCGCCTCCTTGCCAAAGCCTTGCCGCGTTCTGGCCTTGTGCGCTTCGTCCAGGATCACAACGCCGAAGCGCATGCCCAGCAGATGCTGCTTCTCTAGCGAATCGCGCATCATCAGGCCGGTGGAGACGATGCCGATGCGCAACGGGCAATGGGCGATTTGCTCGCGCCCGGCAGGCGACAAAACGCGCTCGTCCGCATCCAGCCAGACCTTGCCCACGGTGTCCCAACGCGCCGTCGGGATGCCCAGCTTGTCCAGCATCTCGGTCTGCCACTGCTCGGTCAGTGTGGCGGGCGCGAAGATCACAACCGGGCGACGTGGGCCATTGCCTTGCCCCGTGGGCTTGTCCGCCAGCAGGCACAGCGTCAGCGCGGCAGTGGCCAGCGACAGCGTCTTGCCCAAGCCCACTTCGTCGGCCAGCAGCAGGCGCACCGTGCCGTACAGGCGCTGGTGCCGCAGGCATTCAGTCAGAAAGCCCTGCTGCCACGGCTGAAGCTGCTGGCCTTCGCGGTACAGCGGTGACTCGATCAACGCCGCTGGCGCAAGGTCTTCTTCGTCCTCAATCTCGATGAACTCGATCTCGCGCCGGTACCCGCGCCGATGCACCTCGCGGATCACGGCCTGTGGCAGCGGCTTGGCGGCGTTCCAGAGAAAATCAAACTCCTCCTCGATCCACGCCACGCCTTCTGGCGACTCGTCTTCCCACAGGATTTCGTAATGGCGCTGCCAGCCGCTGCGCGTTTCGTTCATTGAGCCGATGAAGCCCAGCCTGCGGCCATCGGCCAGCGTGATCACACCCGCCTTGCCATGCACGAAGCCGCAGATGTCGTCCGGCGCAATGCGCACGGCTTGACCGTGCTTGTGCAAAAAGGCATCCAGCCGCCGGTAGCGTTCGCGGTTCAGCAGCGCTTCGGCCTCCAGACCGCGCTCGTTCCAGCGGCCCAGCATCTTGCTCTCGCGCAGTTGCGCCACCTTCAAATCGTCCGGGTGGATGTCCACGTTGCAGACGATCTTGACCTCGGGGGTGTGCTCCAGCGCCTCGCCAGCCACTTCGAACAACGAGCTGGTGAAATAGCCCGCAATGCGCTTGTAGCTCTGCGCACCGGCCAGATGCTGCATCAAGAAGCTGGCATCCAGCCGATGGGTGCGCGAAGAGAAGCGACGGATGCTCATCCCGGATTCATTCCTTGGCCTCACTCACCAAAGCGCAGGTTCTTCAGGCGCGAACCCAGCACCTCGGCGACAGTGCGGGCTTCCGGCTCTGACGATTTGCGCTCGATGAAGGCCAGCATATCGACCAGCAGTGAACGCGCTTCGAGGAAGTCCGGCATCTCAGCGCGCAGTTGATCGACGATGACCTGCACCTCGGTGTCCTTACCCAGTTGCTGCAAGGCAATGATGAGCCTGCCCAGCCGGGTTGCGCCGATTTCGGTCGCGTCGGTCAGGTCGCGCGAGGCGTATTCGCTCACGCGCTTGAGGCGTGCGTGGTTGGGGCGCATGTCGCCCATCACGCGGGCGTAGTCCTCAACGTGGAAGGCCTTGGCGAAGTTCTGGTAGTTGTCCAGCTTGGTGCTGCCTGCGGTTTCCATGTCTAGCATGCGCAGCACGAAGCGTTCGATACCTGCGAGCTTGGCCCAGGTGTCCGCCGTCAGCCCTTCGGGCACCAGCAGGCTGGATGCCGTCTCTGCCGCTTGCTGAACAATCTCATCCACCACCGTCACTTCGCCACGCGCGCGCGGGCGCAGAGCAAAGCTAGTGACATCGTCGCCGCCGATGTGGGTGTAGGCGGTCAGCACCTTCAGCGCCGCTGCGTAGCCTGCCATCTGCAAGTCTGAGTCGTTGAACACCGGCTCGCCGTGGTGCGCCTTCACCGTGTCGTTTAGGTGCATCATGGTTTCGATCTGGCGGGCCACTTCCTGCCGCACGGCAGGCAGTAGCCGCTGCTTGAAACCAGCGTGCTCGCCCGCAGCGCGCTTCTTCAGCATCAGGATGACCGTACCCTGGACGTAGCCGCCTTTCTTGAGCTCGGATGTGGTTTCGGTGGCGATGTACCAAGCAGCCACCACTTGCAGGCCTGCCGCCCAGAAGATGCCGATCAGGTCGCCCCATACGCCGGTGTCCTGGTGGGTGAACATCACGCACTGCATACCGTTGTCAGGCATGTGATCCGCCATCGCCCTGTAGGCAGCGACCATTCCGCGCCGGAAGTCCTCACCCGAACCCTTGATGGCCAGTGCGCGGCGCGAATCCCACACCCACTCGTCAAAGGGCTTGGGTGGATTCTTTCGCAGCCAGGCGATGAAGAACTCGGTGATCTCGTGGTAGTTCACCGCATCGGCGTAGGGCGGATCAGTAATCCAGAGTTCACAGCTTTGTGTCGGCCTTTCTGCGGGCGACGAGACGATGGAACGCTCCACGCCGGGCAGCGGTGCATCCGCCATCTTGAACGAGGAGGCACCGAAACCCGTCCACGCACGCGTGGCGTAGTTGTAGAAGGTATTGAGGGCCTGATTCGAGAATACGCCCTTGGGTCCACCCAGCCCGCCACCTTGCGATGTGGCCCAGCGGCATAGCTTCGAGTTGAAATCAGCAGCTTTGGCGAGATTAATCCAGCCCAAAGGGGCGGAGTCTGAACCCTTCCATGCCTTGATGGAGATTGCTTGAAGCAAGAGTTGCCGAGCATTGAACAGATGGTGCCAATGCGTCCAACCGCGAGTGCGAATCGGCTCGTCGGTCTTGTCACCCGGCTCGATGGCCATATCCGGTGCCAGTCCCTCTGCCTGCCATTGGGGAAGATTCTGGGAAACCAGCTTTTCAACCTTCCGCTCGCGCGCCAGGTCGGCCTCTGTCACCGTAGCGAAATAGGTGATCTGCCGCGAAGCATTGATGGATTTCTTTGTGATCCACTGGATGGCGTAGAGGCGTTCCTGAAAAATGTCATCGGGGCGCGGATGAAACTCCTCCTTCTCCCAGCGTCGCAGGCGATTGCCGGTGGTGCCGTCCGCGTCACGAAAATCACCGCGCAGCGTCTTGATCGGTGAGCGATAAGTGCGACCGTTGAGGGTGTAGGCCATATCCCCATCTTGTACAGTGCCCTTATCGGCAGCAGCGATCTGCGCTGCAGATGCGCCGGTGACGACCTCGATGTCGAAACGCTTGTTCTTCTCGTCAGGAATTAGGTTCGCCACTGCGCCTTGTTTCGGCGAGATCACCCAACTAGGCGAGAGCGGAATCATCCATCCCGTTTCGGGACAACGTGTTTCCAGGCAGTACAGATAGGCCTTGGCGCGGTTGCCTTTCTCGTCATGCTCAACGCCCAGTTTGGTGATCTCCTGATCGATCACATCAAACACGGCCTGTTGATCTCGATCAATCTCTGCGCGACGCTCGGGCGAGGCTCCGATGACATTGAGCGCGCCCCAAGTCAGCATGCAGGCAATCGGGTTCAAGTCGGAGGCATAGGCGTCACAGCCAATGCGTGCTGCCTCGAAGGGAATCGAGCCTCCGCCACTGAAAGTGTCGCCTGCCCTTGGCCGATGGCCGTAACGCAGGATGCCTAGTTGTTCGACAAGCTCAGCAATGTTGTTGGCGTTGATGCCCAAATGCACGTAATGCTGATTGACGGCTCTCCATGCAGGCGCGTATAGCCAGTCTTGATCCACTTCCTCGGGGCGTTTGCCCAGACCGGCTTTTTCCTCGTAACTCCCGAACGTCGCCAGCGCCCTGCGATACAGAACGAGCTTTTCATCGTCGGTAATGTCACGCCGCCAGCCGCGCCCGGAAAAATAGCGCTCGGGGTCGCTGATGGGGATCAGTTCCTGCAAGCGCATCGCGGACAGCGCGTTCTCAGCTAGCGCACGCCTTGCGAGGCTTTCCTCATCGAAGGCCATCACTTTCTCAAACACCGCGAGGTCTTGTTCAGGGTCATCCGTCGCAGGCAGCAGGCTGCCAAGCACGATGGCGCGCACCAGGATCAGAGGCTTACGGCCTTTCCAATACGATCCCAACCCAGTCAGCGTCTGGGCAGCAACCGCTTTGCGTTCGGCTTGCGCTTCAAACGACACCTTCTGTGCGGGGAAAACTGTCTCGATCAGCGCGGGCGCATCTTTCAGGGCCAGTGGTGTGAGAGTTGTTGTTTTCTGCATGCCCTGACGAGTCCTCAATGGGCCGAAGCCATTTGAGCCGACAGCCAGCCTTGGCTGCGCAGGCGGTCCTCGGCAATGGCAAGCTGGCGCGAGGTGAACTGCTGCTTGCGTGCGTTCCAGTTGTAAACCTGACGCTCTACGCTCTCGTGCTGTGTGGCACCCTCGCGGTTCATCACCCAATGCACGGTCGCCAGGAGTTCAAGCCCGTAAGGCGACTCGAAACCCTCGACCAGCTTGGTTACGCGCTCGAAACGGGCGCGGCTGATGTCGTGTTGATCCAGATAATCCTTGGCGTCTTCCACCGCACCGGGCACAAGAGTGAGCGGCTTGTCCGGCGCATCGCCGCCGTCGGCATAGCCCGCGATCAAATGGCCTTCTACCGTCTTCAGCACATGGCGCAGGTTCTCGGCATAGGGGCCGTAGTGATGCTTCACGTACTGGAGGCGCAGCGGCTCACCAGCCTCCTGCATGAAGTACATCAGCTTGTGGACTTCCAGCAGGGTGACGAAGGGGTCAAGCAGGCCACCAAGGTAGCGCTGCATGAGTTCGACCAAGGCGGCACGGCCAGCCGTCATCTTGGGCACTTCGCGCACATGGGCCATTTTTTCGTTGGCGGGCGCACCGTTGGGTTCGTACACGAGCACCTGCACATCTTCCATGCCTGCCAACGCATGCTCGATACGCGGGCGCACCTCGCTCCAATCCAGCCCACCCAGACCCGCGCCCAGCGGCGGAATGGCGATGGAGCGGATGCCTTTGTTCTGGATCACCTTGACCAGATCCACCAGCCCCGCCTCGATGTCTTCGATGCGGCTCTTGCCGCGCCAGTGGCGCTTGGTGGGAAAGTTGATGATGAAACGTGGCGGCGTGAGTTGGCCGGTCTCGTGAACAAACATGCGCCCCGGTTGCACGGCTTCGCGTTTGCAGGCGGCCTCGTAGGCTTTGAAGTTGTCGGGGAAGACGTTCTTGAACTGCAAGGCGATGCCGCGCCCCATCACGCCGACGCAATTGACAGTGTTGACCAGCGCATCTGCCTCACACTTGAGGATGTCGCCTGAGGTGTACTCGATCATGGCTGTGCTCCTCTCATTTCAGTAATACCAGTTCGGCAGGACTTCGACCGTGGGGCGGTGTCCGTGTGCCGGAAGGGCGTTGACGACTTGCCGATAGACGTTGGCAGATTGAACGCCGATGCGTTCGACCAAGTGCCACGGGAAGCGGTGTTCCAGCAGGAATTCGGCTTGCTTGCCTTCCTTCAGCCCGCCACCCCAGTTGTTTGCCTGTACCGCCGTCCAGTTGATTTCACCAAGGCACGCCAGATCATTGCGGTCTTCAAAAAAATACGATCCGGCATTGGATAGCGTGAATGCCCAGCGAGCAGGCTGTGCGTTGGCCCAAGCCACTACCGCACCCAAGTCCGCCTGCAAATGGATGATGGGTTCCTGACCACCTTGATAGGCCAGTTCTACATTGCGCCGGTGGATCAAATAGAGCATCACCGACCGTGGGCAGAAGTAGAACGGCACGCAGGCACCGACGAACAAGCCGGGGTGGCTGGTAAGTTGAAGCTCGGTCAGTCGGCGTTGTTTGATGTGGTTCATCCCCACCATCGTTCCGCCCAGCGCCTGCGCTTGAACCAGTGCGTCCGACAAAAGCCCGCCCGTTGCCACGATGGATGGCAGGCGATCCACATGGGCGATGTGATAAATCTTCGGCTGTGGGGGCACGGGCACGGCATTCATGGCGTTTCGTCCCCGAACAGGTCGAGCGAGGGGCGGTCGCCTTCGCCGCCACTGCGGTTGCGCCGTGCGCGCGGTGCCAGCAGTTCGCTTTGCGCCACGTCGCCCAGGGCGTGCTTCAAGGCCGCGCGCCAGCCCTTGCCCGCATCCATCACGCCGCCGGTGCTCATGGCGGTCATGCCAAAGAGCCACCAGCGTTCTTCTGGGCGCAGCGCCAGCCAGTTGCGGGCGGCCACCGGAATCTTGTCTGCATCCATCTGCTCGACCGCCCACGCCAGCACGCACAGTTCCTTGCCAAGCAGGCGATCCACGGGGTTGTCGCCAACCTTCCACGCCCCGGCTTTGATGCCGTGCGTGGCCAGACGCGCGTTGAAAGCGCGCTGCACCTCGGCGCGGATGGCTGTCCAGCGTGTGCGATCCAGCAAGACGCGGTCGATCACCGCGCCGTCGGCGTTGGCGGCCTGCAAGCCCAAGTGCTCGCTGATCTGAACTTTGCCGGTGCTGGCCTTGGGGATGATGACCTTGAAGTGATGCGGGTCGGAGGTCGCAGGCACACCGAAGCCCAGCGTGTGCATCACTTGCGCACGCGCTTTTGGGGATTCGGCAGTGTTTGCGACCTTGGCTCGCGCCATGCTTATTCCTCCTGGCTCACGTCGCCCGGTCTGAGTTCGATGCCTGCGAGCTTGGCGAACTCCTTGAGCGCAAAGCCGGTGTCGAACTGCACGCCATCACGGATGCTGATGTTGACCTGCGCATCGCGCTCGCCGAGCACCTCGCGCAGGCTGTTGACGACGCCTTCAATGACGACTGCGGTGACTTCGCGTTCTTGAAAACCGATGGTTACGGTGTTTTCACCTTCGCCGATTTCGACGCGCACACCCTTGAAGCGCGTGCCCGGCTGGTCGCGGAAGCGGTTGATGACACCAAAGACGCGATCGGTGGTGTCGAGCGCGACGCGTTTGCTTTGCAGACGCGCAGGTTTGCTGTCCACGATTTGAACCGTTTTGTCGCCGCTGGCGGGAATCTGGAAGTCCGCCGTCTTGTTGGCTTCACCCGCACGCGCGAAGACCAGCAGACGGCAGCTTGCGGCACCAATCTCGAACGGCGCGTCGTAGCGGGTGCCGTCCTTCGGGTTGGAGCCGTCCAGGGTGTAGAACAGGTCCGCGCGCGGCGTTGCAGCCAAGACGATGCGGCGCTTGTCGGCGGCGGGTTCGACTTGATGGCGAATCTTCAAGTCGGCGAGCCAGCGTGTGGCTGCGGCGCTTTCGTGCTGGCCAGTGGTGTCTTTGACCCAGAAGTAGAGCGTGCCTTCGGTGGTGGCGAAGTTGTCGAGATCATCGACCTTGTGGTCTTTGTCCGAGGTGTCAGCCTTGGTTGACCAATAGACGACGGGGCTTTCGCCCGCGTGGCGCGGCGTGAGGCTCAACACCGTTTCCCCGGTATCGGGTTTGACGTTGACGACCGACACATTGACGGTGGCCTTGTCCTTGGGGAAAGGCCCTTTCTCGATGTAGCCGTCCTCGCCCAAGCGCCAGCGGCCTTGTTTCAGGGCTTCGGCCTTGAGGGCGTCCAGCCCGCTCGCGCCCGGCATCCACGGCCAGATGGGCGAGCACTTGGCGCGGGTGGCCACGTCCTTCCACGGCGTGCGGCGGTTGTCTTTGCCGGAGGGCCACAGGTATTCCTCGGCCTGGGCGAAGTATTCGTCGAAGTTGTCCTTGTTCAACTCGGCCACCAGCTTGTAGTCGGCGCGCGGGCTGGACAGGAGTTTTTCGATCTGGGCTTCGGCGGACTGATCGCCCTGGCCCAGCTTGAGGCCTTGGTCGATGGTGACCTTGCCCAGCTTGTTGCTGCCATCCACCGCATCGTTCACGGGGATGTAGAGGCAGTTGTAGGCCGCTGACAGCGCCTTGCTGAAACGGTCTTCGGATTCCTCACAGCGGTCGCGGGCTTCCTCGAACAAGGTGTCGCCGGACTTGAGGCGCTTGTGAATCTGCTCGATGGCGTACAGCTCGCGCAGGCGCTCCTCAACGGCATCGGCCAGCAGGCTGTCTTGGCCCGTGAGCACCAGCAGGTTGTTCTTCTCTTGCTGATAGTCGAAGAAGTTTTGCAATTCGCTGGGCGGCACCTTGCCGTCGGGCTTGATGACGATCAGCGTGCGCGGGCCACCGAGCTTGAGTTCATCGAGCTTCGGCAAGACCTGCACATCCTGATAGGCGATCTTGCGGTCGGGGTCGAGCACGCCCGCGAGGCGATTGATGAGCGCCTGATCGACCTTGGGCTGTGGCACTTCTTTGGCGTTGCGCTCGATCTGCCGCGAAAGGTTTTCGGTTTCCTTGATGAAGAAGCGTTGCTCTTCGCGATGCAGGTACCACGCTGATTCACGCAGGTGTTGCAGGGCTTGAAGGAATTCGTCCGGCTTGCGTTGCGGTGCGGTGAGGAACTCGATCAACTCGCTCTCGGACAAGCCGATGCGCCCCCCCACGGCACGCGACAGACTGGAGGCCAGCAGCAAGGTCATGACCTGCTGCGCGGCATCGCCTGCCAGATCGTCGTCGATGTGCTCGGCAATGGCATTGCCCTTGTCGGCAATGTCTCGCGTTACGGCTGGCATCAGCTTGGGGGCGATGCGGTCGATCTCGTCCTTGACCTGATCGTCGTTGAGGTTGAGGTGCTGCGTGCCGACGAGGAAGACATCGTCCGCTTCACGCTCGTCCACGCTCTTGAGCAGACGCGCGGTGAACTGCATCAGGCCACGGGTCTGGCGGAAGCCTTCGTTCTCTTTGAACAAGGCGACGAGGTGTTTGAAGGACGGGTGGAAGGGATAGGTCTCGCGCACCTGCTCGGCAATCTGCTCGATGCTGCTGGCAATGATGTAGCCGCCGTCTTCGGCCTTCTTGACCTGCTGGGCGTATTCCTCGGCGATGTTGGAGATGACGCGCTCATCGGGCAGTTCATCGATGAGGCGCTTCTTGAGGATTTCGTAGATTTCGTTACCCGCCAGTTGCACCGGGGTGATGGTCATCGCCTGACGACGGGTCTCCTGCTGCACGTTGGAGATGGCGTCGGCGAGTGCCTTGGTCTGGGCCTTGTAGCTGCCCGACAGGTTGGCGACCACGATGGCGCAATTGGGCAGCTCCAGCGCGGCGCTCATCAGGCTGGAGAGGCTGTAGACCACCATGTTGGCCAGCGTGCCTTGCCCGAAGGCCTGCGTGCTGGCGTTGTCCAGATAGGGCGGCAGCTCGTCGAGAAGGATCAGCGTGGGCTGGTCGCCGATGATTTCCTTCCACGCGCGCTGATCGACGGCCTTCGGCCCGTTCGCCCAGTAGGGCTTGATGGCTTCAGCAGCACCAAGCTGGGTGGCGATATCGCCCCAGAGGAAGTTGTCGGGGTTGTTGCGGCCATTGAATGCGGCGATGCGCGCCTGACCGAGCTCGATGCGCGAGGCCAGGTCGGCGGACAGGACATCGTTGCGCAGATGCGGATGGCGTGCGAGCAGGCCGAGCGCGATCATCATGTGCGTCTTACCGCCGCCCATCGCCTGCGTCAGCTCGAAGACGGCTTGATCGGACTTGCCGGACAAACGCAGCAGACCTTCGCGGAAAAGCTGATCCATGCCGTGGGTGACGAAGTTGCGCGAGAAGAACTCGCGGCCATCACCTTCGTCATGGATGAGCGCTGCAAGGTTCTCGATACCCTGCGCCATCCGGTAGTCCCGGATGACCGGGTTGAACCGGCAGGCTTGCTTGACCGTCTTGATCATGTGCGTACTCCGTGGTTGTTCTTGGTCTTCTCGGAGGCCGGAATCGCAATACCGCGCTGCTCGCAGTACTCCCGGATCAGAACCTCGACCATGTTCGCAATGGATCGATGCTCCTGATCCGCCGCGACGCGAAGCGCTTCCTTCAGTCCGGGGTCGATGCGAAATGTCAGCGTGGCAGTCTTGATGGTGGCCATTGCCTCTCCAGAAACCACTGCAAATGTACTGCACTCTACAGTATTGGCTTGGCTTCGACAATCCGAAAGGCTTCGAAATCCCGTCTCTGGCCGACGCAACGTTGGCACGTGGCGGGCGTGGCCCTCCAAGCATTCGGACGTTGGCGGCTGAGGGGATCGGCATCATGAACTCGTGTCGGCAGCAGGAACGCCATGAACGCGCTGATTTGCCGAAAAGCCAAGCTAGGCTCGTCAGACGGTTGGTTCAGGGTGTCGCCGTCAGCCAAACGGCCAAATCCACGCCCTGAAGGCCAAGGCGTTACTATCTGGCTCGGATTACGGACGCGGGTTCGGTTCCGTGTTCCACCACCACTATTCAAAAAACCAACCACTCTCGGTTGGTTTTTTTTCGTCTGCGTTCCCCAGTGCTGGCGCGATTTCCGGGCATGGCCTCGCGAGCGCCCCCCCTCCGAACCCTGCGTTTCCACCCCGTTCCACGCCTCTCCGTTCTCCGTTTTCTCTGGTGGTCTCGCGAGCGTGCGCGAAGGCACTTCCTGTATTGGTGCGGTTTTGCGGGGGATGAGTTGTGGCTGGCAACTGCTGGGCGGGAGCGACCGAGCACAGAGCAGGCGCAAAAAAACCGCCCGCAGGCGGTTGCTGGCGCTGGTACCAATGCGGTCACACGGGCGGCGCGAGAACCCGCATCTGGTTGCCCCAGACGTTGGGCCAGGGGCGGCGCATCACCTTCTCCAGCAGGGCGTCGGGCGAGCCTGCCAGCCGTTCCACGACCTCCGGAGCCAGCAGGGTCAGCCGCATGACCCGGCGTACCTGCGTCACGTCCATGCCCTCGGCCTCGGCGATCTCGGCGACCGACGCTGCCCGCTGCTCGTCCAGCAGGCGTTGCCAGTGGTGCGCCAGCCCGAGGCGCGCATCAGTGCGGTGTCCTGCGCCGCCGCCCGCGCTTCCCGCTCCCGGGTGGCCTCGGACAGGAATTCCTGCGGCGCATCCAGCGGCGTGATCACCTGCTTCCTGTAGCCGCGCTTGACCAGTGTCCAGGGCACGAAGGTTTCGAGCCGCACGCCACCGGCAGGTGCCGGAAGTTCGTGGGTGATAGGGCGGCCCGTCTGCTTGCCGTAGTGCTTGCGGGACATCGTGCCTCCTACCTGAACTGTTCGACCATCTGGCGCTGCTCCAGCCAGAGGGCCGGGATGTCGTGACGCATCAGCCACAGCAGCGTCAGTCGTCGAGGCTGGCACCCTGCCATCAACTGCTCGACGAGGCCCGGGGCGAGGCGTGCCAGGCGCATCATCCTGCCCACGGTGGTCGGCATCAGGCCTTCGGCCTGCGCGATGGCGGAGACGCTCTGGTACGCGCCACTGTCCAGCAGCGAGTTCCAGTGCATCGCTCGGGCCACGGCCTCGATGATCGTGACGTCGTGCAGATCCGGGCGGGTGTGTTTCAGAACGCCACCCGTTTGCGCGACGCCACGCGCTTCGCGCATCAGGACGGCTCCACTAGCTGCCGCGCCGGTCGGCTCACGCTGTGGCAGAACGCCCGACCGCTGACGCAGCGCCAGGGTACCGACTTCCAGAGCGCAAGCCGCCGACCGGTGGGCTGGCGCGGGCGGTACGAGGAAGCGATGCGGCCACCGCCCGGCATCAGCGTGTGGGTGATCCCCCGAGCCGCCCGAACCGCCGCGCTGCTACACGCCCAGTGGCCACCTGCTGTTCGAAGCAACGGCTCCGGCCGGTGCCCACCTGCTGTTCTTCTGCGAAAACCACATCGAGCCGCCAGGGCCTGGGCCAGGCGAGCCGGTGCTCGTTCCCGTTCGGAGGGTCTACTTCGTGATCAACAACGTGACCCTGCACCGGCTGCCCGATGGCTTGCCCGTGCCGGTGTGCAATCTCTCGCTGTCGCTCGACGCCGCGTCCCGGACGTGGGGCTTACGGACGCGGGTTCGGTTCCATGTTCCTCCGAGAGTGGACAAATGGCCGAAATAGCGGACTTTTGGCCAAAACCGGGGACTCCTGTTCAGGCTACTGCGCGGAATTGAACCTTTCTCTGTCCTGCTCCCTGACCAGTTCGTACCAGCGCTTGGCGGGCGCAGGTGGCGCTGCCGGAGCGCTATCTTCCTCGACGGCAACAGTGGCGCTGCCGACCACACTGTTGGCCATCTCCCAGTCCAGAATCGCCTGCAGCGAAAAGCGCAGATTGCCGCCCAGCATCAGGTGCGGAATCTGTTTGCGGTCGCGCTCGGCGCAATCCCGAAAGATGTGGAGCGGCAGCGATGCCGCCTCGGCAATGTCCTTGGCCGTGAGGTAGCGGCTTCCTTGGGAATCGAACGCCTCGCCGACATCCTCATCGGCAGGCTTGAACTCCCGGTGGATGCCGAGCAGGGTCATCAGGTGCTGCGCCCCGCGCCGCTCGAATTCGAGCACATCGGCTTCGTGGTAGCGGACGTGGCGGAACAGCTTGTGCCAGACCGGCCCGTTGCCATCGACCCGCCAGCGGCGCAAGGTCTTGAGGCTGACCTGCCAGCGGTCAGCGACGTGCTTTTCGGTCATCACGGGGTAGCGCATGATCTTCCCCTGAACAGATGACCCCATGACAACGCTGTTCGTTACCGAAGCCAAGCCTTACGGTGCGACGCCAGCGGCGAGCCTCTGGAGGCGTTGCCCTTCGGCGCGGGCCTCGGCCAGCAGCTGATCCCAGTCATCAGGCGGATGGCCGCTTTCCAGCATCTTGCGAAATACCCGGTAGGCGTCGCTGCTCTCGTAGGCGCGCTTGGAGTCCTCGTCGTTGACCCAAGCGAACACGACCACCTTGCTTGGCGCGTGGTAGCGGAAGAACAGCCGGTATTGCTGCAAGAACTTGGCGCGGAACCAGTGCTTGTGGTCGTTGCCGAGGGTGTTGCCTTGCCGGTACTCCGGCCGTGTCGGGTCCTGCGGGACGACGTCGAACGCCAGCTTGGTGATCGCCGCCAGTCGCTTGTTGGCGTTCTTCTTTACATACCCGACGGGATCCTTTTGCTTGAACGCCTCGATCTGCCGGGCCAAGGCTTCAAGCTGTGCGAGGAACAGCGGGTGAGCAAAAACCGTCCAGCCATGAATGACCACGGGCGCGGGCTTGCTCGCATTCATTCATCGTCTGCCGACAGGGGCGCGTCGAGATCGACTTCGATGCCGCCGGTCAGTGATTGAAGGCGCTGCACGAAGCTGGCGTCGATGGCCTGCAGGTGCCCGGGATGGCTTGCAATGTCCCGGGCCAGGAAACCCAGAAACTGGCCGAGCACCGGGTCGTCTTCCTCATTGGACTCGGCCCGCGTCAGCACGACCTCACCGCTAGGGCGAATGGTGTAGTGGATCTTGTCGCGCTTGCCAAGGCGAAGGGCGCGGCGCACGGTTTCCGGCACGGTGGTCTGGTAACGGTCGGTCAGCGTGGATTCGACTTCGAGGGTGGCAGCCATGGCGCTCTCCGGTCAATGTGGTGGACATACTGCATGGTAATGCAATCGCCATGCCATGCAATGCAAGTGCATTGTCTGATCCCAGGGGTGCCTGCACTCTCGACAGGGGAGCACAATGAAAGCGGCCAAATCATTCAAGCCACGGACAAAATACCAACGCCTGCCTCTCCATCTTGGAAGGTGGACGCGGGCTGCGTTTGAATATCCGCGCGGGTCAGCAGCGCAATCTCATGCCAGCGAGCCAGATCGTTGGGTAGACGCTCGGGATAGAAGGCGCAGTGGCTGCGCGCGTGGTCGATCAGCGCACCGAGTTGCCGATGCTGTCGTTCGCGCAGTGCCTGTCCGGATAACCACTGCGTGCTCTCCATTTGGAACAGTAGTGCGAGCACGGCGGCATCGCGCGCCCCGACCACGGCAGGCCAGTGGATACCCGGCACCTGGCTGGGCAGCGCGTCCGTCAGTGATGGAGGTAGCGAGGCATTTTTCATCGCTCCCGGCCTGCCTCATGCCAGGCCTTCTTGACCGGCGAGAGCAGGTATTCCGCCACCGTGCGGTCGCCCAGCAGGATTTCCGCCGAGGTCTGCATGCCGACGGACAGTGGATATTTGACGCCATCCGTCTCCAGTGCGTTTGCATCGAGCATCACCAAGGCCTTGTAGCGCAGCGGGCGTTGTCCGGCATCTTGCAGGCCCTTGTCGCGTGCTTCCTCTTCGCTCTGGGCGTCGGCACTGACATGCTCGACGGTACCGTGTCCCATGCCGTACTTCTGGAAAGTGTAGGCGGCGAACTTGAGTTTCACTGGCTGGCCCGGCCGCACGAAGCCGATGTCTTCGTTGGACACCCAGACCTCGGCCTTGAGTTTTTCCTCGCGGGGCACGAGGCTGGCCAGCACAGTGCCGGGCTGCACGACGGTGCCGGAGGTGTGCGTGGCCAGATCCTTGATCACGCCGTCCTGCGGAGCCTTCAGCTCCAGCAGCTCGCGCCGGTGCTGCTGCTTTTCCTGTTCCTTGGCCAGTTTGTCGATCTGCGCTTGCGCTTCATTGCGCTCGGCGTGCAACTGCCGCAGATAGTCGGCCTCGATCTGCTTGAGCTTTTTCTGCGACTGGTCGATGCTGGCCTGGGCAGAGGCAATCAGGTGCCCTTGCGTGGCCAGTTCCTGCTCCTTCTCGATGCGCTCGCGCCGCTTGTCCGAGCCCATCAATGCTCCGGCAAAGCCGTCCTTGACCAGTTTCTCATAGGCCTTGTCCTGGTCGCGGTAGTGCGGCAACACCGCTTCCAACCGCTCTTTCTGCTGGCGGGCAGCGGCCAGTTCCAGTTGCGCCTTGACCAAGCGGCTGCGTTCCTCGGCCAGCGCGGCGGCCAGGGCATCGCGGTTGGCCTGGTATTGGGCAGCAGTCTCCCGCAACAGCGCCGCCGGTGCCTGAACGTCCGGCTGAAAAGGCTTGCCAGTAAGTTCAGCATCGATACGGGCAAGCGCCAGGCGCTTGCGGGCGTATTCGGTGGTGATGGCATCCAGATCGGCATTGGTGATGAGCGCATCCATGCGCATCAGGGTTTGTCCGGCACGCACGGTCTCGCCCTCGCGCACCAGGATTTCCTTGACGATGCCCGCTTCCGAGGGCTGTACGATCTTGAGGTAGCTGGCGGGCACCAGCTTGCCGTCGGCCACCGCGACGATGTCCAGCCGCCCGAGCAACGCCCAGGCGATGAGAAAGGCGACCAGCGCCAGGATGGCCCACAGCACCCGCCGCCCCTGTGGATGCGGCGCGCTGTGCTGCAAACGAATCAGCGGCGGGTGAAAATCCAGATGATCGCTGTGGGCGTGTTGCACGAGGGATTTCAATGAAGGCATGCCAGGGGGCTCTCTTGTGATTCTTGGGTCTTGCGGTTGCGCTCGGTGTTCCAGCCATCGAGAAACGCGCGCTCGATGAGGGATAGGCTCTGATCGATGGCCTGGCTGGGCGAGAAATCGGAATGGCGATCCCGGAACGCGCGGGCGGCCTGTCGATAGGCGGGGTTGCCGAGCAGTTCCTGCAATGATGTGGTGACGCTGTCCGCATCGATCCGCCCACCGAGCAGCTTGCCTGCCCCCAGCGTCTCGACGCGATGCGCGAAGAGCGCCTGCTCGACATGCCGGGGCCGCATCGCCAAGGGCACACCCGCCAACAAGGCCTGGGTCGAGAAGCCGCTGTTACCGTACCCCACCGCCAGATCAGCGTGCGCAAGCAGCGGCGGCAGGTCGACCGATGCGAGCGCAATGCGCAAACGCCGCGTAGCGCACCGTTTCGCCGCCTCGGGGTTCATGCCGGGCGCGACACACAGCACTTCGGCGTCCAGCCCGGCGAGCGCCTGCAGGATGGCCTGGAAGCCCGGCACGGCGGGACGCAGGTAGGACAGCACCCTGCAACCTTCGCGGCTTTGCCAGGCAACACGCAGGGCCTGGGGTATCGAGACGATGGGGCCAACGTAGCGCCCATCCGGCCGCGCGCCGTAGTGGTCGAGCTCGGCAAAGGTGTCCAATATGTCGTGCTCGCCAAACAAGTCGCGCACGCGCACCACCCTTGTATGGCCCAATGCTTTTTGCGCAGCTGCGGTCACCCGGTCGAGCCTCACCTCAGCAGCGGTGAGCGCCTGATCGGACATCGCCTCCCAGGGCCGGATCGACGGCCAGGGAGAAACGGCGGGAGGAATCGTGAAGCCGTTGCCGATGGCCAAATGAGGAATCTCGGCCAGACATGCCGCCAGCAAGGCCGTCGGCGCATGATCGGCGACCAGCACATCCGGCCGCGCCAGGGCAAAAATCCCCTGCCAGGCATTGAGTCGGGCGGCCACATCCCGTGCATCGGCAAAGCCGCTGACACGCAGCACATCGGCGTTGTTCACCGGTGGGCTACGACCTGCGCCCGCCTGCGGGGTCAGGGGCGCGGGCAGCACGGTGATGCCGGGGACAGGGCGCTGTTCGGCGGGGAACCGAACGTCCTTGAGTGCCAGGGTCACCCCGTGCCCGCGGGCCACGAGTCCTTCAGCCAGCCGCAGGCACCGGGCGAGGTGACCGAAGGCCTCGCCCAGTTCCCACGCGATCAGAACGCGCGCCATCGGCAGGGGTGACGGCTTACCATGACAGCTTGCCCACCCCTTCCTTGATGCCGGCAAAGCCCTTGAGCTGGGTGCCCGTACCGCAGGCCAGCGATACGGCATCGACACCGCCGCGTGCGCCGTGCCCACCGCCCTGCATCCAGCCTGCCAAACCGGAAAGGTCAGCCCCTTGGTTGGCGTGACTCCAGGCGGGCGCGCTCTGGCGCTCGGCATCGAGCCGGTTCAGGGCGTGGGTCAGCTCGGCCCAGTGGCGCTCCACATCGTGGTTGGCCTGGCCCTGACCGGCCTGCCCGGACGCTTGCTGTTGCTCGCCCCATTGCTCGAACCAGCGGCGATCCAGCGCAGGCAAGGGCGAGTGGGGCGACTGCGCGGACTTGTCATTCCGCTTGAAGCCGTCCAGGAAACGCCCCAAGGGATCGTCATCACGGTCGCCGCCGTGCTTGCGACCTGGCTGCCCCGGCGAGGTGCCCGCACCATCGTTGATGTTGGCACCGTGTCCGGGAGGCGGCGCATCCGCACCGTTGCCCACACCTTCGTTGCCCTTGGCAACAGTCGGCACCACGGTCTTGTTGCCAAAGCTCACTTTGAAGTCGCCCGAGGCGGTCGAGCACTCGCCATGGCCATCGCTGGCGGTGACGCGCACGTCGATGCTGCCCTTGGCATTGGCCGGGGCCGTGCCGCTGAAGGTCTGCGTGGCGGCATCGAACTTGAGCCAGCTCGGCAAAGCCTTGCCATTGGACAGGGTGGCCGTGTAGCTCAGCGTGTCGTTGCGGTCGGCGTCGTGGAAGCTGCCTGCGGGCACCTTCCACGAGAATGCCTTGCCCTTGGCCAGTTGCACGTCGGAGAGGCAGCGCACCAGATCAGGCGTGTCGTTGGTGCCCTGCACAGTCACCGTCAATGCGCCGCCGCTGCGCTGAGTACCGTCGCTGGCCAGGTAGTTGAAGGTCTCCGTAACCGTCTCGCCCGCGCCCAAGCCTTGCACCTTGGACGAACAATCGTTGAGCACATAGGCGTAGGTGCCGTTGGAGAGCAGGGTCAACACGCCGTATTCGCCGCGCCGGATACCGGGGTCGGCCACGCGCAGGCGCTCGCCTTCCGGATCGCGGTCGTTGGCGAGCACATTGCCCCAGGTGAAGAGCTTGCGATCCTCGATCAGATTGGCCGTGTCCGGCGTGGTGACTGGTGCCTGGTTGCTACCGCCCGATTCGACCGCCAGGGTGAAGCTCTGGCTGGCCGAAGCACCCGCCAGGTCGGTGGCGGTGACCAGCAGGGCGTAGTTGCCCGCCGTAGCCGGGGTGCCGCTGAAGCTGCCGGTGGCCGCGTCGAAGGCGAGCCAATCGGGCAGCGCACTGCCGTCAGCCAAGGTGGCCGAGTAGGCCAGCACATCCCCCGCATCGACATCGACGAACGCCGTGCCGGGCAGTTGCCAGCTCAGCGCGGTACCCGCACGTCCGGTCTGGTTGGTCAGCATCGTGCCGATCTCGGGCGCGTCGTTGACGTTGCTCACACCGATGGCGAAGGTTTGGCTGGCCGAAGCACCTGCCACGTCGGAAGCGGTCAAGCGCACCGAGACACTGCCCACATCGCCGTTGACCGGAGTGCCGCTGAAGGTGCGCGTTGCCGCATCGAAACGCAGCCAGGTCGGCAGTGCGGAGCCGTCGGCCTGGGTGGCCGAAAGCGTGAGTGTGTCGCCCACATCCACGTCGCGGAAGGCCTCTTGCGGAATGGTGAAGGCAAACGGCGCATCTTCAAGCGCCTGCTGGTCGGCCAGCGCGATGGCGACTTCCGGCGCGTCGTTGGTATTGACCACTTCCAGCGCGAACGTCTGGCTGGCCGATGCACCCGCCAGATCGGTGGCGGTCACGGCAAGCCGCAACTCACCCACATCGCCGTTGGCCGGGGTGCCGGAGAAGGTGCCGGTCGCCGCATCCAGTTGCAGCCAGGCGGGCAACGCGGAGCCATCGGCCAGGGTTGCCGAGTAGCTCAGGCGGCCACCCACATCCGCATCGGCGAATGCATCCGTCGGCACGGTGAACGTAAACGCGGCGTCTTCGGTCGCAGTCTGCGCCGCCAGTGCGGCACCGACGGTCGGTGCGTCGTTGGTGTTGGTCACTTCCAGCACGAAGGTCTGGCTAGCCGATGCGCCTGCCAGATCGGTGGCAGTCACAGTGAGTTGCAGCTCACCCACATCGCCGTTGGCCGGGGTGCCCGAGAACGTACCGGTCTGGGCGTCGAAGCTCAGCCAATCGGGCAGCGGGGAACCGTCCGCCAGCGTGGCCGTGTAGGCGAGCTCATCGCCTACGTCGACATCACGGAAGCTGCCAGCGGGCAGCGTGAAGCTGAAGGCGCTGTCTTCCAGGGCGCGCAGGTCGGAAAGGGGCCTGCCGACTTCGGGTGCGTCGTTGGTGTTCTCCACCGTAACGTGGAAGCTGTGCAGGCTCGATGCACCCAGCGTGTCCATGCCTTGCACGATCACGTCGAATTCGCCCACGTCGTCGTTGTCCGGCGTACCGAACAAGGTGCGCGTGGCGGCGTCGTACTGGAGCCAGTCTGGTAGCGTCGTGTAACCCGAAACCGTCACCCGCGTCAGGATGTCGTCGCCATCGGCGTCGATGAAGAGGTCGTCTGGCAGCACCAGGCTGAAGGTCGCGTCTTCCAGCACGACTTGATCGTCGATAGGGTTTGCCACTTCCGGCGCGCGGTTCATGAATTCGCGTAGCGTCACGGCGGTGCCGTCGGCGAACTCGAAGGTGTCGATCACCGTGCCGCCCGATGCGCCATCCGGAGCGTAGTTGCTCACGCGCACCACGTCGCCGCCTGAGCCGTAATGGATGAGCAAGTCGTCGCCATCCACTTCCAGCCGCACGTCCTCGCGGGCGATGCCTTCGCCAAAGGTCAACACGTTGCCGACACCCGCGTCGAGGTCATCCTCGATCATGTCTTCGCCATCGCCTAGGTTGACCACGTAAGCGTCTCGCTGTGCGCCGCCGCGCAAAACGTCGTTGCCCAATCCGCCGGTGAGCACATCTTCACCGTCGCCCGATTCCATGACATCGTCGCCGTTATAGCCGTAGAGTCGGTCACCGACGTTCGTGCCAGTGAGTGCATTGCCACCGTTGTCGCCCTCGACCACGAAGGTCCAGGACACGAGGGTGGCGTAATCCACCGCCGTGCCGTCGGCGAACTCGAAGCGTTCCACTGCGTGGGTGCCGAGCACGTCCTGCGGGTCGAAACCGGTCAGGCGCACCATGTCTCCTTCGTCGCCGTAGGGGATGAGCAGCACATGGCCACCGTTGCCGTCCGCCTCAAAACGCAGGTTGTTGCGCAGATCGTTCGGATCGATGCCCGGGCCGAAGCGCAGTACGTTGCCAGCCTCTTGCTCGGTCACACCGTCGATGGTGACGATGCCGTCGCCCAGCTGCACCACATAGATGTCGTTGCCGCCTTCGCCCGCAAGGGTGTCATCGCCAGGCGTGGCTTCGATCAGGTCGTTGCCATCGTCGCCCCAAATACGGTCGGTCAGCGTCGTGCCTTTGAGCGCATCGCCTTCCTCGGTTCCAAAGATGTCGAACCCACGTGCGAGCAATTCCTCGTAGCCGATTTCGTCACCGTCGATACCGAAGCGGAAACGCTCCACGGCACGCGAACCCAGCGGGTCTTCCGGATCGAAACCGGAGAGACGAATGCGGTTGCCGGTGTTGTCGAGGTCGAGGATCAGGAAGCCTTCAGCGTCATAAGACAGGCGCACATTATCGAGCGTCGCGCCTTCTGGCAATACCAACGTGTTGGGTGTATCGCCGTTTTCGATGTCGATGATGGTGTCACTGTCGCCATCGGCGTCGATGAGGTAGAGGTCCCCGCCCGCGCCGCCGCTCATGGTGTCGTCCGCCTCGCGGCCCTCGATCCAGTCGGCCAGGGCCGTGCCGGTCAGCACGTCGGCGTTGGGCGTGCCGATGATGCGCACGCCACGCGCTAACAAATCTTCGAACGATAACGTCACGCCATACCAAGACAGGTTGACTTCCGAAACCGGGGCCTGCATGCCTTCTGCACGTGGGTCGAAGCCTGCGAAGCGGACTGCATCGCCCTCCTCATTCAAGCGCAGCAGCAGGTCGCTTCCGTCGAACGCCAGGCGCAGGTCGTCGGCATTGATTTCGCCCGTGATCTCGATGCGGTTCGTGTCCTGCTCGCGCCAGGTCTCGGCAATCAGCGTTTCAGTCGGGCGAGAGCCCCACTCTTTGTGAATACGGTAGGTGTCCGAGCCCGCGCCGCCTACAAGACGGTCGGCGCCGCCGTTGCCGTTCAGCACGTCATCACCGTCGCCGCCGATCAGCGTGTCGGCAAACGGCGTGCCGTCGAGCCAGCCGCCTTCGTCGCCAGCCATCTCGGTCTTGCCCGTAGGTTCGATGTTCTCGGCCACGATCTCGGTGCCATCGGCAAAGCGGATGATGTCCACCGAGCGGGTCTGCGTGGCCCGATTCGGCGCGTACCCGCGCAGGATCACCCGGTCGCCGGGCTGGTTGGCGAACTCGATTACCAGGTCGCCGTTCAGCTCGGAATAGCGCAGGTCTTCCGGCCGGATGCCGGGGCCGAAGGTGAGGATGTTGGGCGCATCATCGACGATGGCGCCACCATACCCACCGCCGTAGCCACCTTCCCCGCCATCCCATTCCCCACCATAGCCGCCTTCGCCGCCGCCATAGCCCCAGTTGAGCACGCGGTGATCGTCGTCGATGATCACTTCACCGTGGCCGGGCTGATACACGTAGGTGTCGCCACCCCATTCGCCGAAGAGTTGATCATTGCCGGTGCCGCCGGTAAGTTGGTCTGTACCCCAGCCGCCGTAGATCACATCATTTCCGGCGTTGCCGTCGAGTACATCGTTGCCGTCACCGCCGTGGATCAGGTCGTTGCCTTCACCACCCAGGATCGTGTCATTGCCAGCTAGGCCCAGCGCGATGTCGTTGCCCGCGCCCGCGTCCAGCGTGTCGCCATTGGCGGTGCCGTAGAGCACGTCATCGCCGTCGCTCGGGGTGTTGTTGGCGAGGTTGGCCGAGGCAAACAGGTCGCCGGACTGCGCATAGGCCACTGCCTCCAGCCCGCCAGCCGGGACTACCGTGCCGGTCAGCTCGAAGCCCGTGCCGTCGAAGGCCAGCGGCGCATCGGTCGTCGCCGACAGCAAAGCGCCCGCGTTGGCCTGCAGCCAGCCCGCAAGATCAAACACGCGCGTCTTGCCGTCGGTGTCGATGAACTGGATGCGTTCCAGGTCGCCCGGCAAGTCATTGATGCGTGTGTTGTGGAGCGTGATTGAGCCGCCTACGCCGCCGTCGATGAGCAGCACCACACGGCCTTCGCGGTCCAGCGCCGCGGAGAGCATGGCAAGCGTCACTGTGGAACCGAAGGACAGAGTGTCCGTGCCTTCGCCGGTGCGCAGCGTGTCCTTGCCATCGCCGTGGTTGAAGACGACCACGTCGTCGCCCGCGCCGGTGTTGAGGCTGTCGTTGCCTGCTTCTCCAGCAACCAGATCCTCACCCGCGCCGGAGTAAACATTGTCGTCACCGCTGCCTGCGGAAACCCGGTCATTGCCGGCTTCCAGGTAGACGTTGTCGTTGTTGCCGCGCGCGCGCACGGTGACGGACTGGCCGGTGTAGTCGTAGATGTCATCGTCAGCCTGGCTGCCGACGATATTGCTTGAATCACCCCAATAGCGCTGCTGCCAGCCCATCTTGCCGCCATCGGCGCGGGCGATCACATCGGCCAGCGTCCATTCGGTGCCGTCGTCGAAGCGGAAATGCTGCAGCGCGCCGCGTCCGAGGTCGTCCCAGCTGTCGGAGCGCACGACCAGCGCGTCGTTGCCACCGATGCCAATGACCAGGTTGTAGTAGCCGACATCACCCGCCTGGCCACTCCGGCTCGCATCACCCAGTTGCACCGACACGTCCTCCGGCCGGATGCCCGGCGCGAACACCACGGTATCGTTGGCCACCGCCAAGCTCGCGCCCATCGCGTAGTCCAGCCCCATGCCCGTGGCAACGCGGTAGCTGTTGTTGCCCTCGCCGCCGTAGAGCCAGTCGCGATCCGCGCCGCCATCCAGCGTGTCATCACCGGCTTCGCCGTAGAGCTGGTCTTGCTCGGCGCCGCCGCTGAGCACGTCGTTGCCTTCGCGGCCATACAGCGTGCTGTCCTTCTCGGTGCCGGAAAGCGCATCCTCGCCCGGCGAACCATAGAGGATTTCTGCGCCCTCGCTGACATTGAGCTTGGCCAGTACATCGCTCACATTGAGCTGGGCGCCGTTGTCGAATGCGAAGCGGTCGATGTGCTGCCAGTTATTGAGCCAGTCCTTGACGCGCACCGCGTCGCCCGACGCGGTGACGGTGGCGATCAGGTCGTTGCCGTCGCGGGTAAAGGTGATGTCATTCTGGCCGATGCCCGGCTTGAACAGCACACGGCCATAGTTGTCGGCAATGGTGTCCTGGCCATCACCCGTGCCGAAGCGGTAGGTGTCGTAACCGCCCAGATCCTGAAATTGGTCGTTGCCGGTGCCGCCATCCAGCGTATCGTCCTGGTAACCGCCGACAATGGCATCGTCCCCGGCAGTGGCTGCAAGTGCCCGGGATGCCAGTTCGGAGCGATCCCACACCGTGCCGTCGGCAAAGCGCAGTTGCTCGATACCCCGCTCGGTTGACCAGGTGTCGGCCTGCCCGCGCACGGTGAGTTTGCTGCCATCAGGCAGCGTGACGGCCATGTCACCTTGCAGCGTCCAGCGCACGGTCACGTCAAGAGGCGTGACACCTGCGCCCAGTTCCACCATGTCCGTGCCAGCGGTGTAGCCCTCGTTGATCACGTCCTGGCCATCACCCAGGCCGAAGCGGTAGGTGTCGGAGCCCGAGCCGCCTTCCAGCGTGTCGTTGCCCGCGCCGCCAACGATCACGTCATCGCGACCATTGAAGCCGCGCAGTACGTCATCCCCGGCTTCACCCAGCAGGCTGCGAGACTTGATTGTCTCCGCATCCCACAGCGTGCCGTCGGCAAAGGCGATTTCCTCCACTGCAAAGCGATTGCTCTCGTTGAAATGGTTCTTGACGATGAGCGTCTCGCCGGTGTCGCGGATGGTGATCTTCAGGTCGTCGCTGACCTGCCAGCCGTTGACCGCGCGCACCCGCTCCAGCTGCACATCGGCAGGCAGCACGCCCGCCTTGAATTCGATGCGGTCGGTTTCGCCTTGCTGCCAGGAATCCTCGAGGATGGTGTCGTTCCCATCGCCCCGGCCGAAGCGGTAGGTGTCGCCTTCGCCATTCCCGTCGTACACCTGGTTGCCCCAGCCAATCACTCCGCCGCCGCGCAACACATCGTTGCCTGCGCCACCATCCAAGATATCTCGACCTGCGCCGCCGAGCAGCACGTCATCGCCGCCCTGGCCGGTCAACACATCGGCCACGCTGGAGCCAATGATGGTCTCCGCGTCGTCGCTACCGGCAAAGAGAATGGCTTGCACGTCGGCAAAGGACAGCACCGTGCCGTCGGCAAAGGCGATGCGTTCGATCAGCCAAGGACCATTGGCCCCATTCCATGCTTCGTCGAAATACTGCTTGAGCGTCACCTGATCGCTGCTGCCGCGAATCGCCAACACCAGATCGTTGCCACTGCGGATGAGCTTGACGTCAGAGGGTAGAACGCCTTCCTTGAAACGCAAGGTGTCGCTGTTACTGGCGGTGTAATCGCCGTCGATCACCGTGTCCTGCCCGTCACCCCGGCCGAAGAGGTAGGTGTCGTTGCCATTGGCAGAGACTTGCGACGTGGTGTTGCGCTCGACGCGATAGCTGCCGTTCTCGTAAATCCAGTTCCAGCCGGTGGCACCAATCAAGAGGTCATTGCCCGCACCGCCGTCAATCACGTCGTTACCGCCATTGCCGATCAGCGTGTCATCGCCCGCCTCGCCGGTGATCGTGTCCCCGGCGGAAGATCCGTGGATGGTGTCGTTGTTCTCGGTGGTTGCGGCCACCGTGGCGCGCAGGGCATCGTCGTGGCTCCACACCGTACCGTCATCGAACACGTACTGACCGACGCCGTTCTGGCCCCACCAGTAGCCGCCGCACGGCACGGACAGCGTCTCGCCATTATCGATAACGGTGAAGACGAGGTTATCCGCATAGTCGGCCGTGACCCGGATGTCCGCCGGGGTCAGGCCCAAGAGGCGCACGGTATCGCGCTGCACGCCGTTCTCGGCGTAATCGCTGATGGTGTCATTGCCATACCCACGCCCGAAGACGTAGGTGTCGGCCCCGGATTCGCCCGCCAACACATCGTTGCCTGCGCCGCCGGAGATCAGGTCGTCGCCCGCACCGCCGTAAATGCGATCATCGCCGCCTTGGCCGAACAGGCGGTCGTTGCCGTTATAGCCGTAGAGGGTGTCCTTGCCTTCGCCCGCCAGCACGATGTCGGCCTTGTCGGTGAGCCAGGTGTTGTCGTCACCACCGGTGAGCGTACGTACTTTGAATTCATTGAGCAGGGCCGTGATACCCGCGGTTTGCGGCAAGGTGTCGATCAGCGTGTCGAAGTCGGTCAGTCCGCTCCAGTTCGTGCCGGAGAGAAAACCAGTCGCATACCTGTCCAGGTCGAGCAGGTCGGCCAGGTAGTTCTCTGGGTCGGCGGCCTTCTTGTCCGCCAGCGTCTGGTTGAGCCGGGTGGCGTCCAGCCGCAGGCCGCTGTCGTCGATGACCAGTTCGATCGCATCGAGGTAGGGCTTCAGGCGCGTCTGCATCACCAGGCTGGCGTAGACACTTTCTCTCAGGCTGTCGTAGGCCTGTTGCAGCAGGTCGAGCTGCTGCTGCGAGAAGTTCACACGCAGGGTGGGCAGGCTGGCGATGGCCACCGCACCCGAGCCGCTGCTGCCACCGCCCGAACCCGCAGAGATACTCAATCCCCAGTTGGCCCCGGTGGTCTGGCTCTTCTGCTCGGGCAGGTTGAAGAAGTACTGGCCGTTGAAGGCTTCAAGGACGTGCAGCTTGCGGCTCCAGTCGCTGATGAGGTTGCGGTAGTGCTCGGAGAGGTACATCCCGCCGAAGTCGGTCATCAGCGCGGCACCGCCACCACCGCCCACGCTGCCGGAGGAGACCGCCGCGAAGGCCACGGTGTCGATGCTGCTGCTGCGCCGTTCGTTGCCGAAGGCTTCGTACTGGATGCGGTATTTACCGGCGGCACGTTCTTCCAGGCTCTTGGCCATGCCGGAGGTGTCGGCCCAGGCGGTGATGAGGGAATCGAGCAGGGCCTTTTGTTCGGCGCGGGTGGTGGCGGACTGGAACTGGGCCAGCACCCCGGCGACGCTGCCGGACTGGGCGGCGGCCTGTTGCAGTTCGCGCACGTTGCCCGCGCCGCCCATGTTGGGCAGGGTTTTGATGGGCTCGGGGACGTCGATGGCTTCAGCAAACTTGGTGTCGAAGGTGCTGGTGGCGAGGCGGAATTCGCCCATGGCGCCGGTACTGCCGTCAGCACGGGTGAAGCTGCCTTCGCGGCTCAAGGTGTTGCCGTTGGACAGGCTCTGGTTCTTGAGGGTGTTGGCCAGGTTCAGCGAAACGATGCCAGCGTCGGCCAAGGAGATGAGTTCGCCGGTGCCGGTTTTCCCGTTCTGGTCGGCATCGCGCCAGAGTTTGAGCTCGGCAAAGGCCGGGTCATTGGCGTCGATGATGCCGTCGCCGTTGGCATCCAATGCGGCCAGCGCCGCGAAGCCGTTGGGAGCGAGCGTGCCGTTGGGCAGTACGGTGAAGTCGCCGAAGAGTTCCGCGCCGGTGTCGATGCTTCCGTTGGTGTTGCGGTCCCAGGCGAGCAGCGCATCGTCACGGCCGGCCCAGCCGGTTTTGGTCAATACGCCGTCGCCGTCATGGTCGAAGTGGATGTTGGCAGCGAGACCTACCGTCTCCAGGCCGTCGCCGTCGAGGTCGAGGATGATGGGGTCGCGGGGCCAGACCCAGTTTTTGGCGCGATCCCACCATTCCTTAAATTTCAGGTTGATTGCTTGCCCAAAAGGATTCCAGACCCAATCATTGGTAACCCCGAACGAAGGAGGAAGGCCTGCTTTGTTCCAAGTGTCGACCGCCCATCCAGTGCAGTTTGTTCCATCGTTTCCCGGCCACCATGAACCAGGGAGGATGTAATCTGGAGGATTTTGGATCGAATTATCAATATCACGCATGAGGTCGCGATATTGCTGGTCGGTGAGCGGGGTTTTCGGGCCGGACAGATCATATGGCTGTGGGTTTTTGGCGTCGGTTACTTCAATTTTCCCTGGGCCAGATGGATCGCCCGGGGACGCAGGAATAAGACCGTATTCCGTTTGACTTCCATCAGGATGGGTTACGGATATGAAGGTGTGCGGGTTGATGTTTCCGGGTCGCAGACCTACATCCACGCGCATCTGAACGCTTGCTTGTCCACTCATTTCTTCACCTCGATAGTTGCAAACGGTTTAACGTCTTTGATCACAAGACCAGAAGTTCGATATTTTTCGTGTGTTTCACGAAATGCCTCAATAGTTATGGGCACTCCACCTGTGATCTGAATGCCGTCTGTTAATGCCAGCGCAACGATGGTCAGGAATGCAGGGTGATTTTTTCCGCCAACTTCATAAAAGTGGACCAAAACCATGCTGTCTGTTTCGATTGTCCTTGGAAGGAGGTCGTAACACTCGCTTGGTGTTTTGCAGAAGCCTTTTGATACCAGTGCGTTGTGCATAGCAGCAGCGAACTTTGCGCCCTGCTCAGAGTATTTTTTCCCCATGGCATATACCTCCAGAGACGAAAGCAAAAAGATGCCGCCTACAAGGCAAACACTAAATATCGACATCAACCCGCGAAGAGCAGATTTTCTAAAAAACGTGAATGACATCGATCTCATCAAATTTCCTCCTTCACCAAACTCATGTGCATGGCATGCTGCCCCATATTCACCACCTCATCCACTTGCAAGCCCTTGGGCACCTGATGGGTGATGAAGATCATCGTCACCTTGTGTTTCAAGCGATTGATGGTCTGCGCGAAGTGCTCGGCGGTTTGCTGATCCAGATTGGAAATCGCCTCGTCGAAGATCAGAATCTTCGGCCGCTTCAAGAGGGCACGAGCAATGGCAATGCGCTGGCGCTGCCCGCCCGATAGCCCTGTTCCGCGCTCGCCGATCTCGGTCTGGTAACCCTGCGGCAGTTTCTCGATCACCTCGTGGATTTCCGCCGCCTTGCACGCGGCGATCACATCCTCGAAGCTGGCGTGGGGATGCGCCATGACCAGGTTGTCGTACACGGTGCCGGAGAACAGCACCGTCTCCTGCGGCACCACGCCGAAGGTTGCGCGCAGTTCGTTGGCCGCCAGTTGCCGGATGTCGCGCCCGTCCAGGGTGATCTGCCCCTCCTGCGGCCAGTAGAAGCCCTGCATCAGCTTGGCCAGCGTGCTCTTGCCGCAGCCGCTGGGGCCCATCAGCACGGTGAGCTTGCCGGTGGGGATCGCGAGGTTGAGATTGCGGTACAGCCAGGGGTGCTGCTCGGAGTAGCGAAAGCCCACGTCGCGGATGTCGATGCGGCCTTTGCCGCCGGCGGCGCGCTGCGGGGTGAGGGTGAACGGCTCCTGCGGCATGTCCAGGATGTCGCCCAGGCGCTTGACCGAAACGCTGGCCTGCTGGAATTCCTGCCACAACCCGACCAGGCGCAGCAGCGGTTGGCTCATGCGGCTGGCGAACATCTGGAAGGCCACCAGCATGCCCACCGTCATTCCTGCCTCGGGCTGCATCACAAGCCAGGCCCCGACGATGAGGATGGACAGCGTCATCACCTGCTCCAGCCCGTTGGCGACGACGTTGTAGGTGTTGCCGACCTGCTTGGTGGCAAAGCCTGCTGAGAGATATTGGGCCAGATAGGTGCCGTAGCGCTTGCCGACATCCGGCTCCAGTTGCAGGGATTTCACCGTGGCCATGCCCGCCAGGTATTCGGTGAGGAAGGCCTGATTCCTCGCGCCTAGCAGGAACTGCTTGTCCAGCCGCTCGCGGAAGATGGGCACCATGAACAGGCTGGCAGTGACGATCAACGCCATGATGCCCAGCGCGATCAGCGTGAGCTGCCAGCTGTAGGAGAACATCACCGCCAGAAAGATCAGCAGGAAAGGCAAGTCGAGCACCAAGCTCACCGCTGCACCAGAGATGAACTCGCGCAATTGCTCTACGCCATGCAGGCGGGCGACCAAGGTGCCGGTGGGGCGGGCCTCGAAATACGGCAGTGGCAGGTACAGCAGGTGCTTGAGCACCTTCTCGCCCAGCACGGCGTCGATGCGGCTGCCGGTGTGCAGCACCAGATACTGGCGCAGCCAGCTCATGCCGCTGGTAAAGAGCATGAACACCACCAGCGCCACGCCCAGCACGATGAGGGTGCTCTCGGAGTGATGGGCGATGACCTTGTCGATGATGACCTGGGTGAACAGCGGCGTGGCCAGGCCGACCAACTGGATGGCAAGGCTGGCGAGCAGCACGTCGCGCCAGATGCGCTTGTGGCGCAGCAGTTCCGGCACGAACCAGGAGAAGCCGAAAGGCTTTTTCTGGGTCTCGGGAGACTCGGTCTTGCTGACCGATTCGGAAACCGATGGTTCGGCCTGCGCCACCAAGAGCAGCACCGGTGCGGCTTGGGCGCGGGCCGCATCAAGCGCCACGGTTTCGGGGGCCGACTGGCCGGGTTTGACCCAGGCCAGGGTGTCGTCGCCGTGCTGGACGATCAGTGCCGGAGTGAGCGTGGTGCGGGATGGTGGTTGGGGTGAGGCAGTGCTTGCAGCTTCAGCGGAGTCCCCGTGCGTAGTTTCCGGCGCGGCGGTGGACAAAAGCGCCACGGCGGGCAGCGGCAAAGTCGACAGCCCCGCTTCGAGCCAGTGCGTCAGCCCGGCCTTGAGGCCGAGCGCGTCCAAGGCCTCGATCAGCGTGGGCAGATCGATCGGCGGCGGAAAACGCTTGATCACCAGCTCCGCATCGAAGGGCTGGCGATAGAGGCCGGCCAGGCTCGCCAGGAGCCACAGCGCGGCCTGCGTGCCTACGTGCCCTTCCGGATCGGCAACGGCGTTGTCATGCACTCCCTGCATGCATTGTTCTTCTTTGTCATTGGTTATTTATGTCAAACGGGTTATGCAATTGCAATGGGGGGCTGTCAATAGCAAATTGCAAATTTTTCGCAAGACTTTTGTGCGCCTGTTTAGCCGTAACACACTCACATACCGGCACATCCTTGCACAAACACGCCGAAACGGGCAGTGTCCCACCAAGTGGTGTAAGAGCTGAAGTGCCTGGTGTTGCCCGGTAGGCCCCGCATGCGGGGCCTACCGGGCGGGCGCGATCGGGTGGTCATCGAAGGACTCCGGTAAGGTTTGGGTAGC
>Ga0209200_1000864_pt1 | contig 32904 bp, 20 predicted proteins | sample AD_UKC033_MetaG_FD_184406 | JGI IMG/M metagenome (GOLD analysis project Ga0209200, IMG submission 184406) | Active sludge microbial communities of municipal wastewater-treating anaerobic digesters from USA - AD_UKC033_MetaG (SPAdes) (version 2) | ecosystem: Engineered > Bioreactor > Anaerobic >... | reverse complement strand
TTCCTGCACTGTCAGGATTATTAATTACATGAATATGCATGGTGCCGTTTCCGGTTGAAACATAAATTTTTCCGTCAGGAGCTAATTGCATATTATCAAATAAAGTGGCGAATGGCGGGCTTGGCGAATAAAAGCTGTCCCATACAGCCACCGTCTGCTGTGAGGCGGCAATATTGCCGCTTTGCATATCAAACTGATATAACCAATCTACATTAGCCGTATATAAATACCTTGAATTGCCTGAAAATGCCAAGCCTCCTCCAAAGCCTGTAGTTTGCGGAATATAAACGTGTACAGGGTTGCTTAATGCCCCTGAACAACGGTTAAAATCATACACATCCAAGCCGCCTGCTGAGGTGTACATGGCATAAAAGAAAGCGAACTTTGTTCCGTCAGGTGAAAATCCGGTCATACCACCAGGAAGAACACCTCTTGAATTTCCTATGTTTTGGGAATAAGGACCTAAAATTACATTTGGTGTTATCAGCAACCGGTAATATGTGTTTGAGTTTACTCTTTGACAAAACACCCACCAATCCCTGCCATTGGCATGTTTGCAGGCTGTAATTTTTCCGGTATTTAATGTATCCTGAATCATTACCACATTTTTACTTGTTACTGCTCCTAAGCCATTATTCAGGCTCATGTCAATGGTACTCATATATAAATAATAAGCACGATTGTATTGAGGACCATTATCTACTGTATTATGAAACATATAATAAATGCTGCTGCTGCCCGGCTTTCGTAAAATAAGACAGGCTTGTGGGACGGTAAGCCCTTTGGGAGCTAAGTTATAAAATCCCGTAGGGCTAATGTTATTACCATTCTGCATGGTATCATTAGTAGCATCGGCTATGTAATAGCCGTTGGTATAAAACAATAAATTACCTGCTGCATCAGAAATATTGGCACTGGTTCTGTTTATATCCATTTCCAAGCTGTCAGATGTTATTTGAGGTGTGCCATTGATGAAATCAAACTTTGTATGTCCAAATGAACCGCCCCAATAAGAACCGTAGCCTAAAATCCAGTTATTCGTAATGCCATTACCTTGTGAAAATATCTTTTCTGAGCAATGCAATACAATAAGCAGTATGCTATATACCTTTAAAAACCTCATCGTATAATGATTAATTTTCCAAAAGTATTGCCTGCACTGCTGCTTACTTTATACTGGTAGACCCCCGGCTTCATATCCTTTGTGCTGAATGTGTGAGCACCTTTATCGCCTTTTATTATTTCAACCTTTATCAATTGTCCTGTTATGCCCATAAGTGTAAGTTGCACTTCGTCAACTCCGGGAAGGTTATATTCGAGTGTTGCACTTTCACTTGCCGGATTCGGATATATTTTTATTGTACCTGCTATGGGCAGCTTGCTTTTTGTAGTAACGGCTTTACGCATGGCATAGCCTGCCGCTTCGCATATAGCAAAGTTATTAAAGAACTCCTTTTTATCCGTTAAGGCGTATAAGGCTCGCGCCTTATACACTGCCTGCCCTCCTGCAAGCGGACATTGCGAGGCAATGGCATATAAATCCTGCATTTGGTCATTGGTAAACTCAAACACATCTTTTGCTAGGGTAGCAAGGTAAATTTCGTTTACCTTCTTTTCATTGTCTTCTATTTGTATAGTTGCGACAAGGGCGGCATTCATATTGGAAATGGCTGCTGCCGCTGCAATCCTGTTTGAAGCTATAAGGCTTAAAAGACTGTCGGAATAAAGGTTAAGCCCTTCCAGTACGGCTGTTTCATTATCAAGAGCCGTTAGTGCTGCAACAATGGCTGCGGAATCCTGCTGCACTATGGCAGTATCAAGCAGCATAAGCTGCTCATTTATTATTTCTGCGCTCAAATCCATTGCCTGCCTTTTAGCCGCTAACCATGCCTGCTGCAAGCTGTCCACATTAAACAAAACAGATTTACCTTCATCAATCGGCTTTAACGCAGCCAGAACCGTGCCCTGCTGGCTCAGGTAAAACTGCTGCATCAGCGTATCGCTAAGAAGCAAGGGATTATCCGTTACCTTTTCATACAAATTCTTTTTAATGGTCCATTTTGTTTCTTCCGTAAACGGGTCGTTTTCCAATGTTTCGTCTGCTGCCAGCTTCTCAGGCTCTGTTATCAGGAAATTTGAGCTTGCCGGAAAATTATCGGCACAGTAATCCGTTTCCGGTGTGTGACATTCAAAGTCTGTTTGAACACTGCCTGATACAAACCAAAGTGTTGGGTATTGCAACGCAGGCAACAAAGGTAATGAGGTTGAATTTACATAAAAAGGAATTATATTGATTGGATTATCATTTATCGCATGTTTTCCGAGTGGCGGCAGGTTTTGCACCAACCATAAGTTCCCCCTGTAATCAATGGCGGGCGAGGTGGCATTGCCGCTGTAATGCAATCCGTACAGGTGCTCATTAATGTTATTTCCCTGTATGTGCAGGCTGCCTGTGGTAAGGCTGTTTATGGTGCCGTCCACATATATTCCGTTTACCGTAGCGTTTATCGTGTTGCAGGCTATTTCCGGGTCAAGCCCGTCAAACAGCGTTATTGCCGATTGCCATTTCAGCTTAGGCACTGTATAATCTGCTGTGCCGGTAATCGTGTTGCAGTTGGCAAATCCGCTATGGAAATTGGTTAAGTAAATACCATGATTGTTATTGTTATTATCATCCATGGTAATGCTGTTATTAACAATTCTAAGCCATCGGCAGTTGTTGCTGTATATGCCTCCGTAGCCCGAAAGCGCGCCTCCGTTAAAATTAATCCTGTTGTTGTTTATCCACTGCCTGTCGTTACCCAATAAATTTCCTTCGGCACGTATTGCCCAGTCAGGATAAATGATGCCGTTGCTGTGCCCGAATGTAATTTCATTGCTCCACACGTTGGTTTCATTGGCGCCATCAAAACTCAGCAGCTCAATGGCTGTTTCATAAGCATTAATCTTGTTTTGCGCAATAATGGTGCGCCTTGTGGCAAGGCGGCTGTGGTAGCCCGTAGTCATCTTTAACATTATATTATCGCTCGACTGCATTTCCATTCTGCTCACAAATATACCGTATTTGCACTTGTTAAACGTATAAGGGTCATTCGCACCTGTGCCAAGCCCCTTTTGTTTCACCATAAAATTGGTTTTAAATCCGTTTCCGTAAATGCCGCTTCCGTTAAACCGTTCGTTAAAACTGGATAGCGTAAGGTTGTCATACACCGCATCGGGCTGTATATGGTCAAACCATGATTTTTCAATCTGCAAATCGCTTCGCTGTAAAATAATGCCGTTACTCAGGTTGATAAAACGGTTCTGTCCTCCCTTTTGCGGCTGAGTCATGTTTATCATGGCGTGCCATGCCTCTATACCCGCCTTGGGTATATTGCCAAGCAAATTAGTCTGCCCCTGATAAGGCAGCGCCAATGAGCCTCCTGCCCCGTGAAACTCATTATCCGTTATCAGTGCTGCCGAATGGTTAAGCGCGCCACCCGGCAGAGGCCTGTAATAAACCGAAATGTAATCATTATAAAAATAATTATGCGTCAGTATGGCATTGCAGTAGTCGCCAATGTTTACGGCATATTCTGCATCTTCAACAATGCAATCCGTCATTCGTAGCGTTGCGCCTATGGGAATTTGTCCCACGGGCCCAAAACCGCCTGCATTAGTAAGCGTAATTCCTTTCCACATTTTGGTGCAGGCAAGCAAATGGCAATTTTGCATACTCAGCACCGCTCCCGATTGCAAAACAATCTCCGCCCCCGGATCCATGTAAATGGTATTGTTGCTTAACGTTAGCTGGCTGTTTGGCGGCAGTGTAAACGTGCCTGTAATGTTTATGGTCATGCCGTCTAATATGGCAACATCACCTGTGTAAAATCCGTCAATTACAATGTCGCTCACATCACGGCAGTTAGGCAACACCGTAACGCAGGTATCCGCCTGCAACAAAACAGAACTTTGAGATGAAGTATAGCTCATTTCGGCATGGTTGCAGCCGTCACCGTTCAGGTATCCGCTTGCAAAGGTGGAAACGCAGCCTGTAGCAGGAACATTTACGGTTATGGGCTGTCCGTTAAACGGGTCAAGCGTGGGCGCAAACCCTGTTGGAAAATTATCCGCCAGATCAACAGTGTAAGTTTGCTGTCCCTGCGGGTCATTATTTGCACACACCACTATTTCATACGTTACTTCCTCAATGCCATTGGTAATGCTGCCGGGCGTTGCCCATTTTTCTATCTTAAAGCAATCCGTACATGCTGTGCCGCTTATAGGCACAGAGAGCCCCGGTGCCGTCACAGTGTATATCACAGGTGCAGAATTCTGGTTGCAAAATGGATTGTAGCTTAATATCACATCGGGCAATTGCATCATATCCCCAAACTGGCAGGTGGGCGTAAATGCTATTTCTAACCTTAAACAGTCGCCCTGTTTCATGCCGTCATTGGTTGAGGATGGTGCATAATATCCCAAATCATGTAAATCAGTGTGGGAAATTATAAATTCATTGTTTGCATTGGGGGTTAATGGTACACCGTTGTTTGGATTTGCACAGTTAATGGCTGTTACACTCACGGGGTCAAACCCTGTGCTGTTATTACCGAACCAAACCATTGTCGGAAATGCAGTGCCGGCATCCACATTCTTAAACTCCACTGCAAATGTATTATTGCTGCATAATGTTACCGGTTGCAGTGGGGGTGTAACGTTGCTTACCTGTATGTTAGGCATTCTTGGTGTTACTGTCAGATGTTCTGTAAAGTTATGAATGCAGTTGGAGTTATAATCGGGCGTACAGTTCCACCCCCAGTTTAAATCAAAATTCAAATCAGGCATTACACAATCAGTGTATCTGGCGCACAGCAAACCGTTTTGCACCATGGTAACCCCTGCTGCAAAATTGACAAAATCAGGGGAGGCAGAAGGTGGAGCGGGTGTTGGAAAAAGCGTAAAATACCCACCACCTTGCAAAGGCGCAAGATAGCTGTATGAATTATTTTTATAATCGAACGTTAGCTCCCAGTCAGAAAAAACATTAGGTAAATTCGGAGTTTGTATGTAAACATTATAAGCCGCAGTAACTCCCGATGTCAGCGGGTTGCTCATCGTAAATCCCCAGCACACTCTCTCCTCCGTTGCTATTATGGAAGGCGTACTCAGGTTCAGCGAAATATTTTGAGGATTAGGATAACGCCAATCCCCTCCGTTTCGGCTTGGGGCATCCGCTCCCGTAATTTCACAATTTGCAGGGGTCTGATAGGGTGTTACTGATATTTCATCATCATTCGTAAACCCGTTATTGGTAGTTACACCGAACTGTACAAATGAACTTTGCATATCCAAAGCCATGTTTACTGGCGGTGATGGTGGCGATTGCTGACATTTTAAATCTAAGAAAGTAAGAGTTCTTTCCTTGAAAAAATTATCGCTTACCCATAATTGGTTATTTGAGGGTGGCCATGACTGCTGCGTTAGTATATGCAGCTTCCCTGCATCGCCTTGTTCAAATTCAACCTGCGCATTGTTACCTGTGATCACAGGTGCTGTGCCAAAAACTAATGGTAAGGGGTTTATTGTAATGTTTGTACTGTTTTGGTACCATGAAAAAACATTGGCTGACTGCTGCGTGGAAATTACATGATTCAAAAAATCATCATGATACAAACTCGGATTGTTTGTAATGGGTACATAATTAAAATCCTGCGGCAGCAGTTTGGGCGCCCTGAACTCATAAGGAAAAATGTCCCACCTGAGATTAGTACTACATCCGTTTGCTGTGTAGTTATAATTATTTCTTCCGGTAGCGCTGTACGCATAGCTGGTAAGCGTCATGCCGCAGCCGTCAGGGTTATTACCCATGACTGAGGTATTAAAATAATCGGACGAGTAAAAACGAAACACATTGCCGCGCGGCTCACAAAAAAAGCGGAAATAGTCTCCCATATTGCTTTGGGTAGCTGGCGCACATCCGGTACAGTAAGTAGAAGTGCTGAGTTTTAATGGTGTCGGCAGTGATCCTAAATCAACTGTTGAGTTGGGCATTTGAGGCTGAAAATCCCAATACAGCCCATTTGTATTATTTAATTCAAATCCATGATTATTCACTCCTCCCGTTAACCACATTCGGTTCATTATTTCTGATTCTAACTTAATATTATCCCAAACCGGATTGTTTAAATCAGGATCTTCCGTATTCCCGTCCACATCATAATTAACAATCATTCGGTACTGCTGGTTCTCTAAATAATTCAGGTCGCAAATGTCTAATGATGTGTAACTCGTCACCGTTCCGTATCCGGCTAAATTATTGCACAAGTCATTCGTATGGAACGTAAACATCTCTTCTAAATCCGTGCCTAAAGTAATTGCTTCATAAAAAGGCGAGGGGGCTGTAAATGCACTGCTGTTAAATTCTATTTTAAAAAGTGTTTGCCTTGTTCCTTGACTTATATTAAACAAATTTTCATCTACAGTACTTCCGGTATTAATTAAATCATCTATGTACAATGTAGCATCTTTTATCTTCAATGACATCTTATCACATCCTCCGTATTGCACATTTTTGTATAGCTGTAGTGCATTCAGTATAATATTATGTGATGGCGCATTTAGCATATCGGAATAGATCACCTGGGTGCAAGGGCCATCATTCACTGTTTGTTGATTGTAAGTATATCCCCGTTCATTACAATTGCTGAACGTAGGTGCAATAGATGGATCGCCTGCTTGAAAATGAGCTATAAGCCTGTCCGTAACCTCATCGCCAAGTATGGCAGCCCCCAGGTTCATGCACGCTTTATTGGCATTGTAATAAGTATTGCCTGCAATTATAGGTGTGGGGCTGCTTCCGTTAACATCAGCCATTCCGTCATTATCACCGTCTTCAAATCCAAATGTTGTCCTGAACATTTCATATCTGTCCACTATGATACCAGGAGCCATGCATCCCGGACAATGCACATTTTTATGAAATCCTTTTCTTCCTAAGGGTATACAGCATTTATTCCAAAAATTTGAAATCGGATTGGTAGAATACAAAATACCACTTGGTGCCGGTGTTGGAAAAGCAGTGCCTGCACAGGCATCATTAAGCAGGCTAAATGTTACATCATAGTCGCTCACGCTTTCTGCTTGACAGCAGCTTGTCATGGTAAAATGCAAAACACCTGTACTAAACAAGGCATCAATGTCTATGCTATTATCTAATTTAAAATAATAATCATAAGTTGCCTCTATACATGCAGGAGGGTCTGTATTTATTTGAGGGTTATCGGAAAAGGCACCCATAATGGGTATTGTTATGGGATTAGATGATTGCGATATTGTATATTCAAGGCTTACATCGTTTACAAAATCTGCAATTACCAATCCTCTTTTCAGGTTCAGGCTTACCCTCAAAACACCATTCATTCCTGGATCGGTATGAGCAATGCCCAATGCCTGTTTATCAAAATTATCATCCATTATTCCGCCAAAGTTCATGGTTTCTATGCTAACGTCTCCATAAGTATAACCGTTTGTAAGAGGTGCGCTTGGGAGTACATCCAAGTCTGTTCCATGAAAATTATGGCTTATAAACAAATTGATGTCCTTTGTAGCAGAAATAGCATGTGAACTTATTCCCTTGTTCGTACCGGGATATATCAGTGAATTGGCTACTGCATCAGTACTGTCATTCACATTGCCGCATATATCAGTAGCGGTTGCTGTTACTGTCCATTGGTTATAAAATTTATTAATGTTTAAGTATGATTCCCATGCGCTGTTTACTGCTAATCCACTATTTGTGTAAGGAGCAATGCAGCATTTATAAAATGGAAGAACAAATTCATAATATTCACTGGGTGGTATTTCACCTGTTGTTATCTTAAATTCACTTACGGTAGTAACGTTACTGCATGGAGCTCCCGTTGTTGATGATACTATGTTCTGCGATGGTGCTGCAAAAGTATTGCCGCCACTCCATGCAGTAGATTGACTTCCTGTCAATGTATTAATATCACTAAATTTTAAATAAGTAAAACTTGTACTGTACTCAGGATTTTGAAATAAAAGTTCTGTTCCTGCCAGAGTAGTATAAGCGCTCGTATTTTTAATTCTTATTTTCCAGTTAGATGGTTTTGACGGATCAGCGCAGGTAATATCATCTTCATCGTAAAGTACAGGATTCGGAACTACTTCAACAGCAAAATGAGGCTCCTCTAAAACAAATACAAACGGAGTACTATATTCATGCTGGCAGTTTTGGCAGTTGTTTGGCGCATTGTGGCATCGCCACACAAACCGTATTTCTCTGTCATTATTGCAAACATTATCTAAGCAATCACCTATTTTAATTGTCTGTTTTAAATATAAAATCTCACCTGGGTCAAGTGTAATATTTGTAGCTAATGGCGGGCTGTTACCTAATGTGGTATATAAAGCGTTTCCAACTTTATAGGCTTTAGATAACACCGTATATCCCTGACCGCACCTATCGGAAAATTCCATTATATCAATAGTAATTGGCGCATTACCTTCATTTATATATTCAAAAACCATATCCGATTGCTGCGCATAATTTCCCGCAACAGGCACTGCCTGCATTTGCGATGGAACAAGATTATCGGATATAAATGGTATCGGCACATTGAATTGTGCAGTGGCTGTGCTGTTGCCTACGGTTGCTTCCGTTGTAAGTACATATTGCTGCAGGTTGGTGGTTGGCGGTGTGGTTGGTATCAGTGAGCAGTCTAAAAATATCGAATAAGAAAAAGATAACAACAAACTTTGAAGTGTAGAAGTTCCTGTATTTGACAGGGTAATAGTACATTCATATGCATTGGTGTTAGGATTATAAGTAAAAGGAGAATTGTTTAGGCTAATGTTAAGGTCACTTGGCGTTATCTGACCTAATGTAATGGGTAAAGGATTAATAACCGATAAATCCCCGCATGGCGGATGCGGCAAAGAAATTACATTACCTGATAAGTCCGTTACGGTTGCGTTTATACTTAGTGTAAACGTAACAGGAAAACTGATATTGGTATTGAATCCCGAAGGAGTAATGTTAATATGTGCATCACCAACCGAAGCGGACTCGCAAATAAATGCATTATTTATATTCTGGCTGCCAAAATAAACTGTAACATCAGCTGTTGCCTGATGAATTATGCCTGATAAGGCTAATAAATATATAATATTTTTCTCATGTCAATATGGTTTTAAAAGTTAAAGTTTTAAATAGTTATTTATCTCGATAATTTATTCAGAGCTAATTTGCCGGTAACAACAAAAACAGGAAAATAACTGAATGTTACTAAACTGCACTAAGCAGATACTATCAACCAATGGTCAATAGTTAAATTACACTTGATGGAATATCTATCATTATCATAATAGCCTCCTTTAGTTTTTTTAATACACTTCAAAAATATCATAAAATATTCATATAAACAATACCTGTTATTAAAAAAACGCTCTTCATTTTGTAAACTAAGATTTTTGCGCTTCCGTAGTAATCTGATTATCTACATTCAAAATTACTTTAACCCCAAACACACATCATATACTAAAAACCGCCTTTGGTGGGCCTGTCATCTAACATAAAAAAAATTCCCGCCTTTACAAGCGGGAATCCTTAACATGCAAACTAACAATAGTTGTTATATCTGTTCTTCCTCATTCTGCCTCACCGGCACCAGTGGTTGCTCTGTCACCACCGATTGCATAAACACAGTTACATTCACCGCCTTTCCACGTTTGAAGTCAACATCTTCAATCGTATAAACTGCATAGTTCGTTTTTTTCAATACCACTTCATGTTTACCTTCGCCTACATTGGTGATTGTGCATTTTCCCTGCATATCAGTCATACCTTGCAGTGGTGTTTCTGATATTTCTATCAATACGCCCGCCAGCGGTTGCTTTGTGCTTTCATCTCTCACTGTCAGACGCATTTTTGCATGTGTATTTTTATTAATCACTTTTGCATTGGCTACCATTCCCGCATAAAAATCAGGATATGCCGCTTTAAACTGCCGTCCTTGCTTCAACAGATTTTTACGCATTATTACATTACCCTCTTTAACCAGTTTATCCAGATTACTCGTCAGTACCATTCTTTCTACAATCACATTTCGTGTGCTTGATGCTACTGATTTGTAATTCTCAATCACACTTGCAAGTGTATCTTTCACAGCATCTGTAATGCCAAAAGGCTCTAATTCCTCAGCCGGAAAACTTTGTACTTTCTCAAGCACCAATTCTGCAGCCGAGATGGCAGTTTCATTCTTCAAATAATAAATTTTTGAATACGTAACACCCATTTGGTTAAATAGTACTTGGTCATTTATGCTCAGTGCATAAGCCTGCATAGCGTTTGATACCGCTACCGTACTGTTGGCTAACTCTGCCTTCTTTTCAGCCTTTGTATGCGTAACACCTTTATTATTCTCCTCCTGTCGGCTTTCGGTCGAATAAATACTGTTAATCTTTAGCCTCAATGCCGTCAAGGCAATGCCGAAGGCTGTCGTACTACTCCAGATTTCTGAATTTTCGGAGCAGAAGTTCTCGAATGCATTCATTGCATCCACTTGTTCTTTTAAAATTCGTTTCATTTTGATAAAATTTTTGCGAGCATTAGTTTATATTATTTAGTTAACTTTGCATCTGAAATGTTGCTCATGCATTTCAGATGCAAAATCAAATCCTTTTATGATAAAACATAACTAATGGTTTCATTTTAGGTAAAAAATCTTATATCCAAATCACTTATTTTCCTTAAAATCAAATTAATAATTCCTGCACTCATCAGTTTTAGCAACAAAGTGTAACCCCAAAAAACGCATCTGCTGTTTATCAAAGCGTATCTGCTATTTATCAAAGCGCATCTGCTATTTATCAAAACGCATCTGCTATTTATCAAAACGCATCTGCTGTTTATCAAAGCGCATCTACTGTTTATCAAAACGCATCTGCTATTTATCAAAGCGTATCTGCTGTTTATCAAAACGCATCTGCTATTTATCAAAGCGCATCTGCTATTTATCAAAACGCATCTGCTGTTTAATAGAACGCACCTAATATTTATTTGTATCCGCGAAGTTGCACTTCCTTCGTAACCACGAGGTCTTACAACCTGCCGGGTTGGATAACTTTGCTTTTGTCAGCCATATCAACCTCAGCGATTAATAAATCTGTTGCAGACTTTGAAAAATCAAATCTGTTGCGGTATTTTTACCCATGCTTAAACAAGTTGTATGAAATCATTTTACGGACTTTTTCTTCTGACCTTTGTCACTACCATTGCTTATAGTCAGACCAGAATTTCAGGAATTATTAAAGATGCTTCTTCCGGTGAAACACTCATTGGCGCCACTGTACTTATTAAAGGCACAACAGAAGGTGCAGCAGCAGATATAGATGGAAAATTTTCTTTCGAAACAAACCGGAATTTCCCCATACAGTTGGTAGCTTCATTTGTCGGATATAAAAATCAGGATATAACCGTAACTGACGAAAAACAGATAACCATTAAACTGAAAAAAAACGAAGTCTTGCTGAAAGATGTAACCGTCACAGGTAGTCGCATTTCAGAAAAACAAAAAGAATCACCCGTCACCGTAGAAGCGATGGATTACATTGCCATTAAAGAAACTCCCGCAGCAAGTTTTTATGAAGGACTTGGTCAGTTAAAAGGTGTTGACCTCACATCAGCAAGCCTCGGATTTAAAATCATCAACACACGCGGATTCAACAGCAGCTCACCTGTGCGCTCTTTACAGTTGATTGACGGTGTGGACAATCAGTCTCCCGGTTTAAATTTTTCACTCGGAAATTTCCTTGGCAGCAGCGAACTCGATGTGCAGAAAGTTGACCTGATAGTAGGTGCCAGCTCTGCCTATTACGGACCTAACGCATTCAACGGTGTTATCAGCATGACCACACGAAGCCCGTTTGAGTCGCCCGGATTACAATTTATGGTAAAGATGGGCGACCGTAGGCTGAATGAATATGCTTTAAGGTTTGCTCAGGTATATAAAAACAAAAGAGGAGAAGATAAATTTGCCTATAAGCTAAACTTCTACCGCATGACAGCCCTCGACTGGAAAGCCGACAACTATTCACCTACTGACCAATCAAGAAACACATCTTACAACCCCGGTGGATATGACGCAGTAAACGTTTATGGCGATGAGGATATGAATGGTACCGACTATAACAAATATCCCGGTGCCTATCCCGGACTAATGTCATTCAACCGCAAGGGCTATCGCGAAGAAGACCTGATTGACTATAACAGCGAAAATACCAAAGCAGGTATTGCATTGCATTATATGATTAACCCTAAAATTGAAGCAATAGCAGCGAGCAACTACGGAACGGGTTCTACCATTTATCAGGGCGACAACCGCTATGTTTTAAAAAACATTAAATTTTTACAAAACCGAATTGAAGTAAGAGAAAAAGACTTATGGTTTCTGAGAGCATACTCCACACAGGAAGATGCCGGACAGTCGTATGATGCTTATTTCACAGCGTTGTTATTACAACAAACTGCCAAGAGTGATGGCGACTGGAAGATAGATTACGAAAACTACTGGAATGCAAATTACAGCCTTCCTAAGCTCAGGCAGCTTCCCGGATTTCCTCAGCCTCCCGGCTTTGGCCCCGCTTATGTACAATGGCTGCAAGGAATTAATCCTTTCCTGATGACGAATTATTACGACTCATTGGTTTCTTATCATCAGCAGGCGCAGGCTTATGCAAGTGGTGTAGGCAATCCACAAAACCAAAACCTTCCATATTTTGAACCCGGCACTGCAAGTTTTGACTCTGCTTTTCAATCCATCACTTCCAGAAAATCATATTCGCAAGGCGGATCAAGATTTTTTGATAAATCAAAACTATATCATGTACAAGGTGAGTATAAGTACCCTAATAAATGGGTAGATGTGATAGCTGGAGGCAGCTACCGATTGTACAAACCTAACTCTGAAGGAACAATTTTCTCAGATACCAGCTATGTGAAATATAATATTTCAGGAAATGATACACTTGGTATAGATACACTCACCAAACGATTAAGCGTGCAGGAATACGGATTTTATGCAGGATTAGAAAAGAAAATATGGAACGATAAACTAAAGCTGAATCTGACAGGACGACTTGATAAGAACGAAAACTTCGACTTTCTGATGTCACCGGCAGGGTCGGTGGTATATACACCCAATCAGAATCATATTTTAAGAGTGTCTTTCTCTTCGGCAATACGAAACCCTACACTTACCGATCAGTATTTATTCTATCAGGTAGGACGTGCTACACTACTCGGTAATTTGTACGGATATAAAGATTTGCTCACACCTGAATCGGTAACTACATTTTTCGACAGCAGCAAAACATCATTTAAGTTTCTTGATTTTTTTGATGTAGCTCCTGTAAAACCTGAGAAAGTAAAAACACTTGAAGCAGGATATCGCGCTACATTGTTTAACCGGCTATATGTAGATATCAACGGATATTATTCCTGGTATCGCGACTTCATCGGTTATCAGATAGGCGTAGATGCCGATACGGTTTCCATTAATTCGTTCGGAGGCACCATTTATGATATCGTATTCAATCGTGCTGTGAGAGTAGCATCAAATGCAAAACGTGAAGTAACTACACAGGGAGTTTCTGTAGGGTTGAACTATTATGTAGGAAAATATTATGCACTCACAGGAAATTATTCCTGGAACAAACTTAATAAGAAAGGTACTGACGACCCGTTGATACCTGCGTTTAACACACCCGAACATAAATTTAACTTAGGAGTAAACGGCCGTAATATATTCGGATTCGGGTTTAATATCAATTACAAATGGGTGCAAGGATTTACATACGAAGGTTCGCCACAGTTTACCGGTAAAATTCCTTCCTACGACCTTGTAGATGCGCAGATAAATTATAACCTCAAAGATGCGGGTACCACTTTCAAGCTGGGCGCAATGAATTTGTTAAACAACAAGCATTATGAAATATACGGAGGTCCGCTGGTAGGACGGATGATGTATTTTTCAATATTGTTTGAAGTAACGAAACTTTAATTTTTTGTACTGTGCTTTTGCAAAACACCCTCCATCAGGGCAATGGTCTTATTTTTCAAAAACTCAACATCTTTCTCAGTCATTCCTTTGGTAGAAACAGGCACACTCCACTCTGCAATGATTTTTCCCGGGCTAAGTGCAATGGGCGATTCAGGCGAAAGTAGCTTATCTGAATTCACAACAGTGAGTACAGCAAGAGGAGTTTGTGTAGCTATGGCAAGTCTGAAAGCACCATCTTTGAAAGGCATCAGCGGTGCATCAGAAATGTTTCTGGTTCCTTCGGGACAAAGAAAAACCGAAATACCTTCTTCAATGGTTTTTTTCATCACTTCAATGCTGCGCTGACGGTCTCTTCTGTCGCTGCGGTTGACAGTGATGTAAAGTCTTCTGATAACATAACCCAGCAATGGTATGCGGGCAAGCTCTGCTTTCGACAAAAACCTGAAAGTATTGCTGCATGCTCTTGCAAACAAAGGAATGTCGAGCATGGACTTATGATTGGCGGCAAAAACATAACACTTGTCGGGATGGATGTAATGGCTGTTGCGCACTTCATAACGAATGAAGAAACAGCGAAACAGGAACAGCGCCCATAACCTCGAAAGATTATGAGCATAACGCGCTGATTTGTTTCTCCCGGTGAGCGAAAATATCAGAAAATATGCAGGAAAAACTATCAGTAATGAGAGTGAAAATACAATGGCAGCATAGCAGCCGAAAAGTACCCTGAGCACCTTCATCATGATGGCAGAGAATCAATAAAATGAGTCATAAAAATTATTTGTCAAAAATAGAGAAATAAACCCCTCATTAATGTACCTTTGCACCCGTTTTTAAACAAGTCATATTCATGGGAAATATAGCTGAAATAAGAGCCAGACAAATTCTTGATTCAAGAGGTAATCCAACCATAGAGGTGGATGTATATACCGACAATGGTGTTGTAGGAAGAGCAGCAGTGCCTTCAGGTGCTTCTACCGGAGTGCATGAAGCAGTGGAGTTGCGCGACAACGACAAGAAAATGTATCTCGGTAAAAGCGTACTCAAAGCGGTGAATAATGTGAATACCGTTATCAATAATGAGCTTCATGGTTTTCCGGTTTTCGATCAGCGTGGTATTGACACAGCTATGATTAACCTTGACGGAACAGAGAATAAATCACACCTTGGTGCCAATGCCATTCTTGGAGTATCTCTGGCATGTGCCAAAGCTGCTGCCAACGAAATGGGTTTTCCATTGTACAGATATGTAGGAGGAGTGAATGCGCACATGTTGCCTGTGCCAATGATGAACATTCTCAATGGAGGTTCGCATGCCGACAACAGCATAGATTTTCAGGAATTCATGATTATGCCTATAGGTGCTCCAACTTTTTCTGAGTCGTTAAGAATGGGAGTGGAAGTGTTTCACCAGTTGAAGAGTGTTCTCAAAGGCAAGAAATATTCTACCAATGTAGGTGATGAAGGAGGTTTTGCTCCCGACATCAAATCCAATGAAGAAGCAATTCAAACCGTAATCGAAGCAATTGAAAAAGCAGGTTACAAACCCGGTGAAGATATTGCTATTGCTATGGATGCTGCCTCCTCAGAATTTTACGATGCCGAAAATAAAGTATATCATTTCAAGAAATCATCAGGTGAAAAACTTACACCATCACAGATGGTGCAATACTGGAAACAGTGGGTGGACAAGTATCCGATAGTAAGTATTGAAGACGGACTTGCTGAAGACGACTGGGCAGGATGGAAAGAAATGACTACGGTTCTGGGCAGCAGAATTCAACTGATAGGCGATGATTTGTTTGTTACCAACACTAAACGTTTGTCGAGAGGTATTAAAGAAGAGGTAGGTAATTCTATTCTGGTAAAAGTAAATCAGATTGGTACACTCACTGAAACAATCAATGCAGTGGAAATGGCCAAGAACAACAACTATACTTCAGTGATGAGCCACCGCTCCGGTGAAACCGAAGATGCAACCATTGCCGATCTGGCTGTTGCTCTTAACACAGGACAGATTAAAACTGGTTCTGCATCACGTTCAGACAGGATTGCCAAGTATAACCAACTCATCCGTATAGAAGAAATGCTTGGAGGAACAGCAGAATTTCCGGGTAAGAATTTCCGGAGTTTGATTTAACGGTTGAGAAAGTTTACTTTTAAAGTCTGAAATGTAATTTAAGATGGAAGAAGAAAAACAACCCTTAGAAAATGAAGAAGGTAAAGAGAAAAGAATACGTGTAAGAAAACGAATTCGAATTAAGAAGAAGCGTGACCCAAAAAAGAAGTTAAAAAAGATAGTCAGAATTATAGTATGGATTATTGTAGTAATAAGTTTTCTGGTCACCATTGTAGTGTTGTTTTCAGAGTCGGAAATAGGTTATGAGAATACCAAAAAGACAAAAGCTAAAACAGAAATTATAGACAGAATACCAATTTTTCTAAACTTTTAAACATTCAGCGTAATTTGACGTTACAATTAGGATAATATACAACAAGTATGGATAATATAAAAGAAAAGTTCAAAGAGAAAGCCTTACCAATGGCTGCTGCAATAAAAGATGTGATAAAAACCCATGGAAATTTTGTGTTGGGTCAATATACCGTTGAGCAGGTTTATCAGGGAATGAAGGGTATGATAGGTATGGTTACTGAAACCAGTAAACTTGATGCCAATGAAGGAATTCGTTTCCGCGGATATTCTATTCCGGAGTTAAGAGAGAAACTTCCTGTTTCCAAGGAAGGTCCCGAGCCATTACCTGAAGGAATTTTTTATCTGTTGCTCACAGGCGAGATGCCGCAACTTAAAGATGTGATTGAGGTAAACAATGAGTGGATGAAACGTGCTACGGTTCCTAAGCATGTGTTTGATATGCTGGATATGTTACCTGAAAAAACGCATCCGATGACTCAGTTTTCAATGGCAATTATGGCATTGCAAACCGAATCAGTTTTTGCGCGCAGATACCGCGAAGGCATGAACAAAAAAGATTACTGGGATCCGATGTACGAAGATGTAATGAACCTTATTGCACGTCTTCCGAGGATTGCAGCATATATTTACCGTTCCACTTACAAAGGTGGTAAACACATTGAGCCTGATCCAAAATTAGACTGGGCAGGCAACTTTGCACACATGCTCGGGTTTGAAGAACTGGATTTCCGCAAACTCATGCGCCTGTATCTCACCATCCATGCCGACCATGAAGGCGGAAACGTTTCGGCACATGCCACACATCTTGTGGGCAGTGCATTAAGCGATCCTTATCTTTCGCTTGCAGCAGGAATGAACGGACTGGCAGGACCATTACATGGACTGGCTGCACAGGAAGTGGCCCGCTGGATAATTGAATTGAGAGATAAATATAACGGAGTACCTACGCGTGAACAGTTGGCTGATTTTATCAAAGAGACTTTGGCCAATGGAAAAGTAGTGCCCGGTTATGGTCATGCCGTACTGCGTAAAACCGATCCCCGTTATACTGCACAACAGGATTTTGCTAAAAAATACATGGCCAATGACGAACTGTTTAAAATCGTTCAGTTATTGTATGAAGTAACTCCTGAAATCCTGAAATCAACAGGTAAGATTAAAAACCCATGGCCAAACGTAGATGCTCACTCCGGTATTCTGCTCATGCACTATGGCCTTGTTGAATATGATTTTTATACCGTGTTGTTTGGTGTATCCCGTTCTATTGGAGTACTTACTTCACTACTTTGGGACAGAGCATTAGGCTCACCGATTGAGCGACCGAGTTCTGTAACCACCAATTGGATAATGGATAAAATTAAGTCAGGAGAAGAGGTGAAAGCGTAAGAGGGCAATGGATTATTTAAACAAGCCTCAACTAACTTGTTCTTTCATTTCATGCTCCGGACAGTCAACTCTTAATTCGCTTTCTGCAAGGCGACTTTTTAATAATTTGCAATAGTGTCCGTTCTTGTCAAACTGATAATGAGAGCAGTTAAAACACATTCGTTGAATGGTGATAATACCTGATTGATTGAGGTCATAAATCAGTTTCAGCAAACCATTAAGCATTATAGTTTTCTGTTCTTTGGTCAATTTTTCGAGAGGTTGTTCAATCGATGTAGCAAATGTAGATGCTTTCCTGGCTATTTTTTCCCCTTCTTTTGTGAGTGAAAGCGAATAGCTTCTGGTGTCTGTTGCATCTGTTTCTTTGGAAACTAATTTTTTTGCAACCAACACTTTTACACTGTCGCTGATGGTAGCTTTTGTCATATTAAATTCTTCTGCCAGATAGCTTACTTTATTAAATTCAGGTGTGTGGAAATAAATAAAAATCAAAATCTGAATCTGAATAGGGCTTAATGCATTCTCCTTGCTTTCATTCCAGAGTAGCACTCTGAAAGCTTCTGAAATACGCTCTAATGCGACAACAATTCTGCCTTCAATATTTTCATTTTGTTGGTCTAAACTAAACGGGGAATATTTTTTCATTTTATTGATTTATATTTAAAATCGTGTGGAACAATTTATTTTTCATCAATAAAAGGATGGCCGGGAAATACTATCTGAACACTTTGCAGATGTTTTCTTCTATAAGAAAAATACAAGTGAAGGTATGTTTTCATTAAATGTGGTACGATTTGATGAAGCTGTTGTATGTCAATTTAATTTTAATAAAGCTGATGTAAATACAAATTCTATTAAAAACTTTACATGCATCTCTCATTCAAAAGTAGGATTTGTTTTGATAAGTTGGATAGTGGATCTAAACTAACATCAGGAGCCTGACCAATCAGACAGACTCCTGATGTGAGGCATTTAAGAATTAACCTTTTACATCAGCCATAGACGCACCATAGTTGATGTGAAGCACATTCCCGTTTGGTGTTACCAGTGCAGGCACTGATTTAACTCCTGCTTTCTCAGCTTCTGCAATTCGGTTGCGTTCTTCACCGATGTGAACGATTTCTACATTGGTTGCACCAATAAGATTTACGATGTCGTGTTCTACACTGATGCACACTGGACATCCTGCGTGATAGAAAATTGATTTTGCCATTTTTTTAATGATTTAAATTGTTGTTTGGCATTATTGCCGGTGCAAAAATAGTAAGGAATCCTAACTAAAGATAAAACATAGAATATTTTTTTCTAATTTATTGATTTTGTTTACGAAAATTACAGATGGAGTAATGTGAACCAACAGTTTTGAAGGGCGGTAAATGCAATACTCTTCAATTAAGCTTGTTAATTATGCTTTAAATTTATTCTAATAAAAATAACTTAAACTTGTAATTAAATTCAAAAGTGTGACCGGTTTTTATAGGGCATTTCAGACTTTTAATGTATGGCGTAAACGCCATATCCCGCAACCTGCCTTTCTGCTTTTGGCAGCTGCAGTTGTAGGCATTATTGGTGGAGTAACTTCCTCTGTTCTGAAAAAATCTACCCATGTTGTAGCTGATTTGTTGCTCAACGAAATTGATGGTCAATATAAATACCTGCTTTATTTTGCTTTTCCTATTCTTGGTTTAATTCTTACCACGCTTTATCTGAAAATATTTATCAGAAAACATCCTTTCAGACAAGGTATCACACCAATCATAGGTTCGGTATTATATAATCGCAGCAGAATAGACTTTCATAATATTTATAGCCAGATTATCACCAGCGCTCTTACTGTTGGAATGGGTGGTTCTGCAGGACTTGAATCACCATCAGTGGCCAGTGGTGCTGCTGTAGGTTCAAACACAGGAAGACTATTTGGACTTAAATACAGAGAAACATCGCTGTTGCTGGCTTGCGGTGGTGCTGCAGGAATTTCGGGTGCATTTGACAGCCCGGTAGCAGGAATGTTGTTTGCCATTGAAGTATTACTGCCTAATTTTTCAATTCCTGCTATCACACCCTTGTTAATTTCTTCCGCATTGGCTTATGTTATTTCCTGGATGATTTATAACCAGCCTTTGTTTTATTATGTTACCGACAGTTGGACAACAGATGGATTTTGGATTTATATTTTATTCGGAATTGTTAGCGGACTTTATACAGTGTATTATGCTTACACTGATGAATGGATTCATACCTGGTTGGGAAAAATTAAAAACAGTTGGGCAAAAATTGCTGTTGGAGGAATAATCCTTGGTGCATTGGTAGCATTGTTTCCCGCACTGTATGGCGAAGGTTATATCAACATTCAGCCACTGCTTGACGGAAACTACAGCTCGCTCTTAACACACAGTATGTTTAATGAGTATGAAAACTATCCCTGGGTGCTGATTGGTTTTGCACTGCTCACATTGATAGCAAAAACCATTGCCTGCTCAGTAACCATGGGTAGTGGAGGCAATGGAGGAATGTTTGGACCAAGTGTAATCATAGGAGGTTTGGTAGGATTTGTTTTTGCATTTACCTTTAACCAAAGTGGATTGCTTCACCTGAATGTATCTCACTTTATCATAGCAGGAATGGCAGCATCTGTAAGCGGTGTGATGCATGCTCCGCTTACCGGAATTTTTCTGAGTGTTGAAATTACAGGGGGCTATACGCTGATGGTGCCGTTGATGGTCGTTTCAGCAATTTCTTATTTTATAAATAAAGTCATCCGAAAATATTCCATCTATACCAAATCATTTTCGCAACAATCATTTTCAGAACAATTCGACAACCACGACACCGACCTGTTGTCGCAGATAAAGTTGCAGGACATTCTTCAGAGAAATTTTATTCCACTTTCGGTTGTCGATACACTTTTAAATCGCAGAGAAGATATCATTCACTCCGACAGAACCATATTCCCTGTTGTTGACCATACAGGAAAATTAATCAGCACCATCAACATTGATGAAATACTCGAAATACTCACAGACCCTGAATCACATTCTTCCGGACTGTCAGTTGCCGAACTGGTTCAGCCGCTCACACATTTCACCACCATTGATACTCCTGCAAAAGAAGTGTTGCATCACATGGACAAATCAGGAAAACAAATCCTTCCCGTTATAAATTCCGAAGGGAAATATATTGGATTTATATCCAAGGATGCTGTGTTTAAAAAATATCGTTTGCTTTTATCCAAACCATCCAATCTGATGTAGGAGTCAGCGGATATTGTTATTTGTGCAAATCAAAACGATCTGCATTCATCACCTTGGTCCATGCAGCTGCAAAATCTTTTACAAATTTTTCTTTGTTGTCATCCTGGGCATACACTTCGGCATAAGCACGCAATACAGAGTTAGAACCAAAAATCAAATCAACACGGGTGGCTGTCCATTTGGTTGCTCCGCTTTTTCTGTCAACAACATTGAATAAATTGTCAGATACCGGTTTCCAGGAATATTTCATGTCAGTAACATTTACAAAAAAGTCATTGCTCAAAACGCCAACATTATCTGTAAACACTCCGTGTTTTGTTCCTCCATGATTTGTTCCCAACACACGCATTCCTCCAATCAATACTGTCATTTCAGGAGCAGTTAATCCCATCAGTTGTGTGCGGTCAATGAGCAATTCTTCAGGCTTTACGGCATAATCTTTCTTAAGCCAGTTTCTGAAACCATCATGCAACGGCTCTAGCACTGCGAACGATTCTGTGTCTGTCATTTCCTGTGTTGCATCACCACGACCTGCACTGAAAGGAACTTTAATTTTTACTCCTGCATCGTGAGCAGCTTTTTCTACTGCTGCAGTTCCGCCAAGAACAATCAGGTCGGCAATGCTCACTTTTTTCTTTAACCCTTTTTGTATTTCAGTAAGTTTACTCAGCACTTTTTCCAAACGTTGCGGCTCATTGCCTTCCCATTTATTCTGAGGAGCAAGTCTTATTCTTGAACCATTGGCACCACCTCTGAAATCAGAACCGCGAAATGTTCTTGCACTGTCCCATGCAGTGTTTATCAGTTCAGCACTTGTCAATCCACAGTTCAACAGTTTTGATTTTAATTCTTCTGTTTCAGCTTCTGTCAGTGTATAATCAACTGCGGGTACAGGATCTTGCCATATTAAATCTTCCTTAGGAGCATCAGCACCAAGGTAGCGGCTCTTAGGACCTAAATCGCGATGTGTTAACTTGAACCATGCTCTTGCAAAAACTTTTTCAAAGTATTCGGGCTCCTTATAAAATTTTTCAGAAATTTTTCTGTACTCAGGATCCATCTTCAGTGCCATATCAGCATCTGTCATCATTGGATTTCTTTTCACACCTTTTATATGAGCATCCCAAGGTTTGTCTTCTTCTTTCATGTTCACGGGCTCCCACTGCCATGCACCTGCAGGGCTTTTCGTCAGTTCCCAATCATGATTCAGCAATAAATGAAAATAAGTATGATTCCATCTGTCAGGCGTACTTGACCATGCACCTTCCAAACCACTCGACACTGAATGTTCTGCATTTCCTTTTCCATTCGGATTTATCCATCCTAATCCTTGCGCTTCCACACCTGCAGCTTCGGGCACAGGACCTAATTTTGAAGCATCACCATTGCCATGCGCTTTTCCTACAGTGTGTCCACCGGCAGTTATGGCAACTGTTTCCTCATCATTCATAGCCATACGTTTGAAAGTTGTTCTCACATCCTGAGCCGTTCTCAGCGGATCGGGTTTGCCATCCACACCTTCGGGGTTTACATAAATCAATCCCATCTGCACGGCAGCAAGCGGATTCTCTAACGATTCACTGTTGGCTTTATCAGCATAACGTGTTTTGTCGAGCCACACTTTTTCCGAACCCCAGTAAATATCTTTTTCAGGTTGCCAGATGTCTTCGCGTCCTCCGGCAAAACCAAAAGTTTTGAAGCCCATGGATTCATAAGCCATATTTCCCGCAAGAATGATTAAGTCAGCCCACGAAATTTTGTTGCCATATTTTTTCTTCACCGGCCACAACAGTCTTCGCGCTTTGTCTAATCCCACATTATCAGGCCAGCTGTTCAGAGGTGCGAAACGCTGATTGCCTGTATTGGCTCCACCGCGACCATCTGCTATACGATAAGTTCCTGCAGCATGCCATGCCATACGTATCATCAGTCCACCATAGTGTCCCCAGTCGGCAGGCCACCAGTCCTGGCTGTCAGTCATCAGTTTTTTCAAATCAGATTTTAATGCTTCTAAATCTAATTTTCTGAATTCTTCGCGATAATTGAAGTTTTCGCCATAAGGATTTGTCTTGGTATCGTGCTGATGCAAAATATCCAGATTAAGAGATTCAGGCCACCAGGTCATTACATTGTCTTTTGCGCCTGTGTTTGCTCCGTGATGAAACGGGCATTTTCCTTTAGTGTCTTCCATTTTAATTTGTTTTTAATCAGTTTTTAAATTCTCCGCTTATCTGCAGGGTGATATCTTTTACTTTAAACCCTTTGATTTTTTTCTGTTTGAAATATTTTGAAATGAGTTTGTCCAATTCAGGGTCCTCATAATCTTCTATTCTTTCTGTTTCGGTACAGTATAAATGATGATGTTGCTCAATGATTGCATCGTAGCGCATTACATCTTTTTCGTTCTTTACTTTTTTAAGAAGCTGATTTTCTACCAGCGAATCCAATACTTTATACACCGTTCCGACAGAAATATTGGGATACTTTTTTTTGATATGTTCGGTTATTTTTTCAGCAGTAGGATGATTTCTGAGTTTTAACACAGCTTCATAAATAGCCACCCGCTGAGGAGTAATTTTTAATCCTTTTTGCTTAAGTAACTCCCTGATGTATTCTGATGACATTATCTTCTAAGTGATAATTATTAGGCAAAGATAATTATTCGCTTTTAGAAAACAGCAGCTGTTAATAACTAAATAATATGAATGATTTTAAACGTTACTTAAGAGAATAAAAAAAGGTGTAATTTTCAGTACATTCCAAAAACTACACCTGTTTTTTTAATCAACCTGATAATTTCGTCAGGCTTACACAGTCTGAGGTGAATTACTTACCGAACATTCCACCCAATTTGTCTTTTAACTCTTCAGCAATATTACCAATACTGCCGGAGGCTCCACCATTGATAAAAGATTCTACCTGTGCGCCAAGGCCACCGGGAAGTTTATCTTTCAGGAAATTTGTTACGGTTTCTACAGCCATTTTGGCCTGGGTTTCAGAAATTCCTGTTTTTTCTGTTACCAATTTTACAATCTGATCCATGAAAATTTGATTTAGTTAAAAAAATGTCGAATGAAAAAAACTTACAAGTTTATTCAGTTCAATGCCTAATCTTCGGCAACCCTGAACGCAACTTTACAAATCACACCATAGGAAACTACATTACTTCCTTTAACGTGCACTTTGATATCTTTTACCCAGACAGAGTCAATATTGCGGATGGTTTTGGAAACTTCCTTCACTGCCTGCTGGATGGCATCTTCAATACTTTTTTCTGAAGACGCAATAACTTCAATAACTTTTACAATTGCCATAATTTTAGTTTTTAATAAATGTTTGATTTTAATATATGACAAATTTAATATAAAAAAATATTAAATGATTTTCAGGAGTAAAGATTACATGAAGTGCGAAAAAATTACTTTCTGATAAACAAATAACCATCCCATTGAATTACTTAATGTAATTCGGATAAAAGTGTCTTACAACCATTTTGCATCTACATGCAACAATGGAAGAGCAGTTCAGTCTTCGCCTTTCAGCTTCTTAATAATCTGTACCAATAAAACTCCGGCAATCACACCTATGGCAAAAATGGAAATAAACACAACCGACCTGATATTTTCATCAGGTTTAATACGGTAATAATTGCCAATTGAAACTAATAACAGAATGGAAGTAATAAATATCCCACCTTTTTTCATTTTAATTTATATTAAATGGTTCATTCAACAGGAGGAAAGGATTAATTTATGTACTTCAATGTTCTCAGTGCTTTACCTTTTCCGGAGATCAGTTATATTATCCAAAGAGCCGGCCTGTACTATTAGATGCATTCACATCGCTGAGCCATTCAAAAGTAGTAAAATATTAAGTTAACAAAATGATTTAGCGGTAAAAGTTTTTTGACTATCTAAGATAAAAAAGTGAAATAGTAATTGCTAATGTTTATGAATTAAATCAATTTTATGGTTTATATTTTTTTGGATCCACTCACCTCCCCAAAACAAAAAAGCCACCTTACTCAGGTGGCTTTTTATTTTGCGATACACTAATCGTTAAGGATTATTTTCTTCCTTCTTTTTCTTTGGTTTTGCCGGAGGTGTGGCCTTGCTGATGTTGGCTTTTAGTGCATTGGTTTCTTTGTCAAACACTACTTCAATGCTGTCGCCTTCCTGCAACTCGGCCTTGATAATTTCTTCGGCAAGCATGTCTTCTACATATTTCTGAATAGCACGTTTCAGTGGTCGTGCTCCATAACTTTGGTCGTAACCTTTGTCGGCAAGAAAATCTTTTGCATCATCGCTGAGTTTGATTTTATATCCAAGTGCTGTGATGCGTGAATAAAGTTTTTCAAGTTCAATATCAATAATGCGAACGATGTCTTCTTTGTTGAGTTGGTTAAACACCACCACATCATCAATACGGTTCAGAAACTCAGGAGCAAAAGCTTTCTTCAGCGCATTTTCAATCACTCCGCGTGCATGGTCGTCCATCTGTGCGGTTTTAGCGCTCGTGCTGAAACCTACTCCCGTACCAAAATCTTTCAGTTGCCGTGAACCGATGTTGCTCGTCATGATGATGATGGTATTTTTAAAATCTACTTTACGTCCGAGTGAGTCGGTAAGTTGTCCGTCATCCAGTGTCTGCAACAACAGGTTAAACACATCCGGATGTGCTTTTTCAATTTCGTCAAGCAACACCACTGCATAAGGTTTACGTCTTACTTTTTCAGTAAGCTGTCCGCCTTCTTCATATCCAACATATCCCGGAGGCGCACCAATGAGGCGCGATACTGCAAATTTTTCCATGTACTCACTCATGTCAATGCGGATAAGTGCATCATCAGAGTCGAACAGATAACGTGCAAGTACTTTTGCAAGCTCGGTTTTTCCCACACCTGTTGGTCCTAAGAAAATAAAGGAACCAATGGGTTTGTTGGGATCTTTCAGTCCGGCACGGTTGCGCTGTATGGCACGAACTACTTTCTGTATAGCTTCGTCCTGACCAATCACTTTTCCTTTCAGCTCTTCAGGCATTTTTATCAGCCTTGTAGTTTCGGCCTGTGCTACGCGTTGCAGCGGAATACCGCTCATCATCGAAACCACTTCGGCAACGTCTTCTTCAGTTACGGCATAACGCTGATTTTTTGTTTCATCTTCCCATTGTTTTTTGGCAGCTTCAAGTTGATCTATCAGTTGTTTTTCAGAGTCGCGCAAGCGTGCAGCTTCTTCGTATTTCTGACTTCGCACCACTCTGTTTTTCTCGGTTTTTATCTCTGCAATTTTTCCTTCCAGCTCCACAATGTTGGCAGGTACGTGAATGTTGGAAAGGTGTACACGCGATCCTGCTTCGTCCAAAGCATCTATTGCTTTATCCGGCAGAAAACGGTCGGTGATGTAACGGTTGGTAAGTGTTACACAGGCCTTCAGTGCTTCGGGTGAATAGTTCACATGGTGATGATCTTCGTAGCGGTCTTTGATGTTGTTGAGAATCTCAACAGTTTCGTCAACCGAAGTAGGATCTATAATTACTTTCTGAAAACGTCTGTCGAGTGCACCGTCTTTTTCGATATACTGACGGTATTCATCAAGAGTAGTAGCACCAATACATTGTATTTCGCCACGTGCAAGAGCGGGTTTAAACATGTTGGACGCATCTAATGAGCCGCTGGCACCACCTGCACCAATGATGGTATGTATTTCGTCAATAAACAAAATTACGTCAGGTGATTTTTCGAGTTCATTCATCACTGCTTTCATACGCTCTTCAAACTGTCCGCGGTATTTGGTTCCTGCAACCAATGATGCAAGGTCAAGTGTAACGATACGTTTGTTGAACAATACTCTCGAAACTTTTCGCTGTATGATACGAAGTGCAAGACCTTCGGCAATGGCAGATTTTCCAACTCCCGGTTCACCGATGAGTATGGGATTATTTTTCTTTCTGCGCGAAAGTATTTGCGATACACGTTCAATTTCTTTGCTGCGGCCTACAATAGGATCCAGCTTTCCTTCTTCGGCTGCCTTGGTAAGGTCGCGGCCAAAATTATCAAGCACGGGAGTTTTGGATTTTGCATCACCTGTTTTCTTAGAGGTAGAGCTGCTTCCCAAACCCGGACCTTCGTCATCATCCTTGTTGTAAGGATCATCAGAAGGCGACTGTGGCGCTTCGGATTTGAAATTGGATTTGAAGGTTTCCAGTTCCTCACGCATGATTTCGTAATTCACGCCAAACTGATTCAGAATTTGTGTGGCAATATTGTCTTCGTCTTTCAGGATAGAAAGCAACAGATGCTCGGTGCCGATGATATCGCTCTTGAAAATTTTTGCTTCAAGATAAGTTATCTTCAATGCTTTTTCTGCCTGTTTGGTAAGAGGAATATTATTGAGGTTGCTGACATTTCCTGTATTGGATTTAACGGCATTTTCGACTGATTTACGCAGTTCCACCAAATTTATGTTAAGTGATTTGAGAAACTTGATGGCCATGCCTTCTCCCTCGCGAATGAGGCCTAACAACAGATGTTCTGTTCCGATATAATCATGGCCTAAACGCAATGCTTCTTCACGGCTGTAAGTGATGACGTCTTTTACTCTGGGGCTGAATTTTGCTTCCATTATTCTGAGTTTTAATATATTTTAACGGTAAAAATCTGAAATAGTTTACTTAATTAGATGATGCAATTTAACTAAATTACCAACAACAAACCTAACAATAATTTTTCAAACAACCTGTTAGTAAATCTTTATAACATTTTCACTCGTTTTGAACACAAAATATGCCATTAAAAGCTTACCTTCGCAAACATGACAAAAGAGGTAGTATTGGCGCAATAAACTAGACGAAATGTGACAGCCTTTACAGCCGTTTTTACACTGTAAGATATTTTTAAAAAGCTTTTATAAACGATTAATTCATTATGTCAGAAGGAGAAAAAATAGTCCGTATTAACATTGAAGAGGAAATGAAAACAGCCTACATTGATTATTCAATGTCGGTAATTGTGTCACGTGCGCTGCCCGATGTGCGCGATGGTTTTAAGCCAGTACACCGCAGGGTACTTTACGGAATGCTGGAGTTGGGCGTATTGTCCAACAGAGCGTATAAAAAATCAGCCAGAATAGTAGGGGAAGTGTTGGGTAAATATCACCCGCATGGTGATGCTTCAGTATATGATACCATGGTGCGTATGGCCCAGGAATGGAGTTTGCGCTATCCGCTGGTTGACGGACAGGGAAACTTCGGAAGTATTGATGGCGACAGCCCTGCAGCAATGCGTTACACAGAGGCACGACTGAAAAAAATTGCCGAAGAAATGCTTGCTGACATTGACAAAGATACGGTTGACTTTAAACTCAACTTTGATGATACCTTGCAGGAGCCAACGGTGTTGCCTGCCAAAATTCCTAACCTTCTGGTAAACGGTGCTGCAGGTATTGCCGTAGGTATGGCAACCAATATGCCTCCTCACAACCTCAGAGAAGTGTGTGATGCCATCATTGCCTATATTGACAATAAAGACATCCTGGTGGAAGAGTTACTCAAGTATGTGAAAGCTCCCGACTTCCCCACCGGTGGAATTATTTATGGTTATACCGGAGTGAAAGAAGCGTTGCTCACCGGCCGCGGTCGTGTGGTAATGCGCGCCAAAGCCAACATCGAAAGTATGGATAATGGAAGAGAGCGAATTATTGTTTCTGAAATTCCATATATGATCAACAAAGCCGAGATGATTAAGAAAACGGCTGATCTGGTAAATGACAAAAAAATTGAAGGCATATCCGACATCAGAGATGAAAGCGGAAGAGACGGTATGCGCATAGTGTATGAAATAAAACGCGATGCCATGGCAAGTGTTGTGCTCAACAACCTCTACAAACACACTCCGCTTCAAACTTCTTTTGGTGTAAATAACATAGCACTCGTGCATGGACGGCCGTTGTTGCTCAACCTCAAAGACCTTATTCAGTATTATGTGGAGCACCGACATGAAGTGCTGGTACGCAAAACAAAATTCGAACTTGCCGAAGCAGAAAAGCGTGCCCACATCCTCGAAGGATTGCTCATTGCACTCGATCATCTTGACGAAGTGATTGCCCTCATTCGTGCTTCACAAACTCCTGATGAAGCAAAAGCGGGGCTGATGGAAAAATTTGCTTTATCCGAAATTCAGGCAAAAGCCATACTCGACATGCGTCTGCAACGTTTGACTGGTCTGGAGCGTGATAAAATTAAAGAAGAATATGCCGAGCTGATGAAACTGATTGACTACTTGAATAAAGTGTTGAGCAGCGAAGAACTTCGTATGTTGATTCTGAAAAAAGAAACTGCTGAAGTGGCTGAAAAATATGGTGACGACCGCAGAACTGAAATTGTTTATGCCGCTGATGACATCAGTATGGAGGACATGATTGAAGACGAAGCTGTAGTGGTAACAATTTCGCATTTGGGTTATATCAAACGTACACCGCTCACCGAATACCGCACACAAAACAGAGGAGGTCGTGGTTCCATAGGAAGCAGCACACGCGATGAAGATTTTGTAGAACATCTTTTTGTGGCTACCAACCATAATTATATTCTGTTGTTTACTCAGAAAGGCCGTTGCTTCTGGCTGAAAACGTATGAAATTCCCGAAGGCAATAAACAGTTCAAGGGAAGAGCCATACAAAACCTCATCAGCATTGAACCTGACGACAAAGTGTTTGCATTTATCAATGTGAAAACACTGGAAGACGAAGAGTATATCAACAACAATTTTATTGTGATGTGTACCAAGCAGGGTGTGATTAAGAAAACTCCGCTCGAAGCATATTCGAGGGTTCGTCAGACAGGTATTAATGCCATCAACATCAATGATGGTGATGAACTGATTGAAGCAAAACTTACCAATGGCAACAATGAAATATTACTTGCCGTGAAATCAGGACGTGCCATCCGTTTCAACGAAAACACAGTGCGTACGGTAGGACGTAATTCTATTGGAGTGAGAGGAGTATCACTCGACAATGAAAAAGATGAAGTAATAGGAATGGTTTGTGTGCAGAATCCAAAAGAAGAAACCATTCTTGTGGTGAGCGAAAAAGGTTATGGCAAGCGCAGCGACCTGGAAGATTACCGTGTGACCAATCGAGGTGGAAAAGGAGTGAAGACCATGAACATTACCGACAAAACAGGCGACCTCATTGCCATAAAATGTGTGACGGAAGGGGATGACCTGATGATCATCAACAAATCCGGTATTACCATTCGTATGGAAGTAAAAGATCTTCGCATCATGGGAAGAAATACGCAGGGAGTAAAGCTGATTCGACTGGATGATGATGACTCCATTGCTTCAGTAGCTAAGGTTGATGTGGATGAGGCAGAACCTGAAGCAGAGAATACTGTTGAAAATACGGATGAAAATGTATCAGGAGAAATAAATAACAACAATGTTTCCGGAGAAGCCGGTCAGGAAACAGATTCAAACGAACCACCGGTTGTTGAATAAATTTAAACCATAAGTATTAAAATAAGAAAATGAAAAAATTAGTACTTGCACTGCTTGCATGTGTATCTACAGCAGCAGTAGCGCAGAAAGCTCAAGTGCAGTCAGCCTACAGCTATCTGAAATACGAACAGTTGGATAAAGCCAAAGAAGCTATTGACATTGCAATCAACCACGAGAACACGATGAACTATGACAAGGCATGGTATTATCGCGGATTAATTTATCAGTCGCTGTATAAGAATGAAAAATACGGTAATCTGGATAAAAATCCTCTGGCAGAGGCGCTGAAATCTTATAACAAAACATTGGAGTTAAATCCGAAATTTGAGTACAAAGATGACATTGCCGAGAAGAAAAAACTGCTTGCACAGCAATTCGCCAATCAGGGTTATATTGATTATCTCTCAAAAAATTACGAAGGAGCATTATCCGATTACGAAAATTTGTTGAGCATAAACCCAAACGATACAGGAGTATATTACAATGCAGCAATTTGTGCTGAGCGTGCAAACAATCCTTCAAAAGCAAAACAATTTTATGCCAAGCTGGACGAAATGAAATACGATGATGCTAAAATCTATCAGCCTTATGCACAGTTGTACCTCACCGAAGGTGATACTGCCAAAGCACTTGAAGTATTGTCAAAAGGAGCAGCACGTTATCCTGATGAAAAATCAATTCTGATAACTCAAACAAACATTTACATCGTTTCAGGAAAAACTGCCGAAGCCTTAAAAGCAATTAATCTTGCCATAGAAAAAGATCCTTCCAACGCTAATTTGTATTTTGCAAAAGGGACGCTTTTAGAAAAAACTGATACCAACAAAGATGCGGCAATAGCAGCCTATAAAAAAGCTGTGGAGCTGAAGAATGATTATTTTGATGCATACTACAATCTGGGAGCTTTATATTTTAACGAAGGTGCGCGTCTGGCAAACGAAGCCAACAGTATTAAAGATAATGCCAAGTATGCCAAAGCAAAAGTGGTGTTTGATGCCAAGTTTAGCGAAGCAAAGCCTTATCTCGAAAAAGCATATTCGCTGAATCCTAAAGATCAAAGTACATTACTATCGCTGAAGCAGCTGTATGCAACACTTAATGATGCAGCTAACTACGAGAAGATAAAGAAAGAACTTGATGCACTGAAATAAATTTTCATTGTAGAAAGAGTTTTCGGGGCTTGCACCAGCGGTGCAAGCCCCGATTGTTTTTAATGTAATTTTGCCGCTTCAACAGTTTACATGAATAAAAATAAAATCATCAATGACCCGGTATATGGTTTCATCACCATTCCTACCGAATTGATTTTTGATTTAATCGAACACCCTTTTTTTCAGCGATTAAGACGAATCAAACAATTGGGGCTGGCTCCTTATGTATATCCGGGTGCCATTCACACCCGTTTTCATCATGCTTTGGGTGCCATGCATATTACCATGCAGGCAATAGATACCTTGCGAAGCAAAGGCCATGATATTACTGCAGAAGAAGAGGAAGCATTGTGTATCGCTATTGTACTGCACGACATCGGCCACGGTCCATTTTCTCATGCTCTCGAAAATTCAATTGTAAAAAATGTACCGCATGAGCATATCTCCATGCTTATTATGAATGTGCTGAACCGTGAATTCAACGGAAAACTTTCGATGGCAATAGCAATTTTCAGAAATGAGTATCCTAAAAAATTTCTGCATCAGCTCATCAGCAGTCAGCTCGATATGGACAGGCTCGACTACCTCACGCGAGACAGTTTTTTTACAGGAGTATCAGAGGGCGTTATCAGCATTGACCGCATTCTTAAAATGCTGAATGTGGCCAATGACGAACTGGTGGTGGACGAAAAAGGAATTTATTCTGTAGAGAAATTTATTGTTGCAAGACGACTGATGTACTGGCAGGTGTATCTGCATAAAACAGTTCTTGCTGCAGAGAACCAACTCATCAATATTCTGAAACGTGCACGCGAACTGGCACAGTCAGGCGAAGATTTATTTGCCACACACTGCTTCAAAAATTTTCTTACTCACAACTATTCAGAGAAAGATTTTGTTGAAAATCCTGATCTTGTAAGTCAGTTCTGCCGCCTTGACGATTACGACATTTTTGCAAGTATCAAAGAGTGGTCCGACCACAGCGACCCTGTTCTTTCGCACCTTGCCAAAGGTATGGTGAACAGAAACCTGTATAAAATTAAACTCCGTGCACAACCTTTTGAAGAATCAGAGTTGAAAGGTTTCAGAGATCACCTCAGCAGTAAATATAAAATCAGCGGAG
>Ga0209200_1000862_pt1 | contig 32973 bp, 25 predicted proteins | sample AD_UKC033_MetaG_FD_184406 | JGI IMG/M metagenome (GOLD analysis project Ga0209200, IMG submission 184406) | Active sludge microbial communities of municipal wastewater-treating anaerobic digesters from USA - AD_UKC033_MetaG (SPAdes) (version 2) | ecosystem: Engineered > Bioreactor > Anaerobic >... | reverse complement strand
GCCAACGAATAAAATCGATGTTCGGCAAACGATTCGGACATGACAAAAAGACCGACGTCCTTCTGGAAGCCCTCTCAAGGGCCGCATGATGCCTCAAGAAAAGCACGAAAGTTCACACAGAGAGAAGTGAGGGGTAACCGACGTGTTTACAGGTAAGACACTGCTGATCACCGGGGGAACCGGCACCTTCGGGAATGCGGTCTTGCGGCGGTTCTTGGGTACTGAGATCACGGAGATCCGGATCTTTAGTCGTGACGAAAAGAAGCAGGAGGATATGCGCAACACCCTGAGGAATCCCAAAGTCAAGTTCTACCTCGGTGACGTGCGCAATTATGACAGTATCCTGCCCGTGATGCAGGGAGTCGACTACGTCTTTCACGCCGCGGCACTGAAGCAGGTGCCGTCCTGCGAGTTCTTTCCCATCGAGGCTGTGCGCACCAATACGCTGGGGGCCGAAAACGTAATGAACGCGGCTCTTGCCTGCGGCGTGAAGAACCTGATCGTGCTCAGCACCGACAAGGCGGTCTACCCGATCAATGCCATGGGTATGTCCAAGGCCATGATGGAGAAGCTTATGATCGCCAAGGCACGGATGTATGGGCGGTCCAAGACGATCTTCTGCGGCACGCGGTACGGGAATGTCATGGCGTCGCGTGGATCGGTAATCCCCCTGTTCATTGAGCAGATCCTGGCAGGGCAGTCGTTGACCATCACCGACCCCAATATGACGCGGTTTATGATGACGATCGACGATGCCGTGGACCTCGTGCTGTATGCCTTTGAGCACGGCAACCCGGGCGATGTGTTCGTGCAGAAGGCCCCGGCGGCCACAATTGAGACTCTCGCCCACGCTCTCAAGAGACTGTTTGACGCTGATAGCGAGATCCGTATTATTGGCACACGGCACGGTGAGAAGCTCTACGAAACGCTGCTCAACCGGGAAGAGATGGCCAAGGCGGAGGATTTGGGGGGATACTTTCGCGTGCCGGCCGACGTTCGTGACCTGAACTATGCCTGCTACTTCAGCGAGGGGCAGAGGGCCGTATCCGAGATGGAAGACTACAATTCGCACAACACGCGGCGGTTGAATGTGGAGGATATGATGGAGTTGCTGCTCAAGCTGGACTGCGTACGTGAGGCGCTAGCTGGGAGACCCGGAACGGCACCTGCAGAGAAGGGACGGGCCGGATGAAGAGTGTCTTGGTTACGGGAGCCAAGGGATTCATCGGCCGCAATCTCGTCGCCCATCTGGTCAGGATGGACGATGTGGAAGTTCTTCCTTATGACCTGGAAAACAGTGAAGCCGAACTCCAAGGCTGGCTTGGCCGTGCCGATGTCGTGTTTCATCTGGCGGGGGTGAATCGGCCGCAGACTGTCGAGGAATACCGAACCGGCAATGCCGGATTCACATACCGCATCTGCGAATTGCTGCGGCAAGCGGGCCGGGCGCCGAAGATCGTCATGTCCTCTTCCACCCAGGCGGAGTTCGACAATGCCTATGGGACGAGCAAACGCGAGGCCGAGCACATACTCCAGAGCTTCGCTCGGGAAGCCGGGGCTGCGGTTTCCCTATACCGGCTGAAGAATGTCTTTGGCAAATGGAGTCGCCCAAACTACAACTCTGTGGTCGCCACCTTCTGCCACAACATCGCCCGTGATCTGCCGATTGAGATCTCAGACCCGGCCCGCGAGGTTGACTTGGTTCACGTGGATGATGTAGTGGCACGCTTTCTTGCTGAACTCGAAGATCCTGGCGGGCCGTCTAACGGCTTGGCTGGCGTGGACATTCCGAGCACCCGGATCACGCTCGCTGACTTGGCTGGACGGATTCAGGCCTATCATGATATGAAGAGCAGCCTGACGGTCCCAGATTTCTCTGTACGGTTCAACCAGTGTCTGTACAGCACGTATCTGTCCTACGCCGAGCCGGAGAGTTGGCAATACGGGTTGGAGGCCAAGTCGGATGCCCGCGGCGACCTGGCGGAGTTCATGAAGTCGCGCCATTTCGGCCAGGTCTTCTTGTCACGCACCCACCCGGGAATCACACGGGGCAATCACTACCATGATACCAAGACCGAGAAATTCCTGGTCCTGGCCGGCGAGGGGCTGATTCGCATGCGTCAGATTGAGGCCGGCGGCGTCGTGGAGTGGCGCGTGCGGGGTGGGGAGTATCAGGTGGTGGATATTCCGCCAGGATACACCCATTCGATCACGAACGTCGGCGAAGGAGATATGATTACCCTGTTCTGGGCAAGCGAAGTCTTTGACCCAGATCGGCCGGACACGTATTACTTGGACGTCGGCTGATCTCACGGACGGGCGGACATGGGGGGAATGTTGGTCACTGGAAGTCCTCAAAGATGAAAGTCGCAACAATCGTGGGTACACGCCCTGAGATCATCCGGCTGTCGCGCGTCATGGCTGCGTTGGACCGTCAGGTCGAGCACATCATCATCCATACGGGTCAGAACTATGACTATGAGCTCAGCGAGATCTTCTTTGGGGATCTGGAGATCCGCAAGCCTGACCATTTCCTTGGTGCGGCGGGGGAGAACGCGGCTGAGACCATCGGCCTTGTCATCGCCCGTTCCGATGCGGTGCTGGCAAAGACCGAGCCTGATGCCGTACTGATCCTGGGCGATACCAATAGCTGTCTGTCCGCAATCTCGGCCAAGCGCCGCAAGATCCCCGTCTTCCACATGGAAGCTGGCAACCGTTGCTTTGACCAGCGCGTGCCGGAAGAGATCAATCGCAGGATTGTCGACCATATCAGCGACGTCAATCTGCCCTACAGCTCTATCTCGCGGGATTATCTACTCCGGGAAGGTCTCTCGCCGGATCGCGTCATCAAGACCGGCAGCCCGATGTACGAGGTCCTACACTACTATCTTCCGAGGATTGAGAAGTCTTCCATCCTGCAGCATTTGGGCCTCCGGGAACGTGATTACTTTGTTGTGAGTTGCCATCGCGAAGAGAACGTAGATTGTCCTCAGCAGTTTGGCAAATTCGTGAGCGTGCTCAACGCGATGGCGGAACGCTTCGGCCAGCGGATCATCGTCTCCACGCATCCGCGCACGCGCAAGAAGATCGAGGCCGAGGGGGTGAAGCTGGCTGCGAACGTCAAGCTGCTCAAGCCGCTGGGGCTGTGCGACTATGTGCACCTGCAGATGCACGCTAGAGCAACCCTCTCGGACAGTGGCACGATCACGGAGGAGTCATCCATCTTGAACTTCCCCGCGCTGAATATCCGTAATGCCCATGAGCGGCCCGAGGGAATGGAAGAGGGGGCAGTCATGATGACGGGGTTGGAGCACAATCGCATCATAGACGGTCTGCGAATCCTGGATGCTCAGGGCCGGGGCGAGAATCGCGATCTGCAGATGGTGAATGACTATCGTGTGCCGAACGTCAGCGAGAAGGTGGTGCGGATCATTGTGAGCTATACGGATTACGTGAATCGTACGGTGTGGCACAAGTAGTAGGGGTCATGCTGCGATGACGGTGATGCATTCTGAAGAGAAGTTGAGGTTGATTGAAGGCGGCCTGCATGTCGATGTCCGCGGTGCGGTTCTCTTCGTTAATGGGTTCGATTTTGCGGGAGTGAATCGTTTCTACTTGGTCTGGTCGCACCAAGTTCGGACGCCGCGGGGTTGGGTTGGTCACCAGCGAGAACACAAGTGGTTCGTCGCGGCGCAGGGGACCATTCTCTTGGCTACAGTCCAGCCGGATCGATGGGACTACCCTGCCAACAACCTCCCGGTAGAGCGATTCGTTCTCTGTTCGATGAAGCCGGCCGTGCTATCTGTGCCGCCTGGCTATGCCACAGCGAGCATGATGCTAAGCGCCGATGCCCTCCTGATCGTCTTCTCCTCCGGGAAGATCGAGGACGCCCACGCGGACGACTATCGCTTTCCTGTGGAGACGTGGTCCGTCGTCGAATAATACCGAGGATCATGCGAGTCCTTCTGATCACGCCGCTATTCTACCCGGAACCGTACTACCTCCGGGGACTGCCGTTCGCGAAGGGGCTATTGGAGCGAGGGGTAGAGGTGGAGGTTCTGACAGGTTTTCCAAACTACCCAAAAGGGCAGATCTATCCAGGCTATCGGATGGGGTTGTGGCGCCAGGAGGTAGTCGAAGGCGTCCGGATCACCCGTGTGCCGTGGTACCTCTCTCACGATACCTCGGGCCTGAAACGAACACTCTGCTATCTCAGCATGGCGTTGAGCATGGCCCTGCAGGGGCCGTTGCGGGCTCCCCGAGTGGACTTGGTCCACGTGAACCAGGGACCGGCTACTCTGTGCCTGCCGGCGGACCTCCTCCGGGTGCTCCGCCGGGTCCCCTATCTGTTGGACGTCCAGGACCTCTGGCCAGAGAGCGTGTTGGATTCCAACATGTTGAGGCTTCCCGCCGGTGCACGAATCCTGCAATACTGGTCCAATCACACCTACAAGTGGGCCAGGCACATCATCACGCCCTCAGAGGGAATTCGAGACCGGCTGGTGGAATTGGGCGTTCGGGGCCGAAAAGTCACGGTGGTTCACAATTGGTGCGACCAGAGTGTTGAGAAGCCGTTGCCTGAGCGAGATGCCTGCCCCGATTCGTATCGCCTCCAGGGGAGATTCAACATCGTCTACGCGGGTAACTTCGGCCCGTTGCAGGCGCTGCCTGCGATCATCGAGGGGATGACACTGCTACAGAACAGCCACCCGCAGATTCAGTTTGTGCTGGTGGGTGACGGTCTCGACGAGGGTATCCTCAAGAGGGCGGTGGAGGAGCGCAGACTGCGCAATGTCCGCTTTCTTCCGAGGAAGCCACCAGCGGAACTGAATCAAATCCTGGCCTATGCGGATGCCCTGCTGGTGCACTTGCGGGACTCGCCCCTGAACCGTGTGGGGATTCCCTCCAAGGTGGGGTATTCGCTGGCGGCGGGAAGACCCATTCTCATCGGGGCACGCGGCTCGGCGCCCGCGCTGGTGGCCCGGGCCCAAGCGGGAATCGCCTTCGAGCCGGAAAACGGACCCAGCCTGGCGGCGGCGGCCCGGCGGCTGTATGAGATGCCTGAGGAAGGCCGGCGGGCTCTGGGGTATTCGGGCCGAAAGCACTATCTGGAGCATTTGGCCTTCAACATTGGGATGAGCAAGCTGGTCGATGTCTACCATGACGTGTGCACGAACAATGGCACCCACAGACAGGGACGCACCGGTGAGCATTGCTCGGAGGGGACCGGGGGGGACGTGCGGCCCTTCCGGGCTTGATCTGGGGGAGTGAGTCGATCACCAGCAATGATAGGCAAGTACTTGCCCACCTTTCGAGGCCGGGATCTGTTGGCCGCGGCATGGCGCGGCCAGGGATCTCAGACGCGGCTGCGGGAGCAGTTGGCCGCTTTGTTCCAGATGCGGCACGTGTTCGTGTTTCGGTCGGCCCGTTCCGCGTTGTATGCTTTGCTTCAGTCTCTTGGCCGGCGGGGAACAGTTGTGCTTCCTGCGTATAACTGTATCGCCGTGCCAGAGGCGGTGACATGGGCCGGCTGGCGTCCGGTTTTCGCCGACATCGCACCCGGCACTGTGAACATGACGAGCGAAACGCTGGCCGCATGCGTCCAGGAGGATGCGCAGGCAGTTATACTCACCCACCAGTTCGGTCTTCCAACAGTCGTGGAACCCATCGTGGGACTCTGTCGCCGGTTGGGTCTGTTCGTCATCGAAGATGCGGCGGCTGCCCTGGGGGCGAGCTACCGGGGCCGCCCAGTGGGGACCTTCGGGGATGCCTCGGTGATTAGCTTTCACCTTACCAAAGTGGCCAACGCCGGGCATGCCGGGGTGCTGCTAACGAACAATGACTTGGTTGCCGAGCGAGTGCAGTCGTTGTGGTCTCCTGGAGAGAGCATGGCGAAGGGGGCGGCGGATTTCTGCAAAGCGGCGGCATGGTGGGTGGCGATGCAGCCTCATTGCTACCCTGTTCTCCGCAGACTGCGTCGCATCCTGTACGAGGATCCTCTCTACGAAGTGGTTGTCCCGAATCTCAAACCACCGACAGACAGTTTCATCTCGTGTTCCCGTTTCGTCTCGCAGCTTGCAAGCACTCAAGTGGCTCGTCTCGCTTCCATTGTGGCCGCCCGGCGGGGCGCGGCCCGCATTTACGTCGAGAGACTCTCCGGACACGGCAACGGGATTCGTGTGTGTCCGGTACCAGATGGTGCGGAACCAGCGTGGACGCAATTCCCTGTCTTCGTGGAGAGGAAAGAGGAGTGCTACCGGTTCTTTCTGGAACATGGCGTTGATCTGAGTTGGACCTTTCGATACTCGTGTGCGGCTAGCTACGGTACGTCCCGGGCCCCGAATTCTGAGCGGGCGGCGAGAACGCTGCTGGGTCTGCCCACATATCCCGGGCTGGCACCCGAGGAGGCACGCCGCATCTGCGACTTGTTCCATATGTTTCTCCTGAACTGACTTGCCGACTTCACCGCACTGGACACGAGCTGATTTGTCCGCCCTGGACTCGCGGTGGTGAAATAGAGTATGGCAATGGAACCATTTCTTGAGTGGCTTGGGCGTCAGGGACACACAGTGGTGAGAACGAGTAGCACCTATTGGTACGAGGCCAGCCCGCGGATCTACCAAGCCGTTCCCTACGACCATGAGATAGTCCCCTCAGCGGAGGAAATCCAAAGACTACTGCTCGACCAATATGCGATTGGTCTTCGCTATTCAACTCCCGTCGACAAGACCGAGGGGCGGTTGAGCTATCACGTCGTGAATACGAACAAGGACTATGATCTGGCACAATTGCCCAAGAAGGCCCGGTATGACGTGCGCCAGGGCATGGAGTATGCCGGGGTTGAGCCCATTCCCTTCAGCCGGCTGGCTGAGGAGGGATGGAGCCTGCGGGAACATACACTGGAACGTCAGGGTCGCACGGGAGCAGAGACGCGAGCATGGTGGGATCGCCTATGCCGAAGCGCGGAAGGTTTGCCAGGATTCGAGACTTGGGCGGCGATTCATGACGGGCAATTGGTGGCATCACTCATTGCTTGCACAATCGATGGCTGCTGCAGTGTCTTGTACCAGCAGAGTCTGACGGATGCCCTGCCACATGGCGTGAACAACGTCCTGACCTATTGCTTCACAAAGGCAACGATGGCTCGTCCTGGTGTGACGAAGGTGTTCTATGGTCTTGGCTCCCTCGATGCCAGCGAGAACGTGGACAGGTTCAAGTTCCGCATGAACTACAGTGCCCAACCAGTGCGTCAGCGAGTCGTATTCCATCCGTGGATACGATGGCTCTTCAACGGAATGAGCCATGGGCTACTCAGAGCTGCGAAGCGTCGATGGCCCGAGCGGTCGGCGATCTCCAAGGCTGAAGGGATGCTTCGTTTCTACCTGGAGGGGAAGAAGCCGCTGGCAGAGCAGACCTGGCCGGATTGTCTCGCGGAACGGAGAACTCAATTGCTCACTCCGCCACTGCTCTCCCAGCGCGCCGCTGAAACGGCCACGCAAGCAGAACCTACGGGGTGAATCTGGTGAATAGCGATCATCACATGAATAGGCCGTGCGATGGACCCCCTGTGTGGAAAGTCCAACTCTTTGAATTGAACTACGATGATCAGGAACTCCAGGCTGCGGCGGAAGTCATTAGGAGCGCCTGGATCACGATGGGCGAGAAGACCAAAGCATTCGAGAGTTCCTTTGGCGCTTTCCTCGGAGGCGATGCCCACTGTACGGCCGTCGCCAACGGAACGGCGGCGTTGCATATGGCCCTATTGGCGGCCGGGGTTGGTCCGGGGGATGAGGTGATCATTCCGTCGCTCACCTTTGTTGCCGACATCAACGTCGTGCGCGTTGTTGGGGCTTCACCTGTCTTGGTGGATTGTACATCGTATGACGACTGGAACATCTCGCCGGAAGGGATTGCCGCCGTGATCACTGCTCGCACGAAGGCTGTGCTCGTTGTCCATTACGCCGGCTATGCATGCGATATGGATGCTATTGCATCCGCCATCCGGTCCACGTCCAACGGCGCGCACATCTACCTTATCGAAGACGCGGCGCATGCACCTGGGGCGGATTACCGGGGCAAGTCCTGCGGGACGATTGGCACCATCGGATGCTTCAGCTTCTTCACGAACAAGAACCTCTCCATCGGTGAGGGAGGCATGTACGTGACACCCTCACCAGAGCTCCATGAGAAGGGCAGATACCTGCGTTCCCATGGCATGAGCAGTCTGACGCTGGACCGCTACCAGGGCCGAAGCATATCGTATGATGTCGTTCAGCCGGGCCTGAACTACCGCATGGATGAGATCCGGGCCGCGATCGGGTTGGTGCAACTGAAGAAGCTACCCCAAGCCAATCGTCGCCGCGGTGAGTTGGTGAGGCGCTATCGCGAACTCCTGGACGGCGTCTCGCGCATCCATGTGCCGTTCCGCGAGTATCATCTGGGCCAGCCGAGCTACCACATCTTCCCCGTTCTGCTGGACGAGACCTTGGATCGGGGGACGGTAATTGCCGGGTTGCGGGAGCACGGCATCCAATCGAGCATCCACTATCCGGCATTTCAGGAGTTCACCGCCTATCGCGAGTGCAACTTGTGCAGGACCCCGGTTGCATTCGATATATCGAAACGAGAGTTGACGCTGCCTCTGTTCGCCACGATGACCATCGAGCAGGTGGAATACGTCTGTTCGGTTCTCCAGTCGCTGGTGGCCTAGATGTCGCAGTCATTGGGGTGTTCTACGATGCAGCCCTTCGATAGCAGACGAGCTCAGCGAATAGACGACTGCCTGGCCCTTATCTGTCGCAACGAGCCATTGTTCACGCCGGATGTCTCCAGGTGGGAAGACACGCTGCGTGCGCAGATAGGCGAGGGTGCCTTCCTCGTGATCGGAGGCGCTGGTTCCATCGGGCAGGCCGTGGTCAAGGAGCTGTTCAAACGCGGTCCCAGACGCCTGTACGTTGTGGACATTAGCGAGAACAACATGGTCGAACTGGTGAGGGATCTGCGCAGCTCGCTCGGCTATATCGACGGCGATTTTCGCACCTTCGTGCTGGACTGTGGTTCGCCGGAGTTTGATGCCTTCGTCCGGCATGAGGGGCCCTTCGACTACGTTCTGAATCTCTCGGCGATGAAACACGTGCGAAGCGAGCGGGATCCGTACACGCTCATGCGCATGATTCAGGTGAATATCCTGAATGTCGACGGGACGATCGCTCAGGCCCACCGGTGCGGGGCGAGGAAGTACTTCTGTGTATCCACGGACAAGGCGACCAATCCCGTCAACATGATGGGGGCGTCGAAGCGGATCATGGAGTTGTACCTCATGCGGAGGAGCGAGGAGCTTCCGATCTCCACAGCCCGCTTTGCCAATGTCGCGTTTTCGGATGGCAGCCTGCTCTGCGGGTTCGCGCGACGGATTGCAAAGCAGCAACCGATCTCTGCTCCTTTTGATGTGAAACGATACTTCATCACTCTACAGGAATCGGGGGAACTGTGTTTGATGTCCTGTCTGCTCGGGGAAAACAGAGACATCTTCTTTCCGAAGCTCAGTGAGAGGCTTCACCTGATCACCTTTGCGGACATAGCCCGCAGATACCTTCGGAGCGCGGGTTATGAACCGGTTGAATGTGCTACAGAGGATGAGGCTCGGGGAAAGGTCGATGAGCTACCGCGGAATGGCAAGTGGCCGTGCTATTTCTTCAAGAGCGACACTACCGGAGAGAAGGATTTCGAGGAGTTCACTGCAGACACAGACGTGCTGGACATGGATCGGTTCTCAAGCATAGGCGTGATCAAGAACTCTCCGTTGCAACAGGTTGCCCTTCTAGAGAGATTCTCCACGGAGGTGGGGCGCCTGCTGGCACGCGGTGCATGGACGAAAGAGGAACTGCTCTCGCTTTTCGAACAGATGCTCCCGGAGTTCAATCACAGGGAGATGAACCGGAATCTAGACGGTCGAATGTAGTCGGCCACACCACGAGTATCTCATGAAGAGGACCTTGGACATTGTATTTTCGTTGACTGCGCTGATCGTTCTTTCCCCCCTGCTGATCCCGGTGGCGCTTGTCCTGCGATTCACAGGGGAAGGCTGCGTCCTCTATCGGCAGGAGAGAGTGGGCCGCGGTGGACGCACTTTCGGACTCTACAAGTTTGTCACCATGCTCAAGGACAGCCCCAACCTCCCAGGTGGTTACCTGACACGGAGGGGGGATCCTCGCATTCTGCCTGTGGGACGGGTTCTGAGGGCCACCAAGATCAATGAGCTTCCACAGCTTCTGAATGTCTTGCTGGGGGATATGAGCCTCATCGGACCCCGCCCTCAGGCTGTGCCGCATTTCGAGGTCTTCCCGGATCACGTGAAGAAGGAGATAATACGGGTGCGGCCAGGCTTGTCGGGCATAGGCTCCATCGTCTTCCGAGACGAGGAATCGATCCTGGCCCAATGCGGCAAGAACCAGGATCAGTGCTACCAAGAGGACATCGCCCCGTACAAAGGCGAGTTGGAGATCTGGTACGTGGAGCATCAATCAGTCATGCTCGACTTGTTGCTCATCCTGCTTACGATCTGGATTGTCTTTGTCCCGAATAGTCGGCTGCATACCAGGCTGCTTGCCAGACTCCCAAAGCCGGGTTCCGTGGCCGTGGCCAGGTGCCTGGGATTGCCGCGTGTCAATAACGCGGAAGACGTGGGATTGACCAAGACATCCGCTGCCGAATGAGTGAGCATCAAAGTCTATCGAAGATATAGGATTCGGATGACCCATCGAATAGATGCCTTGTGATTCGCGATCTGCTCCACTGACCGAGTCTGGTGTTCCGATGGGCCATGAAATGATGATTGAGAACCGCAACCATCCTGCCACAATCGCTGCGATAACAGCAAGCTCTGTAATCCTGGTGTTCGGCCTGTTCAGTCATATTGTGATTGTGCGACTGGACGGGCCCGCCACGGGCAGGCCTGTTGCTCCTGATGCGCTGAGAGTACTTCCGCTGGAGATAGGGGACTGGAAGGGCGAGGACGTTGTCATGGATGAGGCTATCGTGCGCGCCGCCGGCACCGATGCCCACGTCAGCCGCCGTTATTCACGAAAAGGCGGCACGGAATCTGTTGAGATCTTTGTTGCGTGCAACTTCAGTGCGTGCACCAGAGTCATCCACCGGCCGGAGGTCTGCTACCCCAGTAGTGGCTGGACCACTTTGGAGAATCGGCAAGTGGAACTGCCGTTGGGTGACGGGACGAAGTTGCCGTGCTCGCTCTTCAGATTCTCGCGTGGTAGCTTGGAGGGTACGGACGCGACAGTCCTGCACTATTACATTGCCGACGGTCAGCCTTACGGCAACCTCTCAGTCATAGGGCCGCGGTATTGGCGTCTTGCTGGAAGGGTCGCTTATGTCGCGCGTGTATTGATCAACACTTCAAACTGGGGCCTCAGCCCCGATTCAGCAGAGACTATAGTGTCAGACTTTGCCGTCGATTCAGCCCCACCCCTAGCCCAGCTTTTCGAGGCCCTGGTGGCGGAACGACAATCCGGTGATTTACGCGATACATCCAAAGGAAAGTAGCGTGAAGCGGCATGCTGTTCATCATCTTGTTCTTCGTCGACTGGCTCGCGGCGCGTGCCTACTGGATCGCGTGCGGCTCGGACGCTTGGGGCTTCTTCTGGCGCTGACGTGCCTGCTAGGGATCACAGTCTGGTCGCATTGGAGGACGATGGGAAGTCTCTCTTCCGCGTGGCGGAGCAATGACGATTTCTCTGCAGGTCAACTCGTCCCGCTCGTTGCTGCCTTTCTCATCTGGCGTGACAGGAAGTTGCTCCGGGGCTGTTCGCTCGCGCCGTGCTGGGGAGCGGGGATCACACTTCTTGTATTCGCTCAAATGGCGCACCTCTGCAGTTTGGTGTACGGAGCGCGCCCATCGATAACTCAATATGCATTCGTACTGACGATTGGGAGCCTGGTTCTCTTGGTGGCTGGCTGGCAGGTGTCTCGGCGGGTGTTTTGGGTTCTGATGTTCTTGTTCTTGATGGTTCCTCCGCCGGGCGCAGTGTACAATGCAGTCAGTGGGCCTCTGCAGGGGCTGGCGACGACGGGGTCCGTGTTCTTGCTCGAGGCGTTCGGGACGCGAGTGATGCAGGAGGGGAATGTGGTGATACTAGGCGACAACACGCCGATGGCCGTGGCGGAGGCCTGCAGCGGGCTTCGAATGCTGACGGCGTTTATCATCGTCGCCGCGTTCATCGCGTACATGATCAAGCGACCGCGATGGCAGAAAGGGGCTCTGCTCCTGTCGAGCATCCCGGTGGCCATGATCTGTAACATGGTCCGCATCTCTGCGACCGCGATGATCATGCTGTATGTGAGCGTGGAACTGGGCGAGAAGTTCTTCCACGACTTCGCGGGTCTTGTCATGATGCCGATCGCCGTTTCGCTGATCTTCGGCGAGATCTGGCTCATGGATAGGATCATCGTGCCGGAGAGGAGTGGTGATGCAGCCAGTCTGGCGCACAATCAGATTGTTGTGTGGAGAGGAAGACGGCAGGAGGGTAAGGGTTGAACCACGCCGTCAAATGTCCTGGCGGACCGATAATTCATGTGTCGCCAGTTCAGAGTCCTCTATTTCATTGTCGCGACAAGCTTCTCGATGTGATCATTCCACCCAGGCAAGTGCCGCGGCGCGAACATGTTGTTCCACTGGCGCGATCCCGAAATGGAGGCAAGCACCCGTAATAGCGCAAACATAGCCAGGTCTCTCTCTTTTGAAGCGTGTGCCGCTGTTCGTATACTTCAGCTAGAGCCGCCGCAGCTTTTATACCCGGCAGCGGGGCGGTATGCTCGCATGTGAAAAGGGGGCAGCCAGGTTCTTCATCGCGAAATGGGAAGAGTCGGTCAATGTTTCTGATGCCGACCAAGTCGCGACCTCGCGTGTATCTGCCGCCTGAGCGAAACGATTGCTGTGAACGATCTCTTCAATCGGCCCAGCACAATGGCGTGCCCGGCCCATGGGTTTCATGGCGCCGCGAGTTAAGGGACAGATATGCGACGAACAACGCTCACTCGGATTCTGGTGCTCTTTTTGACGGCATGTACATCTGCGATCGCGGAAGGTGACGGTGCTTTTTCATTTGCGGACAATCGTCTGACGATTACGACGTCCATGCTGCAACTCGGATTCGATGCGGGGGCCATTGTCTACCTCAAGGACCGCGACAGCGGCGAGGTCCTTGTTGACGCGGACCCCTTCGACTACAGGCCGATCCACTATCCTCGAATTGATGATGCGGGCACTTATCCTATCTACGACCAGGTTTATACTGAGATCAGTCCTACGCACGTTACTGTTCAATACACACTTAAATATCACAGCGCCTTATACGACTTCACCGTAGATAGCCAAACCGGCGAAGTGATAATCCAGGTAACGGGAACCTTCAACTCCAAACCTAGCGTTCTCGGTATTGGAATTATAGATTTCCAAGGTGAAGCTGTACATCTGGGTGGCGGGTCGAGTTTCTACAGGGCAGACAGCAACGAGACCGATAATGGCTATAACCCCTATGGTGGCCCGAACATGGGAATCCTGGAGGGGACAAACGCTGTCGTGGCCGCATGGCCGGAGGAAACGAATTACTGCAAAACGTATGTCCAGGCGCAACATACACAGGCACGGGACGCCTTATTGCTGCTGACATGCCAAGACCGCAAAGAGACCGATGCGAACAGAATGATCGGAGTACCCTTTCGAATTGGGACCTACTCGACATGGCTGGCAGCAGCCAAGCGGTGGCGCGTCCGATTCGAGGCTAGAACGGGCGCAAAACCGCTCTGGCAGAATCGGTGCACCTGGTTACGCAACATCCACGCGATGTACAGCGCAGGCTATTCAACCACGGCCGAAGAATATGAAACATTGGGTGCCCTGGTCGATCCGAATACTCTTTTGATGATGAATGCAACCGCAGAAGAAATGGTGCTGTTCGGAGATATGACCCGCATAGCCAGCAATGTCTGGCCGGATACTGATGATCTGGAGAAGATCAACAAGTTCGGTTGGCACTGTGGGGTCTATTATTGGTGGAACTTGATTCAGTCCCCGTTCGCAATAGGCGTGGATGCCCAACTATCCGAGCTTGCTGCAGCAGGCAAACTCCCGGATGGGTATGATGCCAACAGTTTCCACCCGTACATCACCGACTCTGCCTACGTAGGGGATGTCAACGATGCATATGGCTACTGGGTCAACTATTGGGCAGACGCCATCGCAGATTTGAATGACCCTGGTGAGTGGTTTGTCATTCATCCTGGATCGTCCAAATTTCAGAACTATATAGTTGAGAATTACAAGCGATGGGCCGATCTCTATGGTTACCAGGCGTGCTATTTTGATATCTTGGGATCGGATCACAGTAGGGACTGGACGGCTGTTGGAAAGTCGCCGCTGGTGGACGGCAACGACTATATCGAAGGGGAGGTCCAGTGCTTGCAGCGGATATACGAGCGGGATCCCAATTTGATTGTCCATACCGAATACCCGCAGTGGTGGCTGCTGCCTTACATTTTCTATTCATGGCAGGGTGTCAAATCTTTTTATAGCACTCCTGTAGAGCATCCGCTACGGGGTGCCCTGATGGCAAGCTATTGCTGGTCCAGGGACTACAATATGAACGATGGCGGCGGCAAGTATATCAACGACCGCCTGGGCGCATTGCTCGGAGCACTGCCCATTGTTTCCCTTCCGGGTGACTGGCGGGTCGATGCAGATCGGGCTGCTGTCTCTATGGCCCGTGCCAAGCTGTTCTGCGACGAGGAACTGTTCAACGACCTACCGGATGAGTGGGAGGATGGGATACTGGCCTATTACAGGAGCCAGAGGACCGGAAACTGGTTCAAATTGGTAGACAACGGATCGAACCTCCAGTATGTAGAGACTCTGCCAGACGGAAGTCAGACGGTACGATTGACTGTAGCGGTGACGTCGAACGCGCACGCGCTGACGCTTGACGCGTCGAATGGCACGGTGAGCAAGAGTCCGGACAAGGACAGCTACAGCGATGGAGAAGTCGTGACTCTGCAGGCTACGCCGAGCGCTGGCCACACATTCACTGGCTGGTCCGGCAATCTGGCCGGTAGCGAGAACCCGGCGACCATCACGATGGACGGTGACAAGTCTGTCACGGCGAATTTTGCCGCGAATGTGTATGCTTTGACTACCACGGCGACGGGCGGGTCCGTCAGCCGGAGCCCCGATCAGGCCAGCTATGAGTATGGCACCGAAGTGACCTTGGTGGCCACGGCTAATGCCGGATACACGTTCACCGGCTGGTCCGGGGCACTCAGCGGAACCACGAACCCGGCCGACGTGGTCATCGACGGCGACAAGTCTGTGACGGCGAACTTTGCCGCCAGCACGTATACGCTGAGCGTGAGCGCGACCAACGGCTCGGTGACAAAGAGCCCGGATCAGGCGACGTACACGCATGGGCAGACGGTGACTCTGACGGCGGTTGCGGCGACGGGGTACAGCTTCGGCAGTTGGTCGGGGGATGCCTCAGGCACGACGGCCACGACGACGGTGACGATGGACGCCACCAAGTCGGTGACCGCGGGTTTCACGGCCAATGCCTATACGCTGGACGTCAGCGCGGCCAATGGCTCGGTGACGAAGAGCCCGGATCAGGCGACGTACACGCACGGGCAGACGGTGACTCTGACGGCGGTTGCGGCGACGGGGTACAGCTTCGGCAGTTGGTCGGGCGACGCGTCGGGTACGACGGCCACGACGACGGTGACAATGAACGCCGACAGGTCGGTGACGGCCGGCTTCACGATCAACACCTACACGCTGACCGTGGCGGCGACTGACGGGACCATAGCCAGGAACCCGGACAAGAGCAGCTACACCTACGGCGAGACGGTCACGTTGCAGGCAACGCCGGCCACGGGGTACAACTTCGTCAGTTGGTCGGACGATCTGTCGGGCAGCACGAATCCGGCGACCCTGGTGATGGACGAAGACAAGTCCGTGACGGCCGCATTTGCCGCGAACACGTACACCCTGACAACCACCGCCGCGAATGGGTCGGTGACGCGGAGCCCGGACCAGGCCAGTTATGCACATGGGGAGGTCGTTACGCTGACCGCGGCGGCGGACACGGGCTACAGCTTCAGCGCGTGGTCGGGCGATGCCTCCGGTACGGCGGCCACCACAACCGTCATGATGAACGACGACAGATCCGTGACAGCCAATTTCACCGCGAACACGTACACTCTATCGGTCGCCTCCGAAAACGGCTCCGTGGCCCTGAGCCCGGACCAAGCCAGTTACACATACGGGGAGGTCGTCACGCTGACCGCGGTGGCGGACGCGGGCTACCGCTTCAGCGCGTGGTCGGGCGATGCATCGGGCACGGCTGCCTCCACGACTGTGACCATGAACGCCGACAAGTCCGTCGCGGCCACGTTCGAGCGGGAGAGCGACGATCAGGATCCGCCGGTGCTCCTGAGTTCTTCCCCTGCGGCGAACGCGATCCAGGCCCCGCGAAACTCGATCGTGCTGCTGCACATTGCCGATGCGGGCGATGGGGTTGATGCGAACACCGTCAGCATTTTGGTCAACGGCCAGTCGGTGTATACGGGCAACGTGGCCAGCCATACGAGCAGTTCGGGCGTGTGCCGCCGCGTGGGCACTGCGGCTGACTACACCTACGCCTATCAGGCGAACGCCGACTTCGACTACGACGCGACGATCACGGTCACGGTGAACGCCGCCGATCTTGCGGGCAACGCCATGGCGCAGAAGTCCTACGGCTTCAAGACGGAGATGAGGTCCTTCGGCGTCAATCGCTGCGCCAGTTGGGGACCCCAGGGCGCGGATCGCGGCGCTCCGGCCACCGTCTGTGACGCCGACGGGAGCATCTGGGTCGTCTATCATGCCGGTGACGTGGGCTCTCGCGACATCTACGTGTCCAAGCGTGCCGCCGGCAGTGACGAGTTTGCCGATCCGGTTCAAGTGACAACCAACGTGCTGGATCAGTGCAACGCCGACATTGCGGTCGGCACGAACGGCGTACTCTATGTCGTCTGGCAGGACAACCGCCGGGGGAACTGGGACCTCTACGCCAGCACGTCCGCGGACGGCGTCACGTGGTCGGCGGCCGTGCGCGTGGCCGACTCCGACAACGACGAAATCAATCCTGCGATTGCGGTCGATTCGCAGTCGCCCAATCGCGTGTACGTGGCCTGGGAGGACAATCGCGCCGGGAATCGGGACATCTATGTGTCCCGTTCGATCGCCGGCTTCGCCTCCGCTACGGTGCAGGCGGTGACTTCGAATGTCCAGGACCAGACCGATCCCCGCATCGCGGTGGATGGGTCAAACACGGTCTATGTGGTCTGGACCGACGCCCGGAACCAGTCGAAGGACATCTACGGCGCCGCCTCGAACAGCGGGCCGTGGACGAACGTCCCCATCGTGACGGGCACGGGCACCCAGTTCCTGCCCGCCGTCGCAGCCGAGGCAGGCAGTTCTGTGCTTCACCTCGTGTGGGTGAGCGATCTCTCGGGCGACGATGACATCTGCTATGCGTCCTCGAATGGCCTTCCGGCGGCGCCGTTGACCGGCGTGAACCTCATCGACGACACATCTCGGACGAACCAGCGGACTCCCGCCATCGCGGTGGCCGAGGAGGCGGGCGACGTGCGGGTCTTCGTGTGCTGGCAGGACGCGAGAAATGCCACCAACACCTCGGATTTGGACGTCTATGTCGTCGAGATCCGCGACGGCGACGAAACGAACGTCCTGGTGGGCGACGGCGGCACCGGGACAAACCAGCGAGAGCCGGCCATTGGCGTCGATGTTTCCGGCCGGCCGTATGTCGTCTGGACGGACGATCGAAACGCCGCGGACCAGATCTACTTCGCGGCCAGCACGTTCGTGGACCCGACGCCGCTGGCGGAGCGACTGGTCGCCGCCGCAGTCGGCGGCACGGTGGGCACAGCCTCGCCGGTCGATGCGGACGACGTCTCTGTCCTGATCCCGGCGGGGGCCTGCCCGTATGACGTCACTGTGACCATCGCGAGGATCGAGGACTTGCAGCCCGGCTCGACGGTGGACGTTCTGCCCTATGAGTTCGGACCCAGCGGGATGCAGTTTAACGTGGCGGTTACGATCACGATCCCGTATCTGATCGCCGCCTACGGCAGCGACGTGCCGCAACCGTACTGGTACGATTCCCTGACCGGCACGCTGACGCAGGAGGGGATTACGAACGTTCAGTACGTCGCCCTCTCCACGACGGTGGGCGCCCTGCGTTTCCAGACGACACACTTCACGCCATACACCCTGGTCGCCGCGACGAGCGACGACGGCGGTGGCGACGCGGACATCTCTTCGGGCAGCAGTGGTGGCGGCGGAGGCTGCTCGCTGTCCCCTGTGACAGGCCCATGCGGACCTGCGGAGTTCTTCCTGCCTTTCGCGTTGCTGGCGACGTTGATGCTCGCGATCAGACGGGGGGACAAGAGACGACGTTACGCCGTCGCGCAGACAGGCCGAAGCACCGGGGAGGGGGAGTGAGAAGTGCGCACACGCGGCGCGGCAGCCGGGAAGAAGTGAGGGACCGGCTGCCGAGAGTTGATCGTGATTTGCGCTATCGACAACAGGATGGTCCGGCTGCCATGGTGCCGTCCATTACGCATCGCGGCAGGCCGCATATGCGACGGCGTCGGGGTCGCCCTGGCGGTGCGGCTGTCGCATGGTTGGTCTGCTCTGTATCGAATCTGCCCAAAACCTCGACGTCCCTGACTCCGAGGGCCGGGCCGGGCAGGGCCGCGGTTCGACACGGTCCGCGGGCGGAGTGATTGTGCGAAGACGCACAAGCACCTCGTGACATTCGGGGAGAAAAATCTCTCCTCTTCGGCCGCCTCGGCGCGTTCTCTCAGCGAGCACTGTAAGTGGTTGTGCTGAAAGCACTTATGGTGTGCGTGTGCGAGATGGATGTCCGATCGGTGCGGCCTTCCACGTTGATTGTCACTTGACTTGTCGCACCGATCAAGGTCTAATAAAGTATATGACTGCATGAATGGATTGGTTGGCAGGTCGGCCACTTCGGTGGTGACGAGGAATAGGGCAATCTCGCAGGTCTTCGTGGGAGGCCGGTAGTTCAGAATCTCCAACCATGCCGACAGGATGTCGGTTTCTTGCCGGGCGATAGGTCTGCGCGCGGGAGAGAGAGAACGGTCTGATTCGGGTATGGTCGGATGGGCACAGAGAGTAGATTAGGGGAAGGAAGGGAACACACTGATGATGAATCGAATGACGGCCGTCAGCATGATCCTTGGGGTCATTGCCGCCGGGACTGCAGTTGCGGATTATTCCGTCGGCACGGTGGATGTGGTACGCCTGACTGGTCACTGGAACGGCTGGGGCGGTGAGTTCACGATCTATGACTCGACTCTTAGTGTAGAAGCCTATGCTTCCAGTACCAGCGGCAAGAAGATACCGGGGAATTCCTTCCAGACGTTCTGTTTGGAAGCGGGCGAGACCATCTATTCTGGAGAGAAGGACCTTGCCGCGTCGTTGGGGACTGCTGCCGTAGAGGGCGGTGTCCGGGGCGGGTCGGATCCTCTGAGTTCCGAGGTCGCTTGGCTCTATACGCAGTTCGCCACTGGGAATCTGACGGGCTATGATTACACCCCTGGGGATGGCCGCGTGGCTAGCGCTGGTGCCCTTCAGCGGCTCATCTGGTCCCTGGAGGACGAGGGCGGCGGCGCCGGCTGGGCAATGAAGGAAGTTGACAACCCGGCTTATGCGGGATTTGAGTACGTCACGTTGGGCGAGGCGCAGCTCGCCTTGATCGGCTCATGGAAGACCCTTTACGATCAGGCTGTGTTGGCTGGATGGAGCGGCATCGGCAATGTAAGGGTCTTGAACCTGGAGAGGTGGAATGGGACTACGTATACGCTTGCCCAGAGCCAGTTGTACCTGGTTCCCGTTCCCGGCGCCGTGTTGTTGGGCTCGCTGGGATTGGCGTACGCCGGCCTGAGGCTGCGTCGCAGGTGTGACTGAGAGAACCGCCGGCGCGTGGCCATCCAGGCGACGCGGCGGCGCATGTGTACCTGACAGGCAGATGGATCTGACGGATCGCCTCGAGCGTGCGGGCGATGCCCCGGGACATTGAGAACGGTATGTGTCCGTGGAAGGGCACAAGGATGAACGGGAGGAAGACAATTCTGGCGGCGGTTTTCGCGCTCGTCGCTGCGAGCGCGGTGCGCGCGGACATGGTCCAGGTGTTCCAGGGGGACACCGAGTATCCGCTGCCGGCGATCATCTGCGATCGCGACGATTCGCACGCGGCCGGCGCCTTCGACGCATCCGCCCTTTGCCTCCATGCCGACCTGGAACTCCCGCCCATCGGCTTCACCCCAGAGATGCCTGTGGATGCTGTCGATTCTGGCGAGCCGCCGGTGGCGTCCGTGATTCTCGTGGACGAGCAGGACAGCCTTGGATTATGCCTGTATGCCCTGGTCAGTCTGGGCATGTGCAAGTCCGCCCCTTGGGTCAAGAGGATGTCGCTCGGTGTTGTCCCCGGCTGGTATCATGATGGCGGGCCATTTCAGATCGGGCACAGTCGTGCCGCCTCGACGGATTGCCTGAACTCCGCGTTGGTCTGTTTCATCCAGCCGGACAGCGACCGGAACGACTGGAGAGGTCAACATCGGCACGATAAGACAATCGTCTCACTCTGGCGGAAATCCCAATTCGCACGACTGGTTCTGGCATCCCGGGGGCCTCCTTCTTATTGCCTTTGAGCGTGTGTGCTGATCCTCCTGTGTCGAGGTTGGTCAGGAATCCCCCGGTTGTTGCCGCAAGACGCGAACTTGAGTTACGGTCTTCTGGTGACAGCCAGTGACTCGGAATGTTGTCAGTAGGATAGGTGGAGAAGACAATGATAAAACGAGTATTAGCATCTGGTGTGCTAGTGTTGGTAGTCGCAGGCGTGGCCGTCGCGGACCCCACCCTGACGATCAAACGTATTACTGAGTACTATTCCGGCGATGGTGGTGAGTTCACAATCGCGTCGGGTCTGTCAACCGACGCGTACGATCCCTCGGCGAAAAACAAAGACGGCAATGCGAACACAAAAGATTTCCAGAGTTTTTGTATTGAGAAGAACGAATACGTCACTATGGGTGGCACGTACTACTACACCATCAGTACGGACGCTATTGCCGGCGGTGTCGGTGGTGCCAGTGGGGGCAAGGATCCTCTGAGTTACTATACGGCGTACCTCTACAACGAATTTGCGACGGGCAGCTTGTCCAGTTACAGCTATGGGACTGATCGCAGTTCGTCGGCAGGTGAACTCCAAGAGGCAATCTGGTACCTGGAGAATGAGGTCGCCGCGGCAGATGGCCAGGCTGCAACCTGGGTGCAGGAGGCTGTGAACGCGGTTGGCGTGAGCTTGCCTGGATACACCGCGTCAGGCACGGCGACTTGGGGGCAAACGCTCGGTTCGGTCCGCGTATTGAATCTGTACACGAAGGATGCGAGCGGCAAAATAACCAATTGCCAGAGCCAGTTGTACGTCGTTCCTCTCCCCGGGGCGGTTCTGCTGGGTCTGCTGGGCTTGGGGTATGCCGGCAGGCGGTTGCGGAAGATGGCGTGATGGTTGCTCTGTGTCGCGAGCTCGCAAGGACGGATGGTCTATGCCATGCGACACCCTTGTGTGGGCAGTTCTTAAGTCATTGTCTGACATGACTTTGTACTGATTTCCCAGCCCGGCCTTCGGCCGGAACCAAGAGCGTTTATCGCTTTGCAGGGTGCCAGCGGTGATGTTCTGGATTAGCCTGAGCTCTCCGCTGGTACCCCAAATGCGAAAAACGCGTTCCTTCAGATGCACACAAGATTCAGCCGGCAAATGGTTTATGGACCGACCACGGAATCATCTGGAGAAGGTTTTCAGTTGTTGCGAGTTAGTAGCACAGGGTGCGTCTACCGAGTCGGCGATTCCGACGAGGAGCGAGCCGGCGCAGAACAGCGTCGTCGCTCCTCGTCGCCATCCGGCTGGGATATACCTCGGAGGGTACTGGCCCGAGGCGGAAGCCCAACGATATGGCCCGATGGTCATCACCCGATAAAACACGCCATCGTATAAAATAACTACAATTATTTTCGGAAGTAATCCTTGACAGGGTAGCGGCCCGGCTCGATAATATCGTCGGAATTTGATTTGTCCGTGGAGTGGCAGGAATGGATCTGAGGAAGGCCATTCTGGTGACCGTGTTGGTGCTCAGCGCCGGGCGTGCTGTCTGCGCCGACATGATCCGCGTGTCCGAGGCGAGCGCTGACTGGCGAACCGCGGCGACGCACTCCGATCTCCCTGAGCGGGGGTCTCCGGGCGGCTTGAGTGTCCTTGCCTGTTCCTCTGTCGTTGACGACTGGGGCTTGCTGTCCACCATGCCTCTGGCAAGCGCCGGGACAGACGCCGGTAGTGCCGACGAATCCCGGCCTGTCCCCATCTTGTCGGACAGGCAGGACAGCCGCAGCTTGTGCTTTTATGCCTTGTTCACCTTGGGATTGTGCAAGTCCGCTCCCTGGGTGAAGAAGCTGTCCCTGGGGGTTGTCCCAGGCTGGTACCACGATGGCGGCCCCTTCCAGGTGGGTCACAGCCACGCGATCTCGCCCGACTGTCTCACCGTGGCGCCGGGCTACTGCTTCATCCAGCCGGGGAAGATCACCCATGATCCCTTGCCTCATTATCGCCGGGAGATGATCATCTCCCTTTGGCGAGAGTCGCAATTCACGCCAACCGTCCTCGCATCCCGCGGCCCTCCGCTGGGCTCCCGCTGACGCATTCTGACCCTTCTTGTGGAATCAGATTCGCATGTCGGTCGCACCCGTGCGACTCGTACATGCTGATGCGTCAAGAGTAATGGAATGACACGGGGAGAATGGAGAAAGAGACGAAGAAACGGAGTAAGCGATCATGAAGTGTAAATTGTTTCTGTTGGCGGTAGCACTCTCCGCACTTGTCTGTGTCCAGGCGAGGGCGGATATCACCATTGAGCCGGCCGACGGCGCCTATTGGACCTACCAGTACTGGGGATTCGATACAAGTGGCAGCAACGTGGGCATTACGCCTGACCCGCTGACGGTTGTGAGTCCCGGTGCGCCGACTGCCAGCGTGTACGAATGGGATGACGACACTGACGGTGACGGGGTTGCCGAGCCTCAGGCGGCTTGGGGTGGCCCTTATCAGCCTACCTGGTATGATACCAAGGCTCAGTTACCCGGTAGGCAAGGGCTGTTCTTCGCCAGTCCGGTCATGGAGATAGAGTTGTACATCCCGAATACGATTGACACGGACCTGACCAAGATCGTGCAGGTGGAGATGCAGTACCACTACGAGTATACTGACGGCGGATACATGAGCGCCGAACTCGCCGTGGAGGATGCCGGTGGTACGGTACATGTGTACACCCCGGTCGATGACTCTGAAGTCGCGGTTGGGAACGGCTGGTACGATCTGACGCTGACGTTCGTACTTCCGCAGGATTGGGATGAAGAGACCATCAGCGTGTGGGTCCACGACAGCGGCGTTTACCTCGACTTCGTCGAGGTGGCCACTGTGTGCGTCCCGGTTCCGGGCGCGGTGCTGCTGGGCTTCCTTGGCCTGAGCGCTGCCGGTCTGAAGTTGCGGAAACGCGCGTAGTGAGCGCACAGAAGGCGGTTATCGCTGCCTGTGCCTATGGAGATTTCCTGGCGAGGCCCTCCGCAAGGGGGCTTCGCCGGGGAGTGTGTCGTGCCCCCCAGATGGCGTGACCAGCCTGGGGCGTAGCCTATCCGAGTAGGAGATCGGGCTTCCGGTGTCCGGCTCTCTGAGCAGCGTTGGGAGAGACTGAGGACGTGGGCTATGGGTACAAGAGTCCGTGCAACAAGGATGGTTGCGGCGGCGGTCCTCCTGGGCGCCGTCGGATTGGCTTACGCCGGGATGAAGCTGCGCAGGTACGCCTGAGAGAATGGAGTGTTGAGTGGGAGTGGATGGGGAAAGAGAGAAGGAGCTATGAAACGGGTACTGTTCCTCGTGGTTGTCGCCACGTTTGTCGCCGCACCTGCGACAGCGGATCTAGTGCGATTCTACGAATCGCCCTATTACAACGTGGACAGCACGGCCGGGTTTGGCGCGGGAACAAACGTTCTTGGGGTAGGCCAAGTGTCTCTGCTCGGTGGCGATGCGACCGCTTATGCCTGGCGCAACGGCAGCGCTGGCGTCTTCACGCAGAGAGACACGCGAGGTCTGGGTGTCCAAGGAGGCGAACTCGATGAAGTGGACTTCATCAGCGGCACAGAGCGTATCGATGTTGTGTTCAGCCAAGCATATTATGTCGACTCTGTGGAGCTGAGATCGCTTTTCGATCCCGATCCGAGTCCGTCAACCGGAGAGATAGCGCTCGTGTCCCTTGTTCGCAACTATAATGGGACACCGGCGACAGAGACAAGTTGGCAACTGCTGGGTTTCGAGGATATCGACTTGGGAACACACGGCGTAGTCACGCAAAGCCTTGGCGGCATTGTTTTGAATGCGGGCGATGCACTCGTGTTCAGTCCCGAGGCTGGCGAGTTCGCTCTGGCTGCGATGACAGTCAGACTCGTCCCGGTTCCTGGGGCGGTTCTGTTGGGCCTGCTCGGTCTGGGGTATGCGGGCGTGAAGCTGCGGAAGTACGCGTGAAGTCTGACGGCAGACATCTGCGACGTGCTGGAGAGAGCCCGACGACGGGTGTCTCTTCGGGTGGTGTCTGGTGTTCTGTGGAGATGTGGGTGAAGAAAAGAAGAGGCTTGGTCTTTCTGGTGATGCTATGAAATATGCAGTTGTTGTGGGTGCGATCACCTTAGCTGTTCTGGTGACGCCTTGTCTCGCGGACCCGACTTTCTATGTTCAGGCAAACGTATATCCGGCGTCGAGTGCGACCCTTGACGTGTCTTGGCAGGCCGCGGTCGGCTCTTTCCTGGAGGAGGATTTCGATGGTTTCGTGGCCGGTTCCAACGTCGATGCCTTTGCCATGGGTCCTGTCACGGTAGACGTGGGTCTCGCCGGCTTGGGCGGCGCGGGGACCACAGCCAAGATCTTTGCCGGCTCCTGGGGTGGCGAGCCCCTGGGATCTGTATATGGGACCGTCTACAAGTACGGTCTTCTCAACCAGGATTCCGCTGGAGTGGCCCACGGAGATCTCACCTTCACGTTCTCCTCGCCGGTCGCGGGTTTTGGAGCGTGGGTATACGACAACTCGCAGAGCACCTACGAGAGTTTCCGGATGATCGTCACGGAGGTCGGCGGGGGCACGTCTTTTGTGAGCCCAGTACTGGAATCGGGTAATGGAGCCGGCCACTTCGTAGAAGGCTGGCTTGGCGTGACATCCGAGCTGGGCATCACGGCTGTTTCATTTCAGGTTGTTGAGACGGGAACGAGCACACCCGTTCAGAGGTCCTTCGAGATCGATCATCTGCAGCTCAGTCTTGTCCCGGTCCCTGGGGCGGTTCTGCTGGGCCTGCTTGGCTTGGGGTATGCGGGCATGAGGCTCCGCAGATCTGCCTGAGTTGGCATAATCTTGGTTTCGCCGGCAATGAACCGTGAGGATTCCTGCCGGTTGCCGCCTCTGACGCGGCGGCTCCTCGGAGTGGTGGAGGTAATGTCTATCGGCGGGGAGGAATGAGAGCAGGGTGGTGGATGGCCGTCCTCGTGACAACGGCGACGTGCGTCGCCGCATCTGCGGTCTGCGCCGACATGACGCCCATGTTCTGGCCGACTGCGGGCAGTCCGTGGGTTTCCCCCTGTCGTCCCGCAGACGACCGAGCGTACGTCTGTCCGAATTGGGTCTGTCTGGCCCTTCCCGATGTGGATGCCATTCCCATCGGGTCCCTCGCCAGGATCCAGGTGGATGCGACTCGCGCCCCCGATCCGCTGCAGCCCTCCATCCTCGTTGATACGCAGGACAGTCTGAGCCTGTGCCTGTACGCTCTGCTCAGCTTCGGCGTGTGCAGGTCCGCCCCGTGGGTGAGGAAGCTCTCGCTGGGCGGCATTCCCGCCTGGCATCCCGACGGTGATTTCCTCCAGGTCGGCCGCCACCGTGTCCTCTCGCCTGATTACCTGACCGTTGTGCCGATCTATTGTCTCATCCAGACAGACTGCGCGATACGGGATTCCGTAGTACAGCGCTGTCGCAGGACAACCAGATCATTCCCTCAATGTTTGCTCTCTATCCCGTGTGCCATTGCATCCCGCGCGCCTCCGTTCCCATCAACAGCGGTTCTCTCCTCTTGACGGTCAGAGTCCGCCTGTTGCAGTGTTGTGTTGCTTGGTCCTGCCAGGGCCTGCGTCACACAGATCTGCGGTTTTGATGAATGAACGGAGATCGAATGATGAGAAGGTTGATGACTGTTTGTGCTGTAATACTGATGGTGAGCAGTGTCGTCTCGGGCGAACTGTTTCAAGATGGTGGTGATCGGCTTGCGGAACTGCAGAACGACGACGGAGGTTGGGGTTGGCCGCTGACCGGCACCAGTGCAACGAACACCGTGGGACCAATCGCGATGGGATTGGCAAAGGCGTATGAAAACACAGGCGATACAGACCAATTGGCCGCTCTTCAGAAGGCGGCGACCTACCTGCAGACGAAGGCGCTGTACTCGCCTTCAGATGGGTACTTGGCTGCCGAGTTGGACCGAGTGCTGGGCACCACCGCCAATGTGGCGGCCGTGAAGGCGAATTTCTACGACAAGCTGGCTGCGGGTACGTACGTTGGAAAGGGTGGTACGGTCTACTCGACGGAGACGTACATCGCGTACATTCAGACTGCTCGCTCTGGCACGCAAGCCAACATGGCTGCTTGGGACATCGGGATGGGCGTCGTCGGCGCCACGGCCGCCGGCGCGGATGCCAGTCTCTGGATTGCCGCTACACAGAGCGAGATTGACGAGTTGGCTGCAGACAACTACTACGGAGTGCTCGGACTCGCCGGTGCGCTGTACGGCCTTTCGTATGCTGGCGTTGAGTATGACCCAACTGGTGGTTGGGTGGCCTCTGCTGGCAGCTTGACTGAGATGGCGGACATTCTGGTCGCATCTCAGGCTGACAGTGGCGGGTTCACGTGGTGGGTTGAGGTTGGTGATGGCTACGAGGCCGTCCAAGAGACGGCGTACGCGATCTTGGCCCTGAACGAAGTCGATCGGGCGCTCTATCAGGACGAGGTCTTGAATGCGGGCGCGTACTTGCGGAGTGTTCAACTGGCGACCGGCGGATGGGAGAACTACGGTGGCTCGGGTGAGAATAACGAGGTCACCGGAGAGGCCTTGTGGGCCGAAAGCGTAGTGGTGCCTGTCCCCGGTGCTGTGCTGCTGGGCGTGCTTGGCTTGGCTGCCGCCGGCAGGAAGTTGCGGAAGCATGTCTAAGAGGAGTTGCGTCTGATCCTTCGGGATCATGGAAGATGTTCGCTGGTGAGACCCGCCAACGCGGGTCTCACCAGCGTTGTTGTCCCGTCAGGGTGCTGCAGAGCTGTAGACCACTTCGCCATCGCGTGCATATACTACGACCAGATCGATATCGCTGTCGGGCCGCGGTGTTCCCCTGCTGAATGAGCCAAAGAGGATGATCCTCTGCGGCCTGATGTTCGCTTCTTCGAGCGCCTTTCCGAAATCGGAAACGACTCTCAGAACTGTTGCTTTATCCATTCCATCGCTCCGCCGGGGCACCTCTCATCCCGTGTATTGAGAAGTAGCACGGGCGTCTTGCCCGTGAGTATGACGGGCGTCCCGCCCGTAGCACTAAGACAGTCTTGGCAGGGCCAGGATGGCTCTGCAACTCATGGGCAAGATGCCCATGCTACGACGACTCGTTCGCACACGTCCTCAGGGGGGTGTCTCACGGCGTGCAGGAAAGGTCAACGTGCCTGTGTGTCAAGAAGTTGGTGATTTCGAGCGGCCGATACTGTAGAATGCTCGTGAATCACCGGGGGTAGGTGGAAACGAGACCTCCGGCGAGGACTGTATTGTCTGATTGCTCGCAGGAACCTGGAACGGCTGCTCCGTAGCGTGGTGGATCGGGCCCGTGCGGGCGATTTTATGAGGGAACGCGTGATGTATCATCGAAGTACAAGCGGGAAGGTCAACGTCAAGCTGCTGGTCATTCTGATCGCGGTCGTTGCGGCGGTCGGGTTGTCTCTCGTGTTCGCTCGACAGATTCGTCGTCGGCTCCTCTCGGAGCAGGCCCGGGTGGCCGGGCAGGCGGCTCTCGACAAGCAGGACTGGCCGGCGGCCGCGAAGAACTTCCGGGCGTACCTGGCCCGCAATCCCGACGACCTGGACATCCTGCGCAAGTACAGCGACGTTCTGATGGCCATGCGATTGCCCGACACCCAGGCACTCACCAGCGCGATCGCCGCCTGCCGGCGCATCACGGAGCTGGACCCGCAGGATGACGTTGCCTCAGAGCGTCTGGCCAAGCTGTATCGGTCCATCGGCAAGCTGGACGAGTTTGAGAAGGTCGCCAGGACCCGCATGGCGCAGGACGCCAACGACCTCGCGACGCCGCTGTGGCTGGCTGAAGCGCAGATCCGACTGAACAAACGGACGGATGCCCGGCAGACGCTGGAGGCATTCATCCAGCGTCTGGAAGGCCTTGGAGGCGTCCATGTCGAGTACGTGCGTGCGTGCGTGCAGATGAGCGTGCTGGCTGCGGATGCCAACACCGCCGACGCCAATACTCCAAAACCCTCCGCTCCAGGCGAAACGCCCGTCGTCGAGGAGGCCGCGCGGCAGTTGACGCCCTTGGACTGGCTCACCAAGGCGGTGGCGTACGCTCCGGCGTCTGCGGAGGCTCTGGTCTATCGGGCGAGGTTTCACCGCATCCGGGCGATGGCCTCCGATGTGAGCGAGGTGGACAAGGCGGCGTTCCGCGTCCTGGCGCGCCAGGACCTCGAGGCCGCCGAGCGCCTGGGCACGGAGGACCCCCGCGTCGGCCATGCGCTGGCGGAGGAGTGGATCCGCCATGGGGACCTCGACCGGGCGGACGCCCAGTTGCAGGCCGCCGACAAGCTCCCGAAGGATGTCCTGAAGGAGGAGCTGTTTGGCGACATGGAGTGGTCGGTGAAGCGTTTCCATCTCGGGTGGGAGCTGGCGGTGCGCCAGGCGGACGGCGAACGAGCCGCGATTCTGGCCGATGAGACGCTGGCCTCGCTGGCGGAGCACGGCAAGTCGTACAAGTCGCTCGTGCTCCCTCTCGCCATTCAGGCTTATGTTGGCGTCGGCAGAACCGCCGATGCGCGTCGCTGTCTTGAGGAGCACGTGGGCTCCGTGCAGGGGCAGTTGACCCGAGAGCAGGAGCGTGCGATCGCGGTACTCAAGGGCCTGGTCGCAGCGGCGGAGAACAAGCCGTACGCGGTTATCGATGTGCTCCAGGCGGTGGTCGGGAGCGATCCGAAGGACCCGCAGATGCTGCGTCTGTTGGCACAGGCCTATAGCGACACCGGTCAGGCCGCGAGGGCGGTCGTGGTCTGGGAGCAGTATCTTCGTCTCAATCCCCAGGATCAGCGGGCCCAACGGGAGCTGGCAAGACAATACGCGCAGTCGAGCAACTTCGAGAGAGCATTCAACGTCGCCAAGGAGGCGGAGGCGACGGACCCGACGGACCTCGGTCGCAGGATGCTGCGCATCGGGGCCGACATCAGTCGGTCCAGCGGATCGGGAAAAGGTGCTGACGTATCGCGTCTGAAGGAACTCTCGACGGAACTTGCGGAACTGAAGGAGCAGTATCCGGATCGCGTGGACATACGCATCTTCCAATCGTTCATCGCGACGTCTCTGGGTCAGCCCGAGCAGGCCGAGCGGGAATTGAAGCAGGCCATCGAGGAGTGCAAGGAGCCGCTGCGAGCGGAGATGCAGCTCGTGCGTCATTACGTGGTTGCCAAGCGGGTCCAGGAGGCGATCGGCGTCTGCGAGGCGGCGTGCAAACGCCATGAAGGCGATGCGGAACCGTGGGTGGCGCTCTCGGACCTCTATGTGATGCAGGAGGACTATGACTCGGCGCGTCGGAGTCTTCAGCGTGGGCTCGACCTGGCTGCGGACGGTCGGGCCAAGAGGTCTGTCTCCGCGAGACTGGCCGTTCTGGAGTTGGCCCATGGAGACCGGGCTGCGGGAATCAACCTGCTGAAGGAACTGGCCGGCGATCCGCAGGAGGTCCAGGCTCGTCTGTTGCTTCTGGGGGTCCGCGAGATTCGAGAGGATCCCGGCACGGCCGCGAGGCTCGTCGATGAGTTGCGGCAGGCCGAGGGGCAAACCGGGCTGTGGTGGCGTCTGTATCAGGCATCCATCTGGTTGTCCGGCCCCGACGCAGCCGCGAAGCACAAGGACATCGTGGCGCTGCTCGAGTACTGCGTCAACGCGGACCGAACCTGGCCGGCGCCCGTGCTGCTCCTGGCGGAGGCGTACCAGAAACGGGGGGAACTGGGAAGGGTCGAGGAAGTCTATCGCCAGGCACTGGCGGCGAACATCGAGAACCCGTCGGTTGCCGGCCAGGTTGGCGAGCTGTTGCTTCGTCTCCTGGAGCGGCAGCGTCGCTATGCGGAGGCGGAAACCGTGCTCCGGCAGATCCAGAATCGCCAGATCGCCGGCAATTGGCAGGTCCGTCTGGCGGTCGGCGCCCGGGATTTCTCGCGGGCCATCGATGATCTCAAGCTGCGGGTCTCGAATGACAAGGACAAGCGCGACGCCGATGCGCGGGTGGAACTGGCGAGGCTCCTTTACCAGGAAACGAAGGACGCGGGGGAGGCGATGCGGTATCTCGATGAAGCCAAGGCTATTGCGCCTGACTCCCGCGTGCAGACCGCGGTGAGGGTCTCGATCCTGAGGGCGCAGGGCAAGGACGCGGAGGCCCAGAAGGTCCTCGACGACTACGTGGCCGATTATAATGACTTCAACGCATACTGGATGCGAGCGGTCTATTGGGCCGAAGCAGGCCAGAGCGAACGCGCCGAACAGGACTATCGCAAGCTGCCTGCATTTGCCGATCGCGCCGGGGCGGGATATGACCTTCTGGCTGGTTTCTACGCCGGCACGGCAAGGGTTGACCAGGGGCTGGCGACTGTCGAGGAGGGATTGAAGGCGTATCCCGAGGACGTTCTCCTGAAGCGGCGTCAGATGCGCCTGCTATTCGCGCGGGCCCAGGGGCAGGACCGGCAGAAGGCTCTCGAAGTTCTCACGGAGCTGGAGGCGAAGCTGCCTCAAGACGTCGAACTGCTGATGACTCGGGCCACGCAGATCCTCAGCGATCCTTCCGCGACTCCTCAGTCCCGCGCCGTGGCCAAGGAGAAATACGAGACTGTCGTCAAACTGGAACCGACGATGGTCATCGCGCATCTGGCTCTGATCGGTATGGCGATGCAGGAGCAGCAATACCAGACCGCCTGCGATCTGGCGGTTCGTGCGCTGGCTTCGAACGCCAACCATCCGGCGCTGCTGGTCGCCCGAGCCAGGGCGGAGCTGTTGCTGGGCTATCCCTCCATGGCGACCAAGCTGGCCAGTCAGGTCCTTCAAGCGGACCCCAACCGTGTCGACGCGGTCGATGTGCTCGTTCAGGCGGCTCTGAACAGCAGGGATCGCGCTGCCCTGGAGCAGGCGCTGGCTGCTGTCGAGTCGGCCCAGCGCTCGGGGGCGGCGGGGGAGGCGATCGTTCTGGCCCGCGTGCGCGTCCTGGTCGCACTGGGGCGTGCCGAAGCCGCGATTCCGGAAACGGAAGCCTATTGTCAGACCGCCGAGGGAGGCCGCGGCATCACGGCCCTTGTTACCCTGGCCGACCTCTATCGCATGGTCGGCAACCTGGACAAGGCCCAGCAGGTCCTCGCCAAGGCGGAGCAGATGGAGCCGAACAGCCAGGCTGTCGTTCACGGCCGATTCCTCCTGTTGGTGTCGATGAAGCGGTTCGACGACCTCAACGAGATTGCGTCCGCCTACATCTCTGCCCAGGGTCAGGACATGACGATTGTCCGCAACGCGGCGTATTTGCTCGTGTCGTTGGGGTCGCCGCAGCTCAGGGGCCAAGCTGTCAAGTTGTTCCAGCACGGGGTCTCTCTCTGGCCGGACTCCGCGGATCTGCGCCGCGGTCTCGCTTCCAGTCTGTACCAGACAGGAGATACTGAGGCTTCCGAACGGGCCTACCGGGAGCTGCTCGAACGGCATCCGGACGATGCCCAATCGCTGAACGATCTTGCGTGGATCTTGCAGGAGAAGTATCAACGCTATGACGAGGCGCTGAAGCTGGTGAATCGGGGCATCCGGATCCGATCCGGGGATCTGCACCTGCTGGATACGAAGGGGACCATTCTGTCGAGCATGCCCGGGCGTCTCGCGGAGGCGCGGAGCTGTTTCGAGGAGATCCTGACCCTGGCGGGCGCCGATGCTCGACGGCTGGCCCTGACGCACTTTCAACTCGGTCGTGTCCATGTGAAGCTCAAGGACGCCGCACAGGCACAGCAGCATCTGAAGAAGGCCCTGGAGATCGATAGCAAAGAGAACGTCCTTTCAACGGAGGAGCGGTCGGAGATCACCCGGTTGCTCGATGGGCTGGCCGCGCCGGCAGCATCCCCGCCGGACGGCCAGAAGTAGCCACCCCCGGGCGTCTGCACGACGAGGGCACGTCGTCTATGTGTGTTCGCGAGGCAATCGAGACGCGAGCTGCGGTCCGCCTCTCCCAATACGGAATCCGATCCAAACAGTCAATGACTCGGCTTTGACCGGCGAGACGGTTCTTACGCGAAGTTCCCACCGACTCTCGCCCATCCCAGCAAAGCCGATTGTGGAGGGCCAGAGATGTCACGGATCGGGTTAAACCCAGCCACCGGGGATCGGGTCAAAACCAGCCAGTGTTCGTTCTCATTTCGTACCCGTTCTGTTCTCGCCCTGCAAGTGAATTTGTGGTAGCCGAACCATCCGATTGC
>Ga0209200_1000860_pt1 | contig 32994 bp, 30 predicted proteins | sample AD_UKC033_MetaG_FD_184406 | JGI IMG/M metagenome (GOLD analysis project Ga0209200, IMG submission 184406) | Active sludge microbial communities of municipal wastewater-treating anaerobic digesters from USA - AD_UKC033_MetaG (SPAdes) (version 2) | ecosystem: Engineered > Bioreactor > Anaerobic >... | reverse complement strand
AAGGGATCGGTGCAGACACTTGCGCCGCTGCCCAGAGACCTCGGGGGGATGAAAGTGACGACAGGGCTTTATTTTCTGCCGGGCGGGAAGTCTACGCAAAAGACGGGTGTGCCGGTTGACGTGCGACTTCCCGGTTTTTTTGTTCTGGAGGATGTTGGAGAAGCGGAACTGGAATACCCGCTGCCGGCGCAGGCCATTCAGCCGTTCATCAAGGCATCGTCAAATTCTGCTTTACTCTGGACGACCGTCGACCATCCGATGGTTGCAAAACTGTCGATAAAATCTCAGGCCCGGATTGCCAAGGATCCAAAATTTAAAGAGATTATTCAGAAAAACAAGGAGGCTGCGGAAAAGAAGGGCCTTATCCGCCTTGTTGATTTGCGGGAGGAACGGAAAAAAGAAGGAGGATCAAATAAAAAGGAAACGCCCGCCGAACTGAAACAAAAAGTTCGTGATCAGTATGCGCCGTATGTCAATGAAAGTATCAATATTCTTTCCGATATGATGACCGCAAAGGCAGCGTTGCCGATGGCAAAGGCTCTATAGGGTAATCGGTTATCATCAGGAAGCGGACAGAAAAGGAGGGCAAAAGGCACAGTTTTTGGCAAACCGGTTTGCGGAGGATCGGTGGTGGCGCGGAAAGCCGGTATCTGCTGCGAGGTTGCCGGAAACCGCCTGCCACCTTTTAAGGAGTCGCCCGCGGCATTGTCATCGATAAGAAACGCCAGGCAACCGTAACGCGTCATGAAATTATAAGGCCCCCAGTTCGAGGTAGGGCGGTCTTTCGTCCATTTCAGATAAAATGTTGTAGCCGTTCCCAGACATCATGTAAATGCAGGTCCGCGTGGAAATATGCAAACGGCTCTTCAACGCTGATATCAGGGGATCTTTTTCCATCAAACCGACAACCAGAAAAGCTTTCCCGGTATCATAATGGTCATGGAGAATGGTTTGCAGCAGCAGGTTAAATATCTTCGGATGATTATTTTCGATGGCGATGCAGGCGGCGACAATATTCCGGAGAGGTTCTCCGGGTTCAGGCATCGGCGCCGTGTGTAAGATGCCTGCCAAGGGGGCACTCAAACGTTTAAACCAATGAAGATGCCATGGATAATCGGCAATCAGCATACGGCGGAAAGGGAGCTGATCCCAGCAGGCCATAACACCGCTTATTTTGTTCCTCTCCACAGCCACGTAAAAATCGTCCGGATGCAGCCCCCGCAAAATGCCGTTGTCTGCAGTAATGTCGTCGGCCGTATAAACGGGGAAAAACTGCCTTCGGCTTCCGTTACGGTTGAGAAATTCAGCAATCGCATCCGCACCCACCGCAGTGCCGCGCACAATCCGGAGGCCTTTTTGCGGCCGCGGTAACCGGCGCCTGAATAACGGAATGGCGGCATTATAAAGAACACCCATGTCGGTGCAATCAGGAAAACCGGCCCGGCCGCTGGTCATGATATTTCTGGCGCCGACATTGTCGTAAGGGATGGCGGATAGATAAAAGCGGACGCCAAATCCTTCCTGGTGCCACTTCTTCAGGATATTGTGAAGGCGGACGAGTATGGTGGTGTTTCTCAGCGATGAATCGATGCGCAGACCGCCGATGTATCCGAAATCTTCGGGGACCCCGTTGAGATACAGCCTGCGTTTTGACATCGATACGACGCCGACGATCCGGTGATTGTTTTCCGCAACGGCTGTCCGGTGGACGTATCCTTCCACGTCGATGGCGGAAAAGAAACTCGGTTGACAGTCCATGGTCAGCGGGATGCGTCCCGGCATGAAAGTCCGCTTCATCAGGGCGCATATGGCTTCATCGTCCTCCCTTCGCGCCTCCCGAATCAGGGTTGGGGGAAAAAATTCAAGTGCATTTTTTTTGTCTTTGTCCGTCATTGTCGATTATCAATATTTAAGGAACCGTGAAAGCGATATCCCCCTGTTATTTTTTCTGTATGATGTGATTATCTCATGAAAAAAACTATGCTTTAAATAAAATTGATTAAAGCCTGGTTATTTTAAACCCTTCCACTTTCACCGCGACCGAACGGTGTAAGAGATCAATGGAGACGACAAACATTTCTTTGTTCAGGTCGCTTTTTACGACGATTCCCTCAAGCCCGGCAAAAGGGCCGCCGGTAATTCTTGCCCATTCCCCCTTTTGCGGATACTGAAGAGAGAATATTTCCGTTTTTTTGTTCAGAAATTTTTGAATCGCACGAATGGCGTCATCAGGAACTGCAACGGGTTCTGAATTTTCTTTTTTGCCCAGAATACGGACGACGCCGGGCGTTTTCAATATATCAAGTCTCGTTTCGTAATTGTTCAGATCCGTATCCACAAAAAGATAGCTGGAAAAAAGAGGAACCATAATCTTCTTTTTTCTGTCTTTCCTTTTGCTCCAGACTTCCACTTCCGGCAGAAAGGTGGTCAGATTTTTTTGGACTAGGCCGTCGTTAACCTTGTGCTCGTGACGACTTTTTGTGTGTATGACGTACCAGGACATTTTTCAATATACGCGATTTTTGCACTGAAATTATAACATTGCCATGTGTTTTGCAACGGATTTATCGTATTTTGATTTTTGCAGGCACAGCCATCACAGTACGGAAACATCAGGGCCGATCAAATGGGATAACGGACGCCCCAGGCCGGTCGGTAAAAAATCCGTCACGCCCGCATGGATATGGCCCGCTTTTCCCTTGACATGCAAAACAATCGCCTATAGAAAAACATCATATCTTTGTTCCTGTCAAAAATGAAGTTACCGTGGAAAGAACGCATAACATAAGCGATTTGGAAAAAACAGAATATCTGAAAATAAATTTGGGGAAAAATATTTTGCCGCTGTCCGCGGCAGAAAACAAATACATGCCCGGCGCGGGTCCCATCGAAATTATCATATCGTATAAAAGAAGCACCGCCGTTGCCCGGGGGATCGAATGTTTCTTAAAAGCCGCTGACTATTACAATCTTTTTTCCAGCCGTTTGATTATGATTGGCGAAAATACATTTGCCCTGCAGTATTGTACCGATGGAATTGTGATCAATATTCTGCCTCCCGTCCATGCGCGTTTTGATGACGTAAGGATTGATGATTTGAGAGAAAAGATGACGCATGTTCAGACCTTGCCGGGTCATCCGCTTCTCGCGCTTACACTGATTCCGGTGAACGACGGACATTTTGTCGGATTCAGTTGCTCTCATGCGGTCGCCGACGGCATTTCCTGCATTCTCTTCCTTTATGCCTGGAACTGCCTTATCGAAGGGAAACCTTTCCCGCGTCCCTCTGCGCAGAGATTGTTCAGCGGAAACCCAATCCCTTCTGATCACATTGAAAAAGATTGGATGCCGCCCCTGTCCGCGTTGAGCGAAGAGATTCAAAACCGCGTCAGGCGGGGCGCGATCAAAACATACAAAACGACGGAATATTTTGCCGATGAATTTCTTGCTGAAATGAAACATCAGGCACAGGCAAACAACAGGGAATTCGTTATTTCCAATAATCAGATTATGACCGCATGGCTGTTAAAAAAATATCATCATCATATTCTGCCTCATACAGATAAGATCGTCATCAGGACGCCTGTCGATCTCAGAACCGTCCATCCTGGCGTTGATCCGATGTATATCGGTTATGCCGTCATCAATAGCTTTTCGGAATTTCGCAAAAAAGAGATTGATCACATGTCGGTTGTGGAGACGGCCTGTCGCTTAAAAGAATCCATTCATCACACAAGAACGAAACGCTTTATTCAGGAGGCAACCTATTTGTCCAAGTACGGCATAGAGATTCGAGAAGAGGTTCTGAAACAATTTCCTCCTTATAATCCGGACACAGATATCGTTTCAACAAATATGACGCATTTGAGCGATCTTGAATCTCTGTTTTTAGGCCCGGATGCCATGCGTATTGAGCATATCGGCGTAGCATCAGTGAAAACAAGTTTTGCCATGGTGAGAGAAAAGAATAGCCAAATGTCAGCGCAAATCACCAGCCGGTATCCGCTGATATAAATCGTCCAGGAAAGTTTACATATGTTGTCATCCGCCTCCCGTTACAACATCCGATTTGCCCGCCCCGAAGAGATCCGCGATATCATTGAACTGATGCGCCCTTATAATATGCATCACATTCCTTCGCCGGAGATGCCCCCGCTTGATGACAAGCGATTCATTGTGGTTGAGCAAAACGGACAATTGCTCGGTGCCGCCGGTTACACGTTTGTTTCAGAGGAGATCGGGAAAACGACTCTCATGGCCGTACGTCCCGATTGCGCCCGGATGGGGCTGGGGAAAATACTGCAAACCAGACGGATGCAGATTCTGCGCGGACTCGGCTGCACAAAAATCATTACGAATACCGACCGGCCGGAAACCATCGCCTGGTACAAACAGCATTTCGGGTATCGCGAAATAGGCAAATTGCCGAAAATTCATTCCTTCAGCCTGGAGCATGTGCCGGAATGGACCACATTGGAATCTGATCTGACAACCATTGACGTTCCGTCTCCTGTTCAGGGGAAATTGCTGATGAATGCTGCCCTGACAGGGATGAAGCACACCCGAAGCGACAATCCTTACCTGCCCGTTACACCGGCGGAAATCGCTGAGGCGGCATTGGAAGCCGGGAAACTGGGAGCGGCCATCGTTCATCTTCATGCGAGGGATGTCGATGAAAAACCGACACCGGATCCGTCGATATACGCTGAAATTATCAGCCGTATCCGGGAAAAAAATGCCGATCTGATCATTTGCGTCACCACAAGCGGTCGGAACTGGAGCGATTTGCAGAAAAGGTCCGCCGTGCTGGAGTTGCCGGATGATGTAAAACCGGATATGGCTTCTCTGTCTCTGGGGTCGATGAATTTTCCCTCGGGGGCCAGCATCAACCCGCCGGAGATCATCCGGTCTTTGGCCTTGCGCATGATGGAACGGAATATCAAACCGGAACTGGAAGCGTTCGAAGTGGGGATGGTCGAACATGCCAAGTATCTGATCAGGGAGGGGGTATTGCGTCAGCCTGTCTATTTGAATCTGATTCTGGGATCGTTAGGCACGATGAGCGCTTCACCGGATAATCTGCGTTATCTTGTTTCCCGGCTTCCGGCCTTTTCGACGTGGGCCGCTTCCGGAATCGGGAAATATCACGGTAAAGTTCAGGATATGGCGGCCGCAATGGGCGGCGGTATACGAACCGGACTGGAAGATAGCAGCATGCACCTGGATGCGGACAAGCGCATACCGGCAAAAAACAAAGACTGGATCAAGAGAGCAGTGGAAGCGGCCAGCCTCAACGGCCGTGAAATTGCGACGCCAAATGACGTTCGGCAATGGCTGGATTTGAGGAAGTCGTGAGCCGGAAAAAAGTAGTTTCTGCCTTAGGAAAATGGATTTCAGAAAAATGGTAAAAACAACGGAATTGCAACCCGCTGTGTCGAAAAATAAATCTTTTAATCGTCAGTATCCGCCCGTCTTTTTTGGAAATTTCGCATCGGAAAATCATTCAGAAAAGGGGGAAAAGGGATGATTCCTAAAGAAGATCAGAACGTTTAAAATCATAAAACGTTGAAATGGATTGGTGCCGGAGCTCGGAATCGAACCGAGATGCCCTTGCGAGCGGGGGATTTTGAGTCCCCTGCGTCTACCAGTTTCACCACTCCGGCACGGGCGCGATTATATAAACGGCTGGCAAAATGTCAAGCTAAAATCTGTTGACAATTAATAAATGCCCGTGGTAGGAGTCTCATCCGCTTGTTGGAAAAATAACGGGGTTGTAGCTCAGCTGGGAGAGCGCTTGAATGGCATTCAAGAGGTCAGGAGTTCGATCCTCCTCAGCTCCACCAAAATTTAAAGGGAGGGGTGTTTGTCCCCTCCCTTCTGTTTTTTAAAGAGTTGCAATTTTCAAAAGCGAAATGTTTGATGGTTGCGCTGGCCCACAAAACGCTCACATTAAAGAGAAAGTATAGTATGGCCGCGTTCACGTGTCCCGGACGGTATTGTGCGCCGAACGACACGTGATTTTATGTAATTATAAATCTTCCGCCTTCTTTTTAATCTTGATCCGCTTTTCCTTGATCATGTCCGCTTTGTTTCCTTCCAGCCAGGTCTGCATGGCTTCTTCCTGTTTCATCGCCGTTAATATTTTTCTGTAAATTTCTTTTTCCGCAGTGAAAGCATTATCGTCGATTCTGGTTGTCTCCCTGAATTTTAATATAAAGTAGACATTATTGATGAAAAGAGGTTTTTCGGCGTAAGGGTTGGCCGCGGAGAGGGTCATCAGAATCTCGGCGGCTTCAGGACTTTCTCCCACGCCGGGGATGGTATTGCCGGGCTGAAAAAATCCGGTCTGACCGATCTTTAATCCTTTGGCGGACGCCACTTTTTCCATGCTTTCGCCGGCTTTCAGGCTTTCCAGAATCGATTTAGCTTCTTTTTCGGCAAGAAGCTGTGTTTCTGTTTCGATAAATCGTTGCCGGACCTCATTGGCGATCGTGTCGAGTTTCGGAATGTAGGAAGCTTTCTTGTCGACGACCTGCAAGAGATAATAGCCGTTTTCGGTCGAGAGAATTTTGCTCAGTTCGCCTTTTTGCATGTTCAGCAGCGCATCGGCGAAATTCTTGACGGAAGCGAAGTCCTGCGGCGGTTTGGTGATCATGAAAAAATCGGAATCACGTACTGCCAGATTGTGTTTCCGGGCGTAGGCGTCCATATTGTCGTCCTGATAGATTTCCTCGCGGGCTTTTCTGGCTTCGGTATAGGCAGTTTGCATGCCCTTTGCTCTCTTCAACTCGTTGATGATATCATTCCGGACCCCGGCCAGTGGCAATGGCTTGCCGTCTTTCGCTTTGTACTTATTTTGATACGTTGAATAATAATCCTGAATATCGGCATCGCTGATATCGGCCGGAAAAGTGTCAGCGCCGAAAAACAGGTATTTGATTTTTGTCTGTTCGGGGACGCGAAAAAGATTGCCGTTTCGTTTCAGATAATCTTCCAGTTCCGATTCAACCGGCGAAATTTTATGCTTTACATCACTGGCAGCCAGGCGCAAAAAGTCCACGTTTATTTTCCGGTTCTGCAGAGCGTATAAGTCGTAAATTTCTTTATCGGAAATTTTTACGCCTTCCCGCACAAGAAATTCAATCTTGCGGGCCGTCAAATCGGCTCTCTGCAGCGTTTCAAAATCTTCGGCGGATAGCCTGTTGAAGCGTAGAATCTGATGGTATTTGCGTTCGTCAAACATGCCGTTTGTCTGCAGGGCCGGCATGGACAGGATGGAATTGCGCAGTTCATCATCGGAAACCTGAATCTTTAAATCAGCCGCTTTGGCGATAATCACTTCTCTGTTCAGGATGTCATTATAGGCTTTCGTTTTTAGATCCATTTTTTTGATCAGTTCCGGTGTCAGATTCTCTTTCAGGTTGAGCCTGGCCACTTCCAGGAGTTTGTCGTATTCGTTGAGTACTTCATTGACCGTGATGGCTTTTTTGTCCACTGTGGCAACCACCTGGGCGTGTTCGCCTCCTCTGCTGGCGCCGAAGTAAAGAACGAAAACCACGATAATGATTGCGATCACAGCGATCATGAACCAGCCGCGGGCGTGTTTGCGAAAAAATTTCAACATAAAAATCACCTCAAAACGATACAGGATTTATTCATTCGGAAATTAATTTTTGTCTTATTATTATAGTCATTTACAAAATGCAAATATAATTTAAAAATGAGTTGATTAGGTCCGTGAAATACTGTATGAAAAAAATTTAAAGCCTGAAAGTCATTATATTAATTTGTAAATTACAGGAGGCCCAATGTTTTTTGATTATGTGCTTGGAAAATTTTCCAACGATCTGGCGATTGATCTTGGTACGGCGAATACGATTGTATACGTCAAGGATAAGGGAATTGTCTTGAATGAACCCTCCGTGGTGGCTGTTCATCAGGATGCCCGGGGGATGAAAAAAGTGCTGGCGGTGGGAAATGAAGCAAAAAATATGCTGGGGCGGACACCCGGAAATATTGTGGCCATCAGACCGATGCGCGACGGCGTCATTGCCGATTTTGACATTACGGAAGCGATGCTGAAACATTTTATTCTGAGCGTCCACAACCGCAAATCACTCGTGAGGCCCCGGATCATTATTTCCGTGCCTTCGGGGATCACGCAGGTGGAGAGGCGCGCGGTGCGCGAGACGGTCGAATCCGCAGGGGCCCGGGAAATTTATCTGATTGAAGAGCCGATGGCTGCGGCTATCGGAGCGGGGTTGCCTGTTGCCGAACCGACCAGTTCGATGGTTGTCGACATCGGCGGCGGGACGACGGAAGTCGCGGTGATTTCCCTGGCCGGAATCGTTTATTCGAAATCCGTGAGAGTCGCCGGGGATAAAATCGACGAGGCGATTGTTCAATATATGAAACGAAAACATAATCTGCTGATCGGTGAACGAACGGCGGAAATCATTAAAATGGAAATCGGCTGTGCGTATCCGTTTGATGAGATTAAAGTCGGGTCCATCAAAGGGCGGGATCTGATTTCAGGCATTCCCAAGATTACGGAAACGAATTCGGAAGAAATACGGGAAGCCATCAACGAACAGGTGACCTTCATTGTCGATGCCATTAAAGATACGTTGGAGAATTCGCCTCCGGAGCTTGCCGGTGATATTGTTGACCGCGGTATCGTCCTGACCGGAGGCGGAGCTTTGCTCGCCAATATTGACATCCTCATCCGGGAAGAAACGGGACTGCCCATCACCATTACGGATGATCCGCTGTCGGCTGTGGCCAGAGGTGCGGGCATGGCCCTTGAACAAATAAATGTTCTCAAGGACATCGCCCTTGAGGTTTAAAAATCAGACCTTTAATCTGTGTGCAGTTTTTTATTACGGAATCGTTTCCCGGCGGTTTTGAGTGATTTTTACGATGAAGTGAAAAAACAGCAAGATAAATTTCTTTCATGATCTTTTGCGAAAGGAAGAAATTTTGTCAGTCTTGCGTCCCGGCATATTGACATAAAATGCGTTTTGTAATCATTTCCCCGTCAGGTTAAAAATGGTTTTTTTAAAAAAATACAAGGTCATCATTATCATTGCCGTCCTTATGGTTTTAGTCCTGGTTGTGATTTCATACCATCTGAAATTCGGCGATGACAAAAGTTTTTTAAGAAAAGTTGCGCTGGAAATATCTTCTCCGGTGTATAAAATCATCAACGGTTCCATTCAGGGCATCAAGGATGCATGGCTTCACTATTTCTTGCTAGTCGGCGTTCAGGAAGAAAATAAAAAATTAAAAAAAAAGATGGATGAACTCCAGGCGGTTATTGTTTCCTATCAGGAAGGTTATCTGGAAGCGCAGCGCCTGAAGAAGCTTTTAGCAATTCCCGATTATCACCGATATCCTTTCATTGCCGCCAGGGTGATCGGCAGAGAGCAGGCCACGCTGTCCAGAACTGTTCTGATCAATAAAGGTGCATCCGACGGTTTGAAAAACGGTATGCCGGTCGTTGCCTATCCAGGGCTGATCGGCCGTCTTACAAATGTCTCCCGGAATGTCTCCCGGGTTCTTTTGTTTATCGACGAAAACAGCAATGTTGACGCTATCGTGCAGCGGGATCGCATTCAGGGAATTATCAGTGGCGCCGGTCCCCGGGGAATGATATTAAAGTATATACCCAAGACACAGGATGTCCGGAAAGGGGATATCATTGTTTCTTCAGGCATGGGAGGTGTTTTTCCCAAAGGATGGTTGATCGGCCAGGTCATCAATGTGGACCGGCAGAATGATGGCCTGTTTTTAAAAATTGATGTTGCTCCGTTTACGGATTTTTCCAAGCTGGAGGAATTATTAATTTTATCTTCCGCTGAAACGGCCGTTGAATAATCATGTTTCATTATTTGCTGCTTCTGATTTTATCCCTACTGCTTATCGTGCTGCAGTCCACTGTTACCGATATTGTGTTTTCAAATTCTTTTGTTTTTGAAGTATCTCTGATCATTATCATTTACGCAGGATTCCGTTTTGAAATGATCAAAGGGTTGTTGCTGGCCTTTTACCTCGGATTTATTCTGGATTTAATCGGCGGTTCGGTTCCCGGGGTGCTTGCTTTGGCGTATATCATGATTTTCCTGTGTTCATTTTTCATATCCGATTTGCTTGATACCGGGAAAAATCATGTCATTGTTTTATTCAGTTTCATTTGTGTTTTCCTGAAAGAGACGATGCTCCAGACCTTTTATTTTCTGGTCTTTGATATCAGGATGCGCCCTGATATATTTTCTCTGATTCTGATACAGTCATTTGTTGTCGGACTGGTCGCTCCCGCGGTGTTTTATCTTATCGACAGAACTGGAATATTCCTCTACGAAAAGAAGGCATGATATGCTTAACGGACACGAACCGATTGAATTCAAGGGGAAAATCAGGATCATAACGGGGATATTTCTGCTTGCCGTCTGTATCCTGATCGGTCGCTTGGGATATTTGCAGATTATCAAAGGAGAAGAATTCAAAAAGAAATCGGAAAATAACTCCGTGCGTTTTCGGTTTATTAAGCCGCTACGGGGTCTGATCATGGACCGTAACGGCAATGTTCTGGTCGACAACAAACCGTCTTTCGACGTGATTTATATTCCCAACAAAAACAAGGCCAATGAATTGTCAGTGGAGAAATTAAAATCGCTTTATGAAAGTCAATCGATGGTTTTCCCGTTTGATCAAGCCGTTCTGAAAAACGCAAAACCGTATTTGCCTGTAAAGTTGGACAAGAACGTCAGTATGGAAAAAATAGCCCTGGTGGAAACCAACGCGTTAAATCTGCCCGGGATTTACATTGATGTCTCGCCGATTCGTTTGTATCTTGACGGAGAAATCCTGGCGCCGATCATCGGTTACACCGGTGAAATCAGCAGGGAAGAAATGGAAAAAAGCGAGGGCAAGTATGCTTACGGCGATATATCCGGAAAACATGGTTTGGAACGATTTTTCGACGAATATATTCGCGGCCGCCGCGGTGCAGAACTGGTTGAAGTCAATGTTTACGGGAGAGAAATAAAAAACCTGGGCCGCATCGATCCCGTCTCCGGCTATAACATGACTCTGACAATCGATGCGGACTTGCAAAGAGCGGCATGGCAGGCCATTGAAGGGAAAGCGGGTTCCGTTGTCGCACTGGATCCGCGCGATGGCGCCATCCTGGCCATGGTGAGTTCCCCTTCGTTTGATCCAAATTTATTTAATGAAGGTATTTCCAGCGAACTCTGGAAACAGTTGCAGAGCAATCCGTTTGCCCCGTTGTCCAATAAAGCGATCTCCGGACAATACCCTCCGGGATCAACCTATAAATTAATTGTTGCCGCAGCTGCTTTGGAAGAAGGTATTATCTCGCCCGAGACGAAAATTTTCTGCAACGGCTTTTTTACTCTGGGAAACAGAACATATCGCTGCTGGAAAAAGGGCGGTCACGGTCATGTCAATCTTCATCAGGCCATGGTCGGATCATGTGATGTTTACTTTTATACCGTGGGCAAAATGCTGGGCGTGGACAAAATAGCCGAATACGCAAAACGGTTCGGTCTGGGAGATCTGGCGGGTGTCGATTTACCTAATGAGAAGAAAGGACTGGTGCCGACCAAGGCATGGAAGTTGAAAAAGAAAAAAGAGGCCTGGCAGATGGGCGAAACCATATCGATATCCATCGGACAGGGGTTTAATCTGGTTACAACTTTACAACTGGCCAATGCCTACGCTGCTTTTGCCAATGGAGGCACCCTCTGGCGTCCGTATCTGGTCAAGAAAATAGATGCTCCCGACGGTAAAACCTATAAGGATTTCCCGCCCGTGAAAAAGGGGGAGTTGAAACTGAGCAACACCACGATGGAAATTATAAATGATGCTTTAAAGGCCGTGGTCAATGAGCCCGGAGGCACGGGGCAGAATGCGAAACTGGCACAGATAGAGGTATGCGGTAAAACAGGGACATCCCAGGTGTTGGGATTGCCGGAAAATGAAAAGGCGCGACGCCGCAAGGTCCTGAGCGCCTTTCACAAAGACCATGCGCTGTTCGCCAGTTATGCGCCGTCGAAAAGTCCGGAAATCGTTGTGGCCGTCATCCTCGAAAATGCCGGAGGCGGCGGAGCCGTTGCCGCACCGGTCGCGCGCAGAGTATTATCCGCTTATTTTGAAGGGAAGAAAAAAGAAAAAAGCGCCGGGAAGAGTGAAAAGCCCGGCGAATCTGACAACCGCAGAAATCTTGATGGGGACGACAGATGATTTTTCTTAAATTCGATCGCCGTATTTTTCATTATTTTGACTGGATTCTGTTGTCTTTTGTGCTCGGCATCTGCGTGATGGGAGTTTTGAATATCTACTCCACCGGTTTCAGTGCAGCAGGAGGCCAGTCGCCTTTTTACCTGAAGCAACTGCAATGGATTGTAGTGGGATTGCTTTTCATGACGTTTGTGTTTTTCATGGATTACCGGGTAATTGTCGAGTATGCCTACATCATTTACGGTTTTTCCATTTTTCTCCTGGTTCTGGTTTTAATCGTCGGTTCGTCGTCGCATGGCGCCCAGAGGTGGCTAGGCGGCGGTTTCTTTGCCATTCAGCCTTCCGAGTTGATGAAAGTGGTCATCATCCTTACCCTGGCGCGTTATTTCGACAACCACAAATCCAGCGAGCCTTACACGTTAAAGGAGCTTTTCATTCCGCTCTTGATTGTCGCTGTTCCTTTCGTGCTGATTTTAAAACAGCCGGATCTGGGAACGGCTCTGATGCTGATGGTCATCTTTGCTTCCATAGTGTTTTTCATGGGTGTGGATAAGAAATCTCTGATTTTTGTTTTTGCCGCCGGTTTGGTCTTAATGCCGGCTGGCTGGTTTTTCCTCAAGGACTATCAACGGGAAAGGCTTGTGACGTTTCTCAATCCGGAAAGAGATCCACTGGGCTCCGGTTATCATATCATCCAATCGAAAATTGCCATTGGCTCCGGAGAAATTTTCGGCAAGGGTTTTTTAAGCGGTTCCCAAACCCAGTTGAAGTTCCTTCCCGAGCAGCAGACCGATTTTGTTTTTTCCGTTTTTGCCGAGGAGTGGGGATTCATCGGTTCCATGTTGCTGATAGGCCTGTTTGTGGTGATCATATTCTGGGGATTAAAAATTGCCTTGCAAGCCAGAGATTTATTAGGCACAATTATAGCGTTCGGTGTCAGCGCGCTGATTGCGTGGGAAGTCTTTATCAATATAGGAATGGTGCTGGGCATCCTGCCCGTTGTCGGTATTCCCCTTCCTTTTTTCAGTTATGGGGGATCCGCCATGCTTTCGCTGATGGCCGCCATCGGATTGCTGAACAATGTCAGCGCGCGCCGGTTTATCCTGCAAAAGTAAGGAGTCATCGAGTATAAAGAGAAAATCATTTTGAGCCGAATCGATTAACATAAGTATCAAAAGGGGGACGATGTGTGGGAAAAAAAGAAAGATGCTGAAGAAATAAAAGCCTTCCTCGGTCAAGGAGCCGAGTTTTCAGGGAAACTTATTTTTAACGGTTCCGTTCGCATAGACGGAAAATTCGAAGGAGAAATTTTCGGACAGGGATCACTGGTTGTCGGTCAGGGCGCAACCGTCAAGGCCAACATCGATACCAAAAGTGTTTATATCAGCGGCGACGTGCAGGGCAACATCGATGTAAAAGAAAAAATCAATATTCACTCAACAGGGAAATTTTCCGGAGATGTGCGAACCCCTGTGTTTGTTATGGAAGCGGGCGCCATCTTTAATGGGATGTCCCATATGGATGACGTTGCGCAGCAGAAAATTGAAATACCCAAGGCGGATTGATTTTGTGCAAACCATCAGTATTATTTGGGTCTTGACGTCAAACGCATAAAAAACAGCCTGATAGCATTTTAATTCCCCAAGTCTTTGATATTATTAATTATTGCAGAAAAACAGACTGATGGTCAGAAAATACTTGACAAGCCCATAATGATGTGATTAGTAACTCGCAGGTTTTGAGTATCTGGAAATTAGATTCCATCCTTTTTAGGTAAAAATATTCAAAACACAACTGAATAAAAACTGTATGCACTTGCTTAGGCATGCCATCAAAAACCGTCCATAAAGGAAAATCTTCCAGCGGTTTTACAAAGTGCAAAAGATAAGCATGAGGTAAAAAATGGTTACAGTCATTCCCGATTACACGTTGTTAGTTCAAGGCGTCCTTTTCCTGACCTTAGTTTTTTTACTCAACATCCTTCTTTACAAACCCATCCTTTCCATTATTGACCGGCGCAAAAAACAGCTTGAAGAATCAGAGAACGAGATCAGGCTTTTTGATGAAAACGCCGAGAAAAAAGTTGCAGAGTATGAGGAAAAATTAAAGCAGGCCAAGCTCAAAGCGTCCGAGGCTAAAAAAGAGGTCATACAGGAAGGTGCGAATCAGGCAAAAAATATTATTGATGCCGTGCGCAATGAAATTCCGGTAATGGCCCGCGAGTTCCAGCAGAAGATGGATAAGGAAGTGGAAAAGGCAAAAGCGGTTCTGGACGGCAATTCCCGTCAGTTATCCCTTGAGATCGCCCAGAAAATATTGGGGAGGCCGGTACAATGAAAAAAACAATATCTCTGATAACGGGTGTGTTTGTATTGCTGGTTGCTGTGGGTATTGCATTTGCTTCCGCTGAGGCTGAAGGGGGGCACCACGGTGCAGACTGGTTCGGTTTGTTCAAGAAGGCTTTCAACTTTGTCGTTTTAATGGGTCTTCTCTATTGGCTTCTGGCTGCCAAGGTGAAAGAATTTTTCGTCGGTCGCCGGGCGGAGATTAAGGAAAATCTGGAGAAGGCGGTGGAGAGAAAAGCCGAAGCCGAGAAAAAGTATCGTGAATATTCGGAAAAAATTGACAAGGCGTCAACAGAAATAGACGGTATCATTGAGATGATCAAGGCGCAGGGCGTTACGGAGAAACAGAAGATTATCGAGGATGCCGAGAGAACAGCCAAAAAGATGAAAGAAGATGCTCACGCCCGCATCGAGCAGGAAATGAAAAAAGCTACAGAACAGCTGAAATCCCAGGCTGTTGAACTTTCTGTGCAAATGGCGGAAGAAATTCTGAAGAAAAGCATTACACAGGATGATCACGCAGCCATGGTGAAAGAATACGTAAATAAGGTGGTAATCAAGCATTGATCAGCAATATTTCCAAAAGATATGCGCGTGCCTTTTTTGACATTGCGAAAGAGGAAAACCAGATTGAGCCTTATTACAAGGAACTCGATCAGTTCACATTACTCATTTCTCGGAATGAATCTTTAAAAGATTTCCTGGCAAATCCTGTCTTTGAACAGGCAGTTAAAAAAGGTGTTGTGGACAATCTCATTGCCAAGTTGAAGTTGTCCGGCATGACGGCCAACTTTATCAGGCTGCTGGTGGACAAGAATCGAATCGATATTTTAGAGGATATCGTCGTTTGTTATCGCCAGTTAATGGACGAAGCGCTGAAGAAGGTGCGGGTGAATGTAAAAACCGCTTTCACTCTTTCAGATGAGTTGCGTTCTTTAATCAGTGCAAACCTGGAAAAAGCGCTGGGTAAAACAGTTGATATAACGGTGGAACAGGACCCCACCCTTTTGGGTGGCGTGGTCATTGGCGTTGGCGATACACTTTACGATGGCAGTATAAAAAATCAGTTGAACAATATGAGGAATCTCTTAGGGGAGGCAAGATAGGACATGGAAACAATTAAAGCGGAAGAAATTAGTCAAATTATTTCTGAGCAGATCAAAAGCTATGAGAAAAAGCTGGATATAAGCGAAACCGGAACGGTCTTGTCGGTCGGTGACGGTATTGCCCGCGTATACGGCGTTCAAAATGCTATGGCGATGGAGCTTTTGGAATTTCCCGGCGGAATCTTAGGTATGGTCCTTAATCTGGAAGCGGACAATGTCGGCGTCGCGGTTCTTGGTGAAGTTACCTACATTAAAGAGGGTGACATCGTGAAGCGAACCGGTAAAATTGCACAGGTTCCCGTCGGTGAAGCACTGCTGGGACGTGTAATTGATGCAACCGGAAAACCCTTGGATGGCAAGGGGCCGATTGAAACCAAAGAGTTTCGCCGAATTGAAATGGTGGCCCCCGGTGTTATTCAGCGCCAGCCGGTTAATCAGCCGATGTACACAGGTTTGAAATCGATCGATGCGATGACGCCGATCGGACGCGGTCAGCGCGAACTGATCATTGGCGACCGCCAGATAGGCAAAACAGCCATCGGTATTGACGCCATTATCCGTCAGAAAGATACCGGTGTGAAATGTATCTATGTTGCCATCGGTCAGAAAAAATCTACAGTGTCTCAAATTGTGGAGAGACTCAAGCAGCATGATGCGCTATCTTATACCTGCGTTGTTGCCGGCTGTGCATCCGATCCCGCGACGCTTCAATACATTGCCGCTTATGCCGGTTGCAGTATCGGTGAATACTTCCGAGACAACGGTCAGGATGCTTTGATTATTTACGATGATTTGTCCAAGCAGGCGGTCGCTTACCGTCAGATTTCTCTGCTGCTGCGTCGTCCTCCCGGACGTGAAGCTTATCCCGGTGACATTTTCTACAATCACTCCCGTTTGCTCGAGCGTGCCGCGCGTGTCAGCCAGGAATTAGGCGGTGGTTCTTTGACGGCCCTTCCGGTCATTGAAACTCAGGCTGGTGACGTTTCCGCTTACATTCCGACCAACGTTATTTCGATTACGGACGGTCAGGTTTATCTGGAGCCGAGTTTGTTCTTCTCCGGTATTCGCCCGGCCATTAACGTCGGTCTCTCCGTTTCGCGCGTCGGCGGCGCGGCTCAAGTAAAGGCGATGAAGCAGGTTGCTGGAACGCTGAAACTCGACTTGGCTCAGTACCGTGAACTGGCGGCTTTTGCCCAGTTCGGATCCGATCTGGATAAAGCGACTCAGGCTCAGTTGGATCGCGGTGTCCGCCTGGTGGAACTGCTCAAACAACCCCAGTTCAAGCCGATGTCTTTAGGACAGGAAATCGTTGTTCTCTTCGCGGGAACCAGGGGTTTCATTGATAAATACGATGTCGAAAAGGTTCGTATATACGAAGAGCAGCTTTTGAGTTTTGTTGAAAGCAAACATCCCGACATTATGAAAGAAATAGAAGATAAGAAGATAATCTCTCCCGAACTCGAAAAGAAGATGAAGGAAATTATGACTGCTTTTGATTCTGTTTTTGTGGCGGAATAGGTAGAGATATTAACGGTTTTGTCAGGAAATAGACAGTCCTGAAGTTCAAATAATAAGTTGAGGAGAATTGTAGGTGGCCTCGCTAAAAGACATTAAAAGAAAAGTCGGCGCCGTTCAAAAGACAAAACAGATTACGCGCGCCATGAACATGGTTGCCGCATCAAAATTTAAGTCGGCGCAGTTGAAAATGGAAAATTTCCGTCCCTATGCCGGAAAATTCATGGATGTGCTTAACAGTCTTGCCCTGCGCGTAGAAAGCATGTCACATCCATTACTGGCCGTGCGCGACCCGAAAAGAATTCGTGTGATTTGCATGACATCGGATCGCGGCCTTTGCGGAGGGTTTAATACCAACCTGATCAAAGCGACTGAAAGATTTCTGAAAGAAAAAGCGGGCGAAGGGAAAGATGTTTCCATGATTACCGTGGGGCGCAAGGGCAGGGATTATTTCCGCAAAAAAGCCAACATCATTGCCCAGAAGACGGATGTTTTGAGTAAATTTGACATGACGCTGGCGGTTTCCATCGCCGATGAAGTCATTAATCCTTTTATTAAAGAAGAGTATGACGAACTTTATTTGATTTATAATCAGTTTATGAATGTTTCCATTCAGAAACCGGTTGTGGTCAGATTATTCCCCCTGCCATCCATCGGCCAGGAAATTGAGGATGAACCGGATAAACGGGTTGATTATTCCTATGAACCATCGGAAGAGGTCTTACTGCATAAATTACTCCCGATGTACGTGCACGTACTTGTTTATCGCGCTCTGCTGGAAACGTCAGCCGGTGAAAACGGCGCGCGAATGGCGGCTATGGATAATGCGACAAGTAACTGCCAGGATTTGATCAGTTCATTAACGTTGAAAATGAATAAAGCCAGACAGGCCGCGATCACGGCGGAGTTGATGGATATCGTCGGCGGTACAGAGGCTCTGGCGAAAGGCTAAATATTAATTTTTCTGCGGCTGTGGTCGCATGTAAAATAAATTAATACGACTATTTGCAAGGAGATAGTTATGAATATCGGAAAAATCGTTCAAGTTATTGGACCTGTAGTTGACGTGGCTTTTGAGGAAGGCAAACTCCCCGCAATTTTAAACGCAATTACCATTACCAATTCCGCCATCAATGATCAGGAAGATAATTTGGTCGTTGAAGTTGCGTTGCATTTAGGTGACAATGTTGTCCGCTGCATCGCCATGGATATTACCGACGGTTTGGTTCGTGGTATGAAAGCAAAAGATACCGGTGCTCCTATCATGGTGCCGGTCGGAAAAGAGGGCTTGGGCAGAATTCTGAACGTCGTCGGTCGTCCCGTGGATGGTCTCGGGCCGGTTAACGCGCAGACGAAAATGCCGATTCACCGGGAATCGCCCACATTCCTGGAGCAGGATACATCCGTGCACGTTCTGGAAACGGGCGTCAAGGTTATCGATCTGCTGGTGCCGTTTCCCCGCGGCGGTAAAATGGGCATGTTCGGCGGCGCCGGTGTCGGCAAGACCGTCGTTATGATGGAAATGATTAACAACATCGCCATGCACCACGGCGGTATTTCCGTGTTCTGCGGCGTGGGTGAAAGAACCCGTGAAGGTAACGACCTGTACCGCGAAATGCTGGAATCCGGCGTTATTAAACAGGCCGCTCTGATTTACGGCCAGATGACGGAACCCCCCGGAGCCCGTTCCCGTGTTGCTTTGACCGGATTGGCGGCTGCCGAATATTTCCGTGATGTGGAAGGTCAGGACGTGCTCTTCTTTGTTGATAATATCTTCCGTTTCACCCAGGCCGGTTCAGAAGTTTCGGCTCTGCTGGGACGTATGCCTTCGGCGGTCGGTTATCAGCCGACACTGGCCACGGACCTCGGCGGACTTCAGGAACGGATTACCTCGACAACCAAAGGTTCTATTACAGCCGTTCAGTGCGTGTACGTGCCTGCCGACGACTTGACCGACCCCGCTCCCGCGACGACATTCGCGCATCTTGACGGAACCGTCGTTTTGTCCCGTCCGATCGCGGAACTCGGTATCTATCCCGCGGTGGATCCTCTGGATTCAACATCCCGTATTCTTGATCCCAACATTCTGGGTGAGGAACATTACAAGGTAGCACGTCAGGTACAGGTGACGCTGCAGAAATATAAGGACCTTCAGGACATTATCGCCATTTTGGGTATGGATGAACTTTCTGAGGAAGATAAACTGACGGTTAGCCGCGCCAGAAAGATTCAGAGATTCCTGTCCCAGCCGTTCTTCGTCGCCGCTCAGTTCACCGGTACGGAAGGCAAGTTTGTTTCCGTGCCCGATACCATCAGAGGCTTCAAAGAAATCCTGGAAGGCAAACATGACGATCTGCCCGAACAGGCCTTTTACATGGTCGGCGGCATTGAAGAAGCCGTTGAAAAAGCCAAAAAGATTGGCGGCGAATAATTATTGATCTGGAGAATGTAAATGGCAGATGAATTATTGATGGAAATTGTAACGCCGGAAAAGATGATTTTTTCGGGCAATATCGAAGAAGTTACCCTTCCGGGAACGGAAGGCGAGTTCGGCGTATTGCGCGGTCATGAGGCTTTTTTAACGTCCGTGGAAATCGGCGAGATGAATTATGTCAAGGACGGCAAAAAGTCGTATTATGCGGTGAATACCGGTTATGTGGAAGTTACAGGCGATAAAGTCACCGTTCTGATTGAAACCGCTGAAAAATCAGATCAGATTGATAAAGAACGGGCCCTTAAGGCCAAAGATAATGCTGAAAGCCGTTTATCTCAGATGAACAAAGATGACGTGGAATTTGAAATTATGCGGGCGGCACTGGCGAGAGCCATCGCGAGAATCAATGTAGCAGAAAAGCAATAAAAAAATGCGATAAGGATTTTGTTGCGATTGCGATTTAAAATCCCAGAAGAACATGAAAGAGGCTAAAGTATATTTAGCCTCTTTTTTTATGAAGAGCTATTGGATTAATTTTCAAAAATACTTTCAATATGCAGTTTGTCTTCCAATTGTCTGTTGGCTTCGTCCAGTTTTTCCGGGGAGGAATAAACGGCCACTGACGCTGATTTGAACGCCTGAGAGAAATAACCGGATAATACTTTTTTCAGTTTTTGCGGTGTGGCGGATAAAATGTCGTCTCTGAATTTCTGGCGAATCTTATCGGTTATTCCGGCAAAATTGCGCATCATTGCCGTATACCCTTTGCTGGCCGGATCCGAAGGTTTGTCAATCATGCTGATGGTGCTGATGATCGCCTTTTCCATGTCCGGTGAAGAAATTTCATTCTGACTGTAAAACGTCTGTGCGTTTTTAAACACCTGAAGCGTCTCGGAAATGCGCGGGTCGCGATAGGACAAAAACGAAAACAATCCCATGGAAGCGTCGAAAGAAGACATGCCGCCGTAAGCGCCTCCCTGAACGCGGATATACTTGTACAGATAGTTATTGGATAACTCTTTTGCGGCAATCATCAAAAGAGGGCTTGCCGGGTCGGTATAACAAGGCGTTTTTAAAATGTAGGCAACATACGATACCTGCGCGGGGACAGAGATTCCCGCAAATACCGGATTCAAAGAAGGTTCTTCTTCCGGAGCGGCCTGTGAAGACGCCGGAAGCCTGTCGAGTAGACACGGCAGGTGTTCTTTGGCAATTTCCAACCCCTGATGCTCGGCGGTGACATTAATGACCATGTTGTTTTTATTGAACAGGGTTTGCTTTAAAGTTTCCAGTTTATCGCGCAAGGCACTTTTTGATGAAACGAACTCACCCGCTGTTGCTTGAACGAATTTAAATTGCGTTCGTCCGTGCCATTGTTCATCCCGGTAAGCCGGGAGGGTGAGTGCCGCGCCGGCTGCCATTCTGGCGAATAGATGACCGGAGGGAAGAATCGCTGATTGAAGATTGTTTTTTCTTTCTGAAATCAGATCCCGCATCCGGGCTTCGTGACTTAAATCACCGCGGCAGAGCACATCGCTGATGATGCTCATGGCTTCCGGAAGATTGCGATATAGCGCCTTAAACGAGAAAATCATCTTCTGCCATGTTGAGTCGCCATTTGCGGTAAATCCTGCGCCCAGATTATAGCCCAACCCGCCCATCTTCAGAGCAATCCGTTTGGCCATTTCCTCATAGGTCAAACCGGCAGCGCCCATGCCGGTCATCATCTTTCCCAAAAGCGGCAGGTAGATCTGCAGCTTTTCAGGGATATCTGCCAGATCAAAAGCCAGATCAACATAGGCAATTCCGTTGGTAAACAGATCGTGCTCCCAGACCGGAACGTCACCGATCAAAGAATTTCGGGTCGGCGTTTTTTCAATGGATTTCGGAATATCCTCCATGTTCAGCCTGGGCAGGGCTGAGGCCGCTTCCGGCGGATCCTGTTGATTTTGAAATTCCTTGAGCTTCTTGGCTTTTGCATTAATCTGTCTTAATTCTTCTTCACAAAGAGATGCCTTGAGCGTGTCCATTTTTTCTCTGTAAGCAGCCTCTTTTTTTTCGTTGAAATCGGGATCGGGTTCCATAACGGCCAGAACGCGATGGGGATTATTCAAAAGCCATTTTTCAGTCATTTTCTGGAAAATCAGGGGATCATCAGCCCAGCAGCGGCGGATATTCTCTATGATTTGTGAAAAATCCAGTCCGATTAACGGATCGCCGTCATAAAGCCATGTTTGAAAAACCGCACCCATCAGAGAAATTCCGTAAGGATAAGAACCGCGAACAATTTCCTTGCCGTGAAATTCGACCTGATGCAGAACGCCTTCGATGAGTTGCGTGTCGTAACCGGAATCAATAATGTCTTTTAAAGTCTTTAGAATCAGTTGTTCGATTTTTTGTGCGTCCGACCGCTGTGTGTTTCTCAACCCGACACAGAACATTAATTGTTTCAGGTCTGCTTCGACGCCGCTCACCGGAGTCAGATCCTCTCCCAGACCGGAGTCAATCAGCGCTTTGCGCAGCGGACTGGCCGCGCTGCCAACGAGAAGAGCGGATATGATTTGCAGGATCAATGAGGTCTCAAAATCGGTATTTTCAGACATCAGCCAAGCGATGTTAACAACGGTTTTACGTTCAACAGATTCATCTTTTCCGATGGGATACCCTCCCACAACCGAACGCGGCTGGGTGAAACGCTTCTGGCTTCCGATGGCGGAATTTATTTCTATATAATTGAAATCCTTTAGTATTTCAGAAAGAAACACCAGATGGTCCTTCGTGGGAATATCACCGTAAATAAAAAACCTTGCATTGGAGGGTGAGTAATACTTGCTGTGGAATTCGCAAAATTGTTCATAGGTCAGCGAGGGGATAACGTTCGGATCCCCACCGGAATCAAATGAGTAAACACTGTCGGGGTAGACATTTTCCTGAAGCGTCTTATAGATCAGAGAATCGGGGGAGGAATAGGCGCCTTTCATTTCATTATAAACTATTCCGGAAATGATCAGATCACTGGACAGATCATCCAAAACAGAAAATTCCAGATGATGGCCTTCCTGAAGAAAAGTCTCCCTGAGCATCCGCGGATGCAGAACCAGATCGGTATAAACGCGGGCCAGATTGTAAAAATCGGTTTTTATCTGACTGGCTACCGGATAAACGGTTTTATCCGGATAGGTAAACGCGTTGATGAATGTTTGCATGGTTGAGCGCATTAACTCCTTGAAAACGTCTTTTAAGGGATATTTTTCAGAGCCGGCCAGCACCGAGTGCTCCAGAATATGCGGCAGGCCGGTGGAATCGTACGGAGGCGTGCGGAATCCTATCGCGTATAAATTTTCGCGGTCGAAGCAGTGCAGATGCAGTAGCTTGGCGCCGGTTTTATTGTGTTTCATTTCATAAGCTGTCGTATGAATCGTGGGGAAGGTTTTTATGCGTGTAACCGTGAAGCCGTAAAGCTCATCTCCTTCACGTAATGTCGGTTCTGGAAAATCTGATTTCTCTGACATTCAATTAAACTCCTCTTGAATAGATATATGGCGAAGCCGTCTTCAAAAAATTAGCCGCCAGCATGTTCAGATGGATATGTTCAGGCCGATGAAAAGCGAGTTGACAACCGACCATAATAAAACTGCGGCCGTGAGCAGGATACAGGCGTAAGTCAGCATTTTGTTCCATGCGGTTTCCTGCTTATTGTCATTGTACCCCATCAGAAACGAAAAACCGATACCCGAGAGCAGTCCGCCGGCATGAGCCCAGTTGTCGATACCTCTGAAAATCAGGCCGAAAATGACCAGGGCGATGACCCAGCCCATGGCCTGCTTGTAAATGGCTTCTCCGTAGGAATCGCCGCGGCTTTTCCCGTAGTAAATGATTGCACCGATCAGACCGCAGATCGCTGCAGAAGCTCCGATCGTGAATGGCGTTCCTGAAATCACTGAAGCGGAAAATCCACATATGCCGGTAACGATATACAGATTGATAAACCGGTGAACCCCGAATTCCCGGATAATAAACGGTCCCAGCTGATACAATGCCATCATATTGAACAGAATGTGAAAAATTCCCCCATGTAGAAAAGAAGCCGAAATCAGGGTCCAAAAACGGTGGGCTCCAATAACGGGAAAGGTGCCGCTTGCACCCAGCAGAAAAAGACTTTGATTGGACGGTGCCAGTATCCCGAAAGGACCGCTGCCGCCAAAAATGCCCTGCGGGTCCAGAAATATCGAAAAAATATACAAAGCAACATTAACGTAAATGATGATCATGACCGGATTGGACGCCATAAAAAGTTTTCCAATATTGCCGGCGATATTGTGCATCCCGGGACGTTGAAGTCCGCAATAGGGGCAGGAGGGTTCATCCATGCTGATCAATTTACGGCAATTGGGACAGAGTATTGATTTTCGTTCCGGCATTTTTATCCTTTTTTAAAAAAAATTGTTCTGTAACCGTTTCAGGACTGTGTTTAATTAACAACATTATTATGAGTTGTAAAGAAAAATACCATCATTTATTGACGATTGATTTATTGATGTGTTACGTCAGACACGGAGCATTGTTTTGAAATGAAAAATCGATCTGTGATAAAAATTGAATCGGTGGCTTTTGGCGGGTCGGGAGTCGGTCGTGCGGATAACCTTGTCGTTTTTGTTCCTTTTTCAGCGCCCGGTGATGAACTGGAAATCGAAATCACCCAACGGAAGAAGAACTTTCTGCGCGGCCGAATCCGGAACATCATCAAGCCGTCGCCCTGGCGGACGGATCCCGTCTGCCGTTATTATGGCGTATGCGGCGGCTGCTGTTATCAGCACATCCATTATGCGTATCAACTGGCCATCAAGAAAAAACAGGTGGAAGATGCTTTTCGGAGAATCGGCAAAGTTGACGCGCCGCCTGTTTTGGAAACCGTAGCTTCTCCACGAATGTATCATTATCGCGGCAAGGCCCGGTATCATGTAGGAGACGATCCCCAAACAGGGCACATCGGATTTCTGGATATATCCGGCGGAAAAATTGTCGACATTGAGCATTGCGCAATCATGCAGGAAACCATTAATGAGCAATTGAGTATCTTGCGGGAGAATCGACAAAATCTGTGGCATAAAGATGAGCTGACAATCTGGTCCCGATATCCGGATGTTACCTCTGAAGATCAGACGTCGGTCGTCCGTATTGTCCAGGGAAAAAGGATTCTGGCGCCTGATGACGGGTTTTTCCAGGCAAATGAATATCTGACGGATCGGCTGGTGGATGAAGTTTGTCGACTGGTAAGACCTGGAAAAGCAGAAAACGCAATTGACGCCTTTTGCGGAAGCGGCCTTTTCTCCATTTTTCTTTCACCTTTTGCCGAGGACATTACCGGGATAGAAATGGACAAGGAATCCGTAAAATACGCAAAAATAAATGCTGCAAATCTGAATGCCCGAAATGTCCGTTTTCTTGACGGGAATGTTGAAATTGTATTGCGGGAAAAATTCCTGTCCTTGGGCAGTAAAATTGATCTGATCGTTTTGGATCCCCCGCGTGTCGGTTGTGAAATGACGTTGTTGAAAACTCTAATGGATTTGCAACCGTCGAACATTATTTATATTTCATGTAATCCGGCTACGCAGGCGCGGGATATCAAATACTTGTGTGAAGGCGGATATCATTTGCAAAGTCTTCATCCGTTGGACATGTTTCCGCAGACAGAACATATTGAAGTAATCGGGTACCTAAAACGCATCATGGCATTGTAACTTTTTTTGGGGGAAATCGGCCCGTCGATGACAATAATATTTATAGATTTAAATAAAAAAAATTGTTATTAAAAACCACCTAAATAAACAAGGAGAGGGAAGATGGCATCAAAAAGCAAAGATGTAAGAATTGAACAACTCCGGATTTTCGAAAAGAAACTGGCTGTGCGTTTGCAGCAGCTTGAGCAGAAGGGAATCAGCCCTGAAAAAGCCCAGAATGACGCAATCGTTAAAAGCCTGAAAGCAAAAATCAAACAGACCAAGGCAAGAATCGCAACATTCGATAAATTTGTCCAACAGACGCAGGCATTGGCCCAGGCAAAAGCGGCCAAACAGGCTGCTGTCGTTGAAGAAGTCAAGGCGTCTGCTGAGGAAGCAAAGCCGAAAGCGAAGAAGAAAGAGGACGGTGCCGCAAAAGAACCCAAAAAGCAGCCTGCTGCAGAAGATGGCGCTGCCAAGAAGGCCAAAAAACAGCCCGCTGACGGACAGGAGGCGGCACCGAAAAAGGCAAAGAAGCAGCCAGACGAAGGCGATGACGCCGCTCCGAAAAAGAAAGCAACCAAGAAAAAAGAAGAATAGCGTTGAAATTGAAATCAAGAAAAAAGGGGGAAGCTGGAAAACTTCCCCCTTTTTATTTCTACATTGGCGTCCCCACGCGGATTCGAACCGCGGTTACAGGCGTGAAAGGCCCACCTCACATTTTCAATTTGGAAAAACTTAATAATATCAAGCATCAAAAAATACCTGCTGACCATATTAACACCTATTTTTTAGTCAAAGTACCACGAAAAGTACCACGTAAAATTATAACTAAGTTATTGTAAATTCTTATAAAAATGATGAATAGATGCTTAAAATTGTATCTAAAAAACGTCATCAAGATTTAAATCATGCTGCAGCACAGATATGACTGAAGCGAAAAATCGATATATATCTAATGATATTAATTAGATGCCGCTGATTTGACATTTAGGAATATTTCATATATAAAAGCTTCAAACAAAGGTTACTTAAACCTTTCTTCCTAGATTTATCGCCGTATCTCACCGGCTATCATATACTCTTAAGCCGGAATTTTATCTTAATTTCACACTAACGCATCGTCATGATGCTCGTTCAGGCATAGATGGATTAGTCTGTAAGCCATCATGCGGGCTATATTGCCTCTGGACGTTTACAGTAACTATTAAATTTTTAAGTTAGGAGGGTTATGGAAACACCAAGGATAATTTACGGCAATTATGAACGTACGTCGTCCGGAATGGTCTATGTCGGACAATCCACCGAGCAGAGCAAAGCGGGGCGTATCAACAAACGAAAAAATTATTTCTTAAGTCTTATTGAAGAAGAAGTTGAACTTTCCTTCCGTTCACAGAATTGTCTGAACAACTCCGGTATAAAACTGATTGGTCAACTGGTGCAAAAGTCTGCATCCGAACTTCTTAATCTGAAAAACTTTGGACGGACATCCCTCCGCGATATTGAAGAAGATTTGAAGGCAAAGGATTTATCCTTAGATATGACTCTCAACTTTTTCCCGTGGGATGGAACAGCGAAAGGTAATGAACTAATTCAAATCCTTTGCTTACAGAAGCCAGGCGGGGGTTTTTTAATAGGAAATGAGGCGGCGAAGGAGCTAGAGATTGATTTGAAAGAACTAAATCAATCGGTAAGCAAAAAGAAACAATCGCTTCTACATACAAAGTATTTGTTGGATCGTCTGACGTCAAATTTTGAGGGGGACATTCCTTATTTGACAGATTTGCTCAAACCTCACCATCAATGGCTAGGAAAAGGGTCGAAATAAAAACCATTTTGAAACTTAATTAATTTAACTAATGACAACAGAGGTAATTCTATGGATGAAAATAAATCTTCTATTCGATCTTTGGTAGAACTAATGCTTATTATATTAATACTTGTATCAATTATCGGTGGTTTTATTTGTGGCATATTAGCATATAATACAACGATTTTTACTGATGAAGAAAATGCTGCATATTCTGACTCGTTAATGGATCGTAATACTTATTTAAGACTAGGTCAAATTGGCCATGAATATGGAGGTTTTGCACGTATATATTATCAATATATATACATCTATAATGATCAAAAAGGTGCTGATGAAATGTATAAAAGAGGAGATAATTCTTCCAATAATCAAATAAAGGAGGCAATATCTAAAAACTTCTTAGTTCCAATTAACCCTGAAAGAGATGAAAAAATAATGAATCGTTACGAACAACTTCAATCCGCACGTGATTCACTTGAAAGAAAAATCAATCCTCGTAACAGATTTAAGGATACTATGGCATGGATAGGTGGAATGTTTTCATTATTTTTAATAACATTTCTTTCATTTATAGCATTGATGCATTTACGGGGTAATGCGTTAAAATTGAAGATTACTGGCGGACCATTTAAATAAGTATTTCTCTCATTCAAAGAAGAATGGCTATGTTGTATAATCTGTCCTGAACAGAACTTGATCTTACAATGAGTGTCAAATCAATTGTTACTTCCTGAAGTCCTCAGATTCTAAATTTTTTATTTTTTTGTGCAACATTACAATCGATTATATGCGGATATACCTCTTTAGTGGGATTGACAAACTAATCCTATGAGCGTATTTTTAAAAAACATTCTTAAGTCACAAAACATATAATCAGAAACTATTTGAAGAATTAAAAAGAGGTGCCTTATGAAATATCGCAATTTTTTCTTTTACGTTATAACAACTATGTTTGTAATAGTCTCCGGTTGTGCGTCAACTCCACTAATCAAAGCTTCAGCAGATGGTGATTCTTTGGCTGTTCAGCAATTAATTAATCAAGGTGCTAATATAAATGAACCTGATAGTGGCGGTTACACTCCATTGATGCACGCAATCTGGTCTGAAAAAACTGAAACGGCTAAAGTTTTAATAAATAAAGGTGCTGATATAAACGCTAAAGACAAAAATGGTTATACGCCTCTTTTATGGGCATCGAGTTATGGTAATTTAGATATTGCGAAACTTCTTATAGACAAGGGTGCTGATGTTAATGCCACGGGTAATGATAAAAGCACCCCTTATTTATTAGCTATTCTAGCAAACAACACTGAATTAGCGCAGCTACTAGTAAATAAAGGTGCTGATCTAAACATTATAAATAAGCAAGGAGGTGACGCCTTAATTGATGCAGTTGACAAGGGAAGTTATAAATTAACAGAGCTATTACTCGATAAAGGCGCAAATGTTAATTCAAAGGATAGTAGGGAAGCAACAGCACTAATGCATGCAGTATGGAACGGAAAATCCGATTTAGCAAAGCTACTAATAAATAAAGGGGCGGATGTAAATGCTAAAGACAAGCAAAAAGGTGACGCTTTAATTTACGCAGTTGATAATGGAGATTATGAATTAACAGAACTATTACTCGATAAAGGCGCAAATGTAAACTCAAAGGACTTTACAAATACCACTCCCATTATGCATGCGGTTCTTAGAACGACAAACGAAAAACTTGTTTCGTTGCTTATTGAAAGAGGAGCTAATCTGGATGAAAAAGATGATGAAGGTTATACGCCTTTAGAATATGCGTTATATGTAAGAAAATTTGCACTTGCTGAAGAAATTAAGAAAGGTATGGCCTATGTTCGCAAGGATATGCCTGGTGCAAAGATAGTCTTTATTAGAGAAGCTGAATTTCTGTCTACTGCACAAGATGTCTTTATTTATATTGATGATAAAATAGTAGCAAATCTCTATAGCGAAAATAGCACCGAATATATTGATATTAATTCAGGGAAATGTACTCTGAGCATTAAAGGAAGCAACTTGGCAGGAAACTACGTAAAATCTTTTGATGCAGTGGCAGGGCAAATATATTATTTTGAGGTGACTAGACGTGCAGGAAATATTGTTGCAGGAGTAGTGGGAGGGGCTGTAGGTGTCTTAGTGGACAGAGCAATCCAAGGAGACGAAGCAGGAATTTTCAAAATCACTCAGCTAGAAGAATCTTTGGCTAAAGAAAAAATCAAAGCAATAAATGAAAAAAGGAAATAAACTGTCTTGAACAAAACTTGACCTTACTGTGAGGAGCGTGTCAGATAATTTGTGTAAATGAACTTTCTGCATAATCAGCAAGGCATCCGATCCTTATAGAGAATTGCAAACTGGTTAAGCGCCTTGCCCCAATCTCTGGCGGGCATTGTCCACTTTTTCTGGATGTTTTTCAAGGACAAATACAGTAACTTGACAGCCGCCTCGTCATTCGGGAATGAAGCTCTGTTTTTGATCGTTTTCTTTAAACTGTTATTCAAAGATTCAATCGCATTGGTCGTATAAATAATTTTGCGGATTTCTTTCGGATAGGAAAAGAAAGGAATCACCCGCTGCCAATTGGCCATCCAGGATTTTGAGATCGTGGGATATTTACCATCCCACTTTTGCGCAAAACTCTCCAGATCGGCTTTGGCCTGTTCTTCTGTGGCCGCCTGATAAATACCCTTTAAATCACCGGCAACGGCCTTGCGGTCCTTCCACGATACAAATCTCAGGGAACCTCTGACCATGTGAACGATGCAAAGCTGCACTTCTGCCTGAGAAAAGGTGGCTTCAATGGCTTCCGGAAATCCCTTTAATCCGTCAATGCAGGCGATAAAGATATCCCGGACGCCTCGGTTCTTGAGTTCTGTCATGACCTTTAACCAAAACTTTGCCCCTTCGCTCTGCTCCAGCCATATACCCAGAACGTCTTTTATCCCGTCAATGTTGATTCCAATGGCGAGATAGGCGCTTTTGTTGACGACTCTGCCTTCACTTCTAACTTTAACGATGGTAGCGTCCAGATACAGGATCGGATAAACTTCATCCAATGACCGGTTCTGCCATTCCTTGACGTCGTTGATCACGGCATCGGTTACCCTTGATACCAGATCTGCCGATATCTCGACCCCATAAATCTCTTGAAGATGAGCCTGGATGTCCCGGGTGGTCATTCCACGGGCGTACATGGATATGATTTTATCGTCAAATCCGTCAAACCTTGTCTGGTGCTTCTGGATGATCTGAGGATCGAAATCCCCATTACGATCCCGGGGAACCTCTATGGAAACTTCGCCAAAATCCCCCTTGATCTTTTTCGATGATTTGCCATTGCGGGAATTGCCGCTGTTCTTGCCCGAGGGTGAATGCTTCTCGTATCCCAAATGATGGGTTAGTTCACTGTCCATTGCCTTCTCAACCAACCGCTTTGTCAACTCCTTGAGAAGGCCGTCTTTGCCTATTAAATCTTCCGGATTTTTATAATCTTTTAAAAGCTCCTCTAAGATCTCTTCTCTAATCGCCATCTGTAGTCCTCCTGTGATAAATGGTTTATACTATCTATAACCATTTACACAGAATTATCTACACGCCCACTGTGAGTGTCAACTCAAGTCCGTCTTCGGACAGGTTAGGACACATGATACCTCAACGCATGACATCTTCGACAGGCAAAGTAATTGCTTTTGGGTTTCAGATATAACTTACCCATTCGCTTTTTGCATAGTGGACAAGTAAACCACCACCTGCTTCCGCCAAAACGGGTTTTTGATTTCCGCAAGATGATGGGTTCATCAATAAGACGATCCTCAATCGTATAAGAAAGAATAATCATGGGTTCTGCTTTATCAGCGGGCAAAAATAAATAGCTGATAGATGAAAGCTCCTCATTCGTATATTTGTTAATCCAAGATATGTTTCCTGAGAAGCAAATATCTCTATGACAATTGAACTGAGCTATTTCGATAGACAGACATTGAGCAACTGTCATTTTCCGATCAAGCATAAACCTTCTGCCACTACCAAGACCACCCATGTTTTTTTTCCTGGAATCATTAAAAAATATTCAATCACAATGATAACAACGATAACAATTAATTGTTATTATTGTTATCAATGTGATTGTTGTTATTGGGAATTGCATATAAACCATGCATTGGTTTTATTACATCCCTGTCACGATGCAATTTTGAGAGAAGTTGACGAATTGCGTTGTCCTTCTTCCCCAATGCCTTCGCTATTTCACTGGATTTCATTGGCTGCTTTTTGTCTCTCAGCAAATTGAGGATAGCAATTCTTTGATCACTGATCTTGTATTCCTCCGAATCGCCTTCAATAACCCAAGATGTGCTTTGACTATCGAATCTTAATGTCAATTCTATTTGTTGCACATCTCTACCAACAATCATAAGTTTACCACTTGTCATCTGACGATTACTTCTCAGTAAAGATAATGTATCGGGCGCCCCAGTCATTCCAGTGCTCCCCGTGATAGCGTTTAATGGATCTTCGAAATCTTTACCTTTGTTAAGATGAACGATAAGGATTATAGCTATTGAATGTTTTTTCGATAATTTTTTTAATTCACCAAGATCATCATAATCCTGCTCATACCAATTTCGTTTTTGGGTAGGATTTTTGATTTTTGCATATACATCAATAATTACGAGCTTAACATAGGAATGCAAAGTGAGCCATGAATCAAGCTTTTGAAGTCCTCCTTGATTGAATTTTGGCCATTCCAGAAATATATGCAAATTATCAGGTGCCTCTTTATCTTGAAGTATCGTCGATAGCCTATTTTGTAAGCGCACTGCTATATCTTCCAATGCGAGATATAATACACCGGTTTTCTCAACTTCAATTTTCCCCAAGGCAGGAAGTCCAAGAGAAACAGAGGTGGCGAGTCCCAGACCGAGCCACGATTTTCCACACTTTGCTGTACCTGCAAGTAATGTTAACCCAGGTGAAATAAATCCTGGAACTATCCACTGTGGTTCAGGAATGTCCGACTCCATCAGTTCTCTTGCAGTAAATTCGACTCTATTGTCCTCAAATTCAGAATCTTTCATTTATTTTCCATCCTCATAGCCCTGATAAATAATTGCCTCTAACAAACTTTCTAATTCTCTAGGCATAATATCAATACCATTCATATAACGTGAAAGCTGAGATTCCGGCACTCCACAGATTTTGCGTAGCTGCCAAAGTTTAATTTTCTTCTTTTTTAAAGCTTCCTTAAATGGATGGGGCTTAGGTTCAATTTCGAAAATTCCTACTATTTGCATACTCATTCCTCCTTTTTCATTAATATTAGTTGTGAAAACGTCTCATAAAAAGCAAAGTCCCCAATTCAACCAAATAAATGGTCAGATTGGGGATCACTTCTCGCTGCCTCAATTGTTTATGAAAGAAATATTAAATGTTCATTTACAATTTTATGGCAATCAAATTTTCAATAATAATATTATCATAAATAATAAAAAGTTGTCAATAAGGCGTAAATGTAACATATTGATAATACAAGCATATAACAACATATGTTTTGTAGTATAGTTGCCTTGATAACTAGCAGAGGTGTTTAGCTAACTGTTAAAAAAACACGTTAGAGGGGTTTGTTTGATTAGAAGATTTTCAATGTAACTTTGTTCAATTTTTGAACAGAGTTAATCCAATTGTTAATTGTTGTTCATTCACCTATTCTAACGCACACCATAAAGACAGCTTTCTCCGCTTATGGAGGCCTGTGTCCCCCCCCCCCCCCCCCCCCCCCCCCTTTTTT
>Ga0209200_1000859_pt1 | contig 33010 bp, 32 predicted proteins | sample AD_UKC033_MetaG_FD_184406 | JGI IMG/M metagenome (GOLD analysis project Ga0209200, IMG submission 184406) | Active sludge microbial communities of municipal wastewater-treating anaerobic digesters from USA - AD_UKC033_MetaG (SPAdes) (version 2) | ecosystem: Engineered > Bioreactor > Anaerobic >... | reverse complement strand
ACGTTTGCGGTTGCGAATGGTTTCAGATCGTTGAAATCGATCGGTGTCGATCCCATGATGCAGAACCACAACCTGCTGCGGCTGAACAGGATGGGTCTGCAGGATATTCCGTTCGATTACCCGCGAAATGGCGATCACCCGAGCGACTCGAGCATATAGCCGGCGATGGAATAGATCAGTTTTGCGCTTTTGTGTACCGATATGCTTGCTAAGCACCACCGCGGGGCGGCGGTTGTCTGGCAAAAGTTGCAGAGCTGGGATTAAACTCCACAAATCTTTCGAGTAATGGACGTGCACAACATCAACAGGATCTTTTCTGAAAGCGCGAAAAAGCGACCATATGCCACAAGGATCGATGTAACCATGTGGTCGAAAGACCTTCGGTTCGATCGCCTGATCCTGCAAACGCGTGGTTAATCGGCTTTGCGGGGCACAAAAGGCTTGCACTTGACACCCGTTGTTCCGCAAAAGAAAAGCCAGCTCAGCGACATGCATCTCCATCCCCCCCCAGGAAGGTGAAGAGCAAATCTGAGCAATGGTCAAAGAATCGGCAGAGACCGATTTAGGCGATTGCATGGCTGTGCCGCGAGTCGAATGATCTTCGCACATGGTTGACTTGAAAATGGCCAGGCGCAATGAACGCCAGCAGAAGAAGCATTTATTCGCCATCGTTTATATAGAGACGGTGGCGGTAGATATATTTTTCAACTGATTCCGGAACCAGGTAGCGAATGCTTCGCCCGGCAGCGATCAATTCCCGGATCCAGGTCGATGAAATTTGCAGTAAAGGTGCGTCGATTTGCAAATAGTCGGTGGTATAGAGATTTGCCGAATCAATCGCGACATGCGGCCGATCGATAACCACCAGTTGAACCATTTGCAGGATGCGATCCGGTTCTTTCCAGGTATGGAAATCAACCAGATTGTCGGCACCGACGATCAGAAACAAAGATGAACGCGGAATTTGCAGTTCCTGCTGCAGTCGATTAACCGTATCAACGGTGAAGCTTGTTCCGCCCCGCTCGATCTCAAGCTTGGCGACCGCGAAGGCCGGATTGCTGCGAAGCGCCAGCCGCAACATGGCCAATCGATGCCGGTCGGCTGCGACGCGGCGGCCCAATTTGTGAGGAGAATTAGCCGATGGAATGAAAAGCACCCGATCCAGGTTCAATTGTTCGCGGACGCGTTCGGCCAGAATCAAATGGGCATAATGGACTGGATCGAAAGTACCTCCGAACAGTGCCAATCTCACCCTGATAATCTCCGTATTCTCAGATCAGGCAATTGTCGTAAACCGGTCCTTGAAACGCACGCCAGAACCCGGATTCTCACTCGGCAGTCTTGGGCATCTCTGCCAAATAACTCTGAACCCGGCTGGTATAGCTGTGGCCAGAAAATTTCTGCATAAATTTTTCGAATTCTACAGCTGCCAGATCATAGCGCTTTTGTTTACGATAGCATTCGCCGACCCAATATTGCGCATCTGCAGCGTAATCGCTGTCGTAATATTTGTCCAAAACCATTTGATAATAAATGATGGCAGCGCTCAACTCCCCCATTTTGCGATACTGATCAGCCGCAGCAAACAATTTGTGCGCCAGTTTGCCACGCGCTTCGCTCAGCTTTTTCTCAACCTCAGGCGTGTACTCGCTGGAATGATGTTCCTCGAGGAATTCCTGAAAATGTTCAATGGCCTTGAGAGTATATTCTTGGTCCAAAGAGTATTTGGGAGAAAGTTGAAAATAAGACATACCAAGCTTGTACTTGGCATCATCGCGAAATTCAGAGTTGGGATAAACTTTGAGCAAACGCTCGTACTCTGCAGATGACAGGATATACTCTTTAAGGGCATAATGGCACTCAGCCAGGTAGAACTGGGCTTTATCGGCCAATTGCGATCCGCCATGGCTCAGGGTAATCACGCGAAATTGTGTTCGTGCATCGAGATATTTTCGCTTGTTGAACAACTCGATGGCTTCCTGCATTCGCTGTTCAAGAGTCAAGTCGCCGGCTAATTTTTGTGATGAACACGAAGCCAATACAAATGCAGTAAACAAGAGGCAAAACAAATAGATTTTCTTCAGTTTCATAGGGTATCTTTCTTTTGGCAATTAATTGCTGCGATACGAATAAAAGAGATAAACAACCATGGCAGAGACGGCTGTCACCAACGCCGGCTCCAGCCATTTCCATTTTTGCGTTTTTTTCGGCCCAATGCCGACTGTCGCAGGCAGGTCGCATTCTTCCAACTGCTTCAGAGCGTCGGCGTCTATCGAATCGAGCAGAGAATCGCTGATTGTTTTAGCCCATGCGATCTCTTGATCCGGGTTGAGCAGGGTGAATTGGATGGTCATTGATACGGTGCGCCTCAGGCTGTCCGGCCTGGAAATCGGCGTGTAATCTATTCCTACCGCCAAAACACTGTAACGCAATTGGATTGCATTGGCATCGCCGCTCTTTCCCGGCTCGACAATTCGTACGGTTTTGCTGCCTGCGGCCAACGCCCATTCGCTCAGGCGTTGATCGACCATTCGCTCCACACCATCGCCGCGCGGTGTTCTGGAAATAATAAAATCGTGCTCCTCTGCAGAGGAGCAAGCCGGGATCTGGGCAATTGCTCGAAGAACCAAAAGGTCCAGTTGTTCGGCATTGTTCGGAACAGCAGGACTTGAACCGGCTCTTGCCTGGCAGAGAATCAGGACAAAAAGAAAACAAAATTTGTGGTTAACTAACTTTCCGAATAATCTGTTCAGAAGAACCTCGTGCAAAATGGAGTCGATAAGGCCGTTTGTAGGGCAAGGTCCAGTAGCCTGGTTGACTTTTCACCAAATCAGATGAAATTGCAGGTGCCGTTTCGGCAAAACCAGGGGCTGCTGCACGGATGTCTGCCATTTCAACGATAACCTCTTTTAGATGTTCCCTTGGCTATGGCAAACAGGACAACGAGCACAGAGAGCAAGGATGTGAATTGGGAAAACAGATTCCCATGACGCACAAAAAATGTTTGTCTTTGGGTTACCTTCACATCACCGACGAGCACCGCCTGGCGAAAGAGCCGAGATCGCTGGCTGACTCGTCCATAGGGATCAATAAAACAGGAAATGCCGGTATTCGCGCAGCGGGCGATGCTTCTGCGCGTTTCGATCGCGCGCATAACCGCAATTTGTTGATGTTGATAGGGTGCCGATGTCCGTCCGAACCAGGCATCGTTGGTGATCACCACCAGAAAATCGGCACCGCGCTTGACGAACTGGCGGACCAATTCAGGGAAGGTCGACTCGTAACAAATCGGTACCGCAAAAGCAAATCCCGAATCAGCGCTCGCTTGCGCACACGAATCGCTGGTCAGATAAAAAAGCGTATATTCTGCACCACGGCTGTAATCACCTACACCAAGCGAAGTTTCCATCAGCCAATCGCGCAAGGATGAGATGGGAAAAAAATCAGAATAAGGCACCCGTTCCGAAAACGGTACCAATTTTCTTTTGCCGTACGAGTTGATTTTCTCTTCATCGGGTCGCAGCTGCAGCGCCGCATTGTAATAGCGATGTTCACCTTCGTCCGAAGAAAGATCGATCGAACCGGTCAACAAAACCACATCGCTGGTGTCGATCAACTGCCGAATGCGCCGCAAATAGCGGTATTCATAGCGCAGATAAAACGGCATCGCGGTTTCAGGCCAGATCACCAGATCGGGATTGCTCGACAGCGCTTCACGAGTCAAGCTGTCATAAAGAACAAATTGGCGTTCGGTGTTGGCTGAATTCCATTTTTCAAACGGATCGATATTACCTTGGATAAGAGCGATGCGAACCGAATCGCTATCATTCTGCAAGCGAGCACTGGTCGACAGACCAAAACCAAAAGGCAGCAGAAATAAAACCATCCAAATGATTAGCCAAAGCTTGCGGTTTGGCTTTTCAGAAAAACCAAATAAAAGGTGATAGAGTATGATATTGAGAGAAAAAACCCAAAAAGTGACGCCAAAAACCGATGTGTATTCGGCGAATTGGATGACCGGCAGATAATAAGTCTGTGTGTAGCCGAGATAAATCCAGGGAAATGCAGTTTCGCCAAAAGATTGCAGATACTCAACCGCCGTCCAAACAAACGGCAAAAAAACAAAGCCGGTCCGCGGCAAACGGAGCAGCACCAATCGGTGCAAAACCCCGTACAACATGGTGAAAAGCGGCAATATCAAAAGCATGCCGGCAACACCGGGCATGGTGACATTGCCAACCCAGAAAAGGGTGGTCAAATGAATAAAGAACCCGCTCAGATAACCCAAACGGATCGTTTCTTTAAACGATCGATTGTTTAAAAGATAAAAAAACGGGATCAACGCCCCATAGGCAATAAAACCGCTGCGAAAAGGCGGAAAGGATAAGGCGAATAGAATCCCGGTCAGAACAGCTAAAACGAGGGTCTTTTTCATCAATCCATTTACTTGCTTTGCAATCAGCTGTATCCACAAGAGCGCGATGCCTCAGGAGATTGCACCACCTGCATGGAGGCCAGCGGATCGATATCCGGTTCATCGGTGCGAGCGAACGGCCGCGATTCGATCCAGAAAAGCCTGCAAAATAAAGGCTGCAGCCATGCGGTCAACGCGCGCCTTGTTTCGCGACGGCGACTCACCCAACTCTTGCAGCGTTTGGTGAGCTCTGACCGTCGTCCACCGCTCGTCCCAACAAAAGATCGGCAAGGTGATCCGCTTTGCGAGGTCAACGGCCAATTGTTCGACCTGGCGTGCTTTATCGCCAGCGTCACCGTGCAGATGATAGGGCATGCCAAAAACCACACAGCAGCAGGCGTTATCGGAAAGCAATGCAGATAACTCTCGAAGCACAGATTTTTTTCCTGCATTGCCCAAAGTCCGAAACGGCGTGGCCAGCACCTGCAGGGGATCGCTCAACGCCACTCCGATCCGCTTTTCGCCATAATCGAATGCAGCGATGCGCCCCAACGGCAGCTGTTGCAGATTTTCAGCGCTCGTTTCGAGAAGAGCCATTATTCCTGCTGGGAATCAGGAAGGGGTTTTTTTAGATATTCTTTTAACAATTTGCCGGCCTTAAAATGGGTTTTGCGGCGAGCCGGCACATAAATAATTTCACCCGTTTTGGGATTTCTGGCTTTTGGCTTTGGCTTGGTGCGCTTGACCTCAAAAACACCAAAATCGCGTATTTCGATGCGCACTTCCGGATCTGCTTCCGCCATAAATTCACGCAAAGCCTGAAACACACCATCCACCACTTTTTCGGTCAAGTAGATTTTTTCTCCAACGATCCGCGCAGTTCTCTTGGAGACATCCTTCTTCGTGATGGTTTCCTTCTTAATCATCATAAATCTCGCTCCTCTTTTTGTTACCTCTCAATCCTTGGCGAACATCACAAACTGGGCGGAAGGCAGACCAGAGATTCTTTTTCATTGACAGCGTCCAGGATGGATCGCTGAACCTTCAGGATGCGAAAAGAATCAACGCTTCCGTGTAATCGCGAATAAAATAATATTTAATTTAATTAGAATCAACTATTTATTTAATCGATCAACCGAAATGACACCCGGCAGCTTGTTAATTTTGGCCATGATACGCTGCAGATGAGCCAAATCGTAAACCTCTATTGTCATGATGCAATTGACGAGACTGTTCTCGGAATTCATGTTCACCGATACAATATTGGCGTCTTCATGTGCAACATATTCAGAAATCTCGGTTAAAAATTTATTTCGTCTTTCCCCGAGGATATAGATCCCGCTGAGAAAGCGTTTGCCTTTCTCCACGTCCCAGGAGACGTCAACAATACGATCAGGATCTTGCATCAGGTGGACAAGATTTTTACAGGTATTGGAATGGATGACGATACCACGGCCTTTGGTAACGATGCCGGTTATCGGCTCACCCGGAACAGGGTTGCAGCAGCCGCCAAAGGCGATCATGATATTGTCCATGCCTGCCACTCGTACCCCATGCGACGATTTGCGGGCCCGCTCGATAAACTTTTTCAGAATAAACTGATCGGCATGTTCTGGGCTTTTTTCCTCGGGCAGCAGTTTGCGGATAACTTGATCGAGCTTGAGATCGCCGCGTCCGAGACTGGCAAACAGGGTATTGCGGTCTTTGAGCTTCAAACTCTCCAACAGTGTGTCGATCTGCACATCTTTGATCTTTTTGCTGAATCGCGATAGTGCACGCGTAAGCATCTCTTCGCCCAGAGCGATGCTGCTCTCATACTGGGAATCTTTAATGATCCTTTTGATCCGGCTTCGTGCACGGGTCGTGACGACAAACTTGAGCCAGTCCTCGTTCGGTCGTTGATTGGCGGAGGTCAGTATTTCGACTGTATCACCGCTGCGCAATTCGGTGTTCAAAGGAACGATTTTCCCATTGACTTTGGCTGCCAGGCAGTGCAAGCCGATATCGGTGTGGATGGCAAAAGCAAAGTCGACCGGCGTGGACTTTACCGGCAGTCGGAACAAATCACCCTTTGGCGTAAAGATGAAAACCTCATCCTGAAACAGATTGATTTTGAGATGATCCAGAAAATCAGAGTCCGGCTCACCATCCTCCCAATCGAGCACCTGACGCAACCAGCTGAGGTGATGGTCCAGATCATCCTCGCGCAGACGTCCTTCTTTGTACCGCCAGTGGGCAGCAATTCCGTCTTCAGCGGTGCGATGCATTTGCTCTGTACGAATTTGGATTTCGATTTTTTTGCCATGCGGGCCGATGACAGTCGTGTGCAGCGATTGATAACCATTGGATTTTGGAGTTGCCAGATAATCTTTGAAACGTTCGTGGATCGGAGTAAATAGCGAATGGACAATGCCCAGAGCGTGATAGCATTCTTCAACCTTATCGACGATTATGCGAATCGCCAACAGATCGTAAATTTCTTCAAATGGAACACCTCGTTTGGTGATCTTGTTGAAAATCGAATAAAAATGCTTCGGTCTTCCCTCGAAACGAGCCTGGATTTTCGCTTCCACCAGAGCCTGACGAATCGGATGCGTCACTTCCTGGATGGTTTTTTCTCGTTCCTCGCGCGTCTCGCGAATCTTGGTGAACAAATCGAAATAGACATCCGGTTCCAGATATTTCAAAGACAAGTCTTCCAATTCCCATTTGATCTTGGCCAAACCCAATCGATGGGCGAGCGGGGCATAGACTTCGCGAGTCTCCCGAGCGATGCGCTGGCGTTTCTTTTCTGGCAGATATTCCAATGTCCGCATGTTGTGCAAGCGATCGGCGAATTTGATCAATATCACGCGGATGTCTTTGACCATGGACAGCAACATCTTGCGAAAATTTTCTGCCTGCTGTCGCTCAAAGCCCTGCATCTTAAGGCCAGAGATCTTGGTCACCCCATCAACCAATTGCGCGATGCTGCTGCCGAACTCTCTTTCCACCTGCTCGATGGTAATGTCCGTATCTTCTGCGACATCATGAAGAACACCGCCTGCAATCGTTTCATAGTCCATTCGCAGGCCGGTTAATATCTTGGCGACCTCAAGGGGATGTTCAAAATAGGGCGAGCCGGACTTGCGCTGCTGTTCCTTGTGCGCAGCCTGGCTGAACTCGAAAGCCTTGCGCAATAAAGCCTCGTCAGCACTGGGATTGTAGCGCTTGATTCGCCGAATCAATCCCTCATAGACTTTGACGTACGACTCTTGCATCGTATCCGCCATAGTAAAAAGCAAAGGCACTGTTCCGATTGTTTTTTTCACTCGCTCTGAACTCGAATCAACAATTAACCAATTGTATATTAAACTTTTATCCGCAAAAATCAAATGTTTTTTTTAATTTTAGAACATTTTTCCAAAATAACATTGGTGTCCGGTCGTTCGCCCGGACACAAGTACCAAATAATTGTAATTATTCACCTTGACCGGTTGTTCGCTGCACTTTTAAAAAAGATTGCTGTCGACTGAAGAAGTCGCATCTTGCGGGCTGATATTCTCAAAACGCACAAAATCGCGAATAAAGTTCAGTTCTACTGAACCAACCGGGCCATTGCGCTGCTTGGCAATGATGATCTCCGCTTTTTTGTCATCTTGCGGCGAATCGGTCTGCCCATGAGCAAGGTAGACGGATGGTCGATTGATAAACAGCACCACATCGGCATCCTGCTCGATAGCACCCGACTCGCGCAGGTCAGATAACATGGGGCGCCGCTCTCCGGTGCGGGCTTCGACGGCGCGTGACAGCTGGGAAAGCGCCAATACCGGAATTTCCATCTCTTTTGCCAGCGACTTGAGAGCTTGGGAAATCCCGGCTATTTCTATCTGACGATTTTCATAACGTCCGCTGCCGCGCAAAAGCTGTAAATAATCAATGACCAACAATTCCACATTGTGTTCATAATGCAAGCGACGGGCTTTGGAGCGCAATTCCATGACCGTCAGTCCTGGCGAATCGTCGATGAACAGCTTGAGCTGCGAAAGGTGGCCAGCGACCATGCCCAACCTCGCCCATTCGGAATCTGGCAATCGACCGGTTCGCGCTGAGTGCGAATTGACGCGCGCATCTGAACAGAGCAACCGCATGGCCAGCTGCACCGCAGACATTTCCAGGCTGAAAATTCCCACCGACTTGCCAGTTTTGGCGGCGTTTACCGCGATGTTGAGCGCCAAGGCGGTTTTGCCCATCGAGGGACGCGCCGCCAGAATGATCAATTCAGATTTTTGCATCCCGGAGAGCATCTGGTCCAGATTGTGATAGCCGGTCGCAATACCGGTAATGCCGCTCTTCAACCCATGAAAGCTCTCATAGGTCTTCATCGTCGTAAAGAGAACCGAGCTGAGATCCACAAAATCGCGCCGTTCATGCTGCTGACCGAGATTGAATATTCTGGCTTCCGCCTGATCGAGAAGTTCACTGGCAGCCACAGCGCTCTCGTAACACTCTTGTTGAATGGTGTTGGTGACAGCAATCAACTTGCGCAGCAAGGCTCTATCCAGAACGATACGGCAATAATTTTCTGCATTGGCAGCCGAGGGAATGCGTTCAACCAATTCAGTCAGGTAAAACTCGCCTCCCACCTCTTCCAGCTCTTGTTTTTTCTGCAGTTCGCTGGCAATGGTGAGAATGTCGATCGGTTCGTTCTGCTTGTACAAGTTCAAGCCGGTCGAAAAAATCTTTTGATGGGCCTGTCGATAAAAACAGGAAACATCGAGCACCTCAAAAACCGTCCCGGCTGCTTGTTTATCGAGCATCATCGAGCCCAAGACTGCCATCTCCGCTTCAATGGCCTGTGGTGGTAGTTTTTGAGCCTCTAGTCCGTCATCTGCCATGATTCATACTCTTTTGAGTCAACCATTCATCGTACAGTTTTCGCAACAATTTGACATCTTCCCATGTCGCGCGCTTGTATTGCGGAAAGCGCAAAAGCGCAGCGGGATGATAGGTCACGATCACCGAAGCATTCATAAATGGATAAGCCTGTCCGCGCAGTTTTTCCAATGACGTCGTGGTTTGCAGCACTGTCTGAGCAGCAATTCTGCCCAAACACAGGATAAATGCCGGATTGATCAGTTCGATCTGTTTGTGCAAATAAGGCAAACAAGCGGCAATTTCAGTCGGTTGTGGATCGCGGTTTTGTGGAGGACGGCACTTGAGCACATTGGCGATATAGATGTCTTGGCGACGCAAATTGATGGCCGCGAGAATTTTGTCCAGCAACTCACCGGCTCGGCCAACAAAAACGAATCCTTGTCGATCTTCTTCTTCGCCAGGCGCTTCACCGATCACCAGAATATCGGCGTCTCCTTTGCCGTTGCCAAAGACAAAGGATTTTCTCGTATATCCCAGGGGGCATTGCAGACAGGAGCTGATGCGGTCGTTCATAATAAAAAGATTTTCGCTCTGCCGCCAATCTTCCGATGATTCACCTTTTAAAGATGAATTTAACAACTCCTGCAAAGACTGGCGCGCCAGGACTTCCTCATCTCCATAGAGCTCAATCTGCTGTTTGAGCAGACGCTCGACTTTTTGCGCCCAGTTTTCCATTGGTCACCTGTGCAGCGTTTGCAGCCGATCGGCGATGCGATCCAATATGATGTCAGCCAGAACGAACTTGTTCATCAACTCCAGGGGTTCTGTCAAACCATCCGGATAGAGCAGGGTGACTTTATTGGTGTCCACCTCGAAGCCGGCACCTGGTTCATTGGGGTTGTTGATGACGATAAAATCGAGTTTTTTGCTCCGCAATTTTTCGCCGGCATGGCGGATTTCTTCTGATGTCTCCACCGCAAACCCCACATGCAGCCGCTTCTTTTTGGCCACTGCAGCCTGCAGCAGGACATCCGGATTCTCTGTCAATTCAAGCACTGCCTGTTCGCCGGTGCGCTTGATCTTTTCGCTGTCGCGTTTGGCCGGGCGATAGTCGCTGACCGCTGCTGCGCCGATCAGGACGTCCGCATCGTCGAGCTCGTGCGCAACCGCTTCGGTCATTTCCATGGCACTTTCGACCGCGATGCAGCGAACACTGCGAAAAGGTCGCAGCAAAGTCGGTCCGCTGATCAATATGACATCAGCCCCACGACAGGCAGCCCGGGCAGCTAGTGCGTAGCCCATTTTCCCACTGGACCGATTGCTGAGAAAACGAACAGGATCGAGAAATTCGCGGGTCGGCCCTGCCGTGATGATGATTTTTTTCCCTGCCAGATCCTTTGGCAGAGTCAGCCGCTGCACAACCGCGTCGATAATATCTTGGACGTCGGCCAGCCGCCCCCACCCCACTTCACCACAAGCCAACTCACCCTGTTCCGGCTGGATAATGGTATACCCGAGATCAGCCAACCGCTGCTGGTTTTGTTGGTAAAACGGGTTGGCATACATCTGTTTATTCATCGCCGGACATATCAGTACCGGCACAGTGGCTGCCAAAATGGTGGTGGTCACCGCATTATCGGCAAGGCCGTTGGCCAACTTGGCTACTGTATTGGCGGTTGCCGGCGCAACAACGATTATATCAGGCCAGCGCGCCCATTCGATGTGCACTGCGCCCACAACATCATGACCAAACAAATCGGTTAAAACTTCATTCCCCGTCAATGTGGAAAAAGTCAAGGGAGAGACGAATTGCTGTGCACTCTTCGTCATCATCACGCGCACCAGCGCTCCGTTTTTTACCAGTTCGCGCACCATTTCAGCGATTTTGTAACAAGCGATCCCACCGCTGACCGCAATCGCTATTTTTTTTCCCTTGACCATGTCGCTCATCTCGAGGCTATTTCTGCTCGTCTTGCGCACCCTGGTCCCGACGATCGATGCTCTGCAACTTGCCTTCTAGCATTTCCTGCAAAGCAATCGCGGTCGGTTTGGGGAGCTTGAGATACTGGCGATCGATCAAATCCGCGCTGACCACTTCATCATCGTAATCATCGTTGTCGGTTTCGACGGCGGCGGTTTCTGCTTCAATCATCTTTTTTTGTGCTGCGTTGATTTGATTGGCGCGCTTGGCGATGATCACAATCGCCTCATAGATGCTGCCGGCATTCTTTTCCAGTTCCTGCAAAGGAATTGTGCTGATCATGAAACCTCTCCTGTGTTGTTCTTTCGATATCTTGCGCCCTTAACACCCCGTTTCTGGCGTTGCGGTGGAATCGATGAGATTGCTGCGACTGCGAACCGTTTTCGTACAATCTCTTGCACCCGGGCGATAGTCCTCTCCAATTGGTCGTTAACAATCACATCATCAAAACGGCCCGCCATTTCCATCTCCATGTCAACGCGTTGCAGCCGTTTGTTCACAATCGCGATCGGTTCAGATCCGCGATCCAGCAACCGCCTGCGCAATTCTTCGAGGCTGGGCGGCTGTAAAAAAATCAACAAACTTTGTTCCGGATACGCCGCACGGATAGCCAGAGCGCCCTTGACATCGATATCAAATAGAAGGATGCGCCCATCCTTTAGCGCACACTCGATCGGCTGACGTGGTGTTCCGTACAGATGCCCATGCACCTCTTCATACTCGATCACCTCGCCTGCGGAAATACGACGTTTGAATTCCGGTTCATCGACAAAATAATAGTCCACTCCTTCCTGTTCATTGCTGCGGCGTGGACGAGTGGTTAAAGAAATGGAATAATTCAGCGGCAACGTCTGATCCTGCAACAGCCGGCGAATCACAGTGGTTTTGCCTCCACCGCTCGGAGCCGACAAGACCACCAACAAACCTGACCTTGGTTTCACGGCAAGCGTCATTCAATATTCTGCACTTGTTCGCGCATCTTTTCGATCTCATCTTTGATCGAAACCACAATATGCGAAACGTCCGACTGGCTGGTCTTTGAACCGATGGTATTGGCTTCCCGATGCATTTCCTGGAGCAAAAAATTGAGTTTACGCCCTTGTGAGGGCTCCAGTTCGAGGGTTTGCAAAAAGAGCTGGTTGTGGCTGTGAAAGCGAACACACTCTTCGGTGATATCGATGCGGTCGGCGATTAGGGCCAATTCCATCTCCAGACGCGATTCATCAACCGCATCGCGGTTGTCGATCAACTTGGTAATCCGCTCACGCAATTTATCCATTTCAATACGAGGCTGCTCAACAGCGCGTTTTTCCATTTCTTCGATCAGTTTTTCGAGCTGCTCGACACGATGGCGAAAATCTTGTGCCAGATTTTTGCCTTCCTCCGCACGCATGGCCACCAATTGCTCGATGGCAGCCTGCAACGACTGCTCGGCAAGTTGCCAAATCTCTTCATCGGTGGTCTCCTGCACTGGAACGGCAATGACATCAGGCATGGCCAACAGTTCAGCAACACTCAGTTTTCCCGCAACCCCCAGATCCTGTTCCAATTTTTGCGCAATCTTGAGATAGGCTTTGGCCACTTCGAGATTGAGGTCGAGCTGGATGCCGCTCTCGTCACCGCGGCTGAGACTGATATAGACACTGACCCGGCCGCGCTGCAAACGTTTGCTGATTAGCTCGCGAACTTGCTGTTCATAACCGGCAATACAGCGCGGCAGTTTGGTCATGATATCGAGGAATCGATTGTTGACCGTGCGGATCTCAACCAAAATTTCGGTTCCATCGGACCGAAATGCAGCCCGTCCATAACCTGTCATGCTCGTGATCATTGTTGTTCCTGATAAAGGTCAAAAGAACCGATCCGAATGGGCAATAGCAAGGAAAGATCTGCCGGTTTAATTCAATCGCTATTTTAATGATATTTTTTGAATTAGTCAAATATTTTTTATATGCAAAAACCCGCAATCGAACACAAGCGTACCCCTCAGGGGGTCGAATGGGGTCGCCCGATCACAGCGACAAAACGTCCGATAAAGCAAGAAGGTTGGATTTCAACGCCGGAGAAAACGCTTCTCCTCCAGACGCAAGCGCAGGGAAATTCGATGGGTGCTGTCCAGGTATTCGTGGCTGAGAAAGGCGTAATCGATGTCCAGACGCGGCAGCCGGATGCCCGCGCCAGCGGCAAAGTTGCCGACATCGGTGCCCAGGCGCAGAGCGATTGTGCGCTTGAAAAGAAGCTCTGCGCCGAGATGAAAATCGAAGCTCATTTTGCCGACATGAGCCTGGGAGGCGATTTTCCGTCCCTCAAAGCGGGTGTCGCAGTCAGCCGCCAACCAGAGGTCGCTATGCAGGAAGGGAATCGGCAATGGCAATCCGGCACCCCATTTGACCGTCGGAGAAATCAATTCCGTTGTTCCGGTATTCCAGGCCAACAGAGTCGTCGTCACATCCTGAATCATTACCCCGGTCTGCAGACGACCGATGGGATTCCATCGCGTGCCGATATCAAAGCCGATGCCCCAGGCCGAGTGCTCTCCCACGCCTTTGCGCACGAATTTGACATTGGTGCCGTAAGAAAATCCTTTCCTCGTTGATGCCGCATAACTGAGATAAAAAGCATATTCCGCATCGCTGACGGTCTCGGTAATAAACGGCCGATTGCCGGTGCTCAAAGGCTCGCCTGGCCGAATCAGATCAGTGAAGTAGATGTCATCCACAGCCAAACGGATGAGGGAAACAGCCAAAGTCTTGTCGCGCCTGAACGGCATGCTGACACCGAGATAGTCATAGTTGACCACGCCACCAAATCGACGCGAATGCATGGCGGCGATTTCCGGATAATCGACTGAAACCAATCCGGCAGGATTCCAATAGGCATAGGTCACATCTCCCTGCCCGGCGACAGTGGCCCCTCCCATGCCCAGCGCGCGCGCTCCGACCCCGGTGGCCATGAATTCACCGGCATACTTGGCTATTTCTGCGCTGTAGAGTTCATGCGCCCCGATCGCTATCCCCAAAAACATAACAAGAGTTCGCATGCGTGTTTTCACGCGGCCATCCTTCTTCTGTACAGCATTCTGTATCTCGCCTATTTGGAGCGACCAGCGAGATTTTTCAACTCATCCAATTTATTCAAAGCTTCAATTGGAGTCAACTGATTTGGATCTAACTTGACCAGCTCTTGCTGTAATTTGCGTTCCAATTCGGCAAAAAGATTCATTTGCTCAACTTCAGCTGTGGATTTTTGCCGATGTACCGCCAATTTGGGCATTGCATTGCCGTTCAGTGTTTCGCTCTCCAGATTGGCCAAAATTTCTTTGGCCCGGGCGATGACCTCAGCCGGCAGGCCGGCCAGTTTCGCAACCTGAATTCCGTAACTGTGATCGCAGCCGCCGGGGATGATCTTGCGCAGGAAAACAATGTGATCACCCCACTCCTTGACCGCCACGTTGTAATTTTTTACACGCGGCAAAATTCGTTCAAGTTCCGTCAGCTCATGATAATGGGTGGCAAAAACTGTCTTGGCCGCCAATTTGGGCGTATTGTGCAGATATTCGACCACCGACCACGCGATGGATAGACCATCATAGGTGCTGGTCCCGCGGCCGATCTCGTCCAACAACACCAGGCTTTTTGAGGAAGCGTTGTTGAGAATGTTGGCTGTTTCGTTCATCTCGTGCAGGAATGTGCTCTCCCCTGCGGTTAGATTGTCGCTGGCGCCCACCCGGGTAAAAACGCGATCCACCAGACCGATGTGCGCCTCAGCTGCCGGCACAAACGATCCCATGTGGGCCAGGATGACGATCAGTCCAATCTGTCGAAGATAGGTCGACTTGCCGGCCATATTGGGGCCAGTGATGATCAATATTTGATTTTCCCGATTGTCGAGATAAACATCATTGGCGATAAAAGGTTCACCGGCGCGAATCATCTTCTCCACCACCGGATGGCGGGAATCGCGCAGGCGAATCGCATCGCTGTCGTTCAAGTCCGGCCGATGGTAATCGTTGTCCCGCGCGACCAAAGCCAAAGACACCAGACAATCCAAATTGGCCAGGCAACCGGCATTGATTTGCAGCGGTTCAGTCTGCGCCAGGATATCCTGGCGCAGTTTATCGAACAACTGGTATTCCAGGGCAGCCATTTTGTCCTCTGCCCCCAGCACCTTTTCTTCGTATTCCTTGAGTTCCTGGGTGATATAACGCTCGGCGTTTACCAGGGTCTGTTTGCGGATATAGTGGGACGGCACCCGATGCAGATTCGGTTTGGTCACCTCGATATAATAACCAAACACTTTGTTGTAGCTTACTTTAAGAGAAGTAATGCCGGTTTTTTCCCTTTCCTGGGCTTGCAATCGGGCGATCCAGTCTTTGCCGGAAAAGGAGATATCGCGCAGTTCATCGAGCTCGGTATTGAAGCCTGGCCGGATAAGATTGCCGTCGGTGATCGACAGAGGCGGGTTATCGACGATCGCCCCTTGGATTTTTTCTGCCAGTGGCGCAAGCGGATCAAGTCCCTGTCGCAACCTCGCAATCAGGGTGCTTTCAGCGGCATCGAGCAACTTTTTAACGTGCGCACAAATTTGCAGCGAGTCAGCTATCGCACGGGCATCGCGAGCATTGGCGCGTCCAGTGGCAAATCTGGCAACCAGGCGCTCGAGATCGCCGATACCGCGCAGCATCTCGTGTAATTCGCTGATGAGGCGAACTGCATTGCTCAGCTCTTCCACCCCATCCAGGCGTTCCTCGATGGCCGCTAAATCATTCAATGGATAGCGCAGCCAATTCACCAACATGCGTCCCCCCATGGGGGTACGAGTGCGGTCGATGACCGACAACAGCGTTCCTTGCTTGCCATCCTGTGACATCGAGCGGAGCAATTCGAGATTGCGCCTCGTTGTGGCATCGATCACCATGTACTTTGCCGATTGCAGCAAGGCGATGCGGTTGATATGAACCAATCGTTCTTTTTGGTTTTCGCGCAGATAGCACAGAATAGCGCCGGCTGCACAGATGCCGTCAACCAGTTCTTCCAGACCAAATCCTTTGAGCGACAGAGTGCCAAAATGGTCGGTCAGCGTTTCATAACCATAATCGTATTGAAAAGTCCATTCTTCCCGCCTGGTGACCGTAACTCCAGCAGAGAGGTGCAGCAACTCTTCGACAAACACCGCGTCGCGATCGCTGATCAGCACTTCAGCTGGATCGAGTCCTTCGACTCGTTCACGAAGATCGCTCTTTTCCACTTCCCCAACCTGAAACTCTCCAGTCGAGATATCGGCCACGGCCAGGCCACAACTGTTTTTGCCCAATGAGACCGACACCAGGTAATTGTTGCGCTTGGTTTCCAGCAAATCTTCGCTGATGGCGGTTCCTGGCGTGACCACCTCCACCACGTCGCGCTTGACGATACCTCTGGCCTTTTTGGGATCTTCGATCTGTTCGCAGACAGCCACACGGTACCCTGCTTTGATCATCTTGGCCAAATAGACATCGAGCACGTGGTGGGGAAAACCGGCAAGCGGAACATCCGCGGCTTTGCCGTGGGCGCGTGAAGTCAGGGTGATGCCGAGCACCTGACTGCCAATACGCGCATCCTCGTAAAACATCTCGAAAAAATCGCCCATGCGAAAGAAAAGAACAGCATCTTTATAGCGTTTTTTGATCGCCAGATACTGTTCCATCAGCGGTGTGATGTGGGAATCATTATTTTTTTGCAGATTTTTCACTGCTCTGGCCGTTGCTGTGGGTTTGCCATTTTGCGGATTCGTTGATCGATGCCCCAGTTGAACTTGGTGCGCAGAATTTCAAAGAAATCACGCCTGCAGGTCGACACCCAATGGATATTGGTCTTTGATCGGCTGATCGCGATGCGGGTGGAATGGTCCATGGGCCCATAGCGGCGGCCATCGATGCTGATCTGCAGGGGATGTTGATCTGTCGGCACATAGAGTTCAACCAGCGAGTCGTCGGCGAGCACCACAGGCCGAACCGTCAGAGAATGCGGGCAGATCGGGGTAATAATCATCGCGTGCAAAGATGGCGACAACAAGGGCCCCCCGGCAGAAAGCGAATAAGCGGTAGAACCTGTGGGTGTGGCAACAATCAAACCGTCACTGCGATAGGTATTAAGAAAGCTCTGATTCACGTCGACTGATACAACGACCAAATGCGGAATTTCGCCTTTTTCGATCACCACATCATTGAGAGCGGTAATGGTTTGAAGGTCTGCCGGCCGCTGAATCTCGACCTGCAGCAACATGCGGTCGAGGATCTGATAATCGCCCCGCAACAACTCATCGACAGTCTCTTCCATTTCCTCGATCAAAATCTCAGTCAAAAAACCGAGTCCACCGATATTGACTCCGAGAATAGGTACTCCGGACGGACCAACATGGCGAGCTGTATCGAGCATTGTGCCGTCACCGCCAAAAGAAACCACCACATCGACTTCTTTACCAAGACGATCGAGCGGCAATGTTCGTTCTTTTTCCAATTGCATGATCTCCTGCAGCTCATCGGCGAGCCAATAGTCGACCCGGCGATCTCGCAGGATGCGGATGAAGCGGTTGACCACCACCGGCACTTCGGGCTTGCCGGTATGCCCGATTATTCCGAACCTCATACGGTTTTGCTCTCAGTGCCAAGAGGCATAAAGTCGTTGAATTCAGCCAGTTTTCTCAGGGTGTTGCTTTTCTCGATTGTTCTGACGATGGCGGGGGCGCTGAGACCGATTCCATCGAGCAGTGAATCGCGATCACCCTGATCGATAAAACGGTCTGGAATTCCCAAGCGGATCAATTCAAGTGGTTCACAATGGTGGTCGGCCAAAAACTCGGCTACTGCCGAGCCAAATCCGCCTGCGAGTACGCCCTCTTCAAGCGTGATCAAACAATGAAAATCATCGCATAGATGCAGCAGCAATTCTTTGTCAAACGGTTTGAGAAACCGGGCATTAACCACCTGAATCGTTATCCCAAAGCGTCTTTTAATCTCTGCAGCTGCATCCAGCGCCGTATAAACCAGCGGTCCCAGAGCCAAAAGACAGATCTGGGTACCGGGTTGCAGGATTTCTGCCTTGCCGATCTCCAGACTCTGCAAGGGAGATGATAGCGGCACTCCTATCGCCTCCCCGCGCGGATAGCGAATTGCAATCGGTCCATTGCCGGTCTGCACAGCGGTAAAGAGCATATGGCGCAATTCATCCTCGTCTTTCGGCACCATGGCGATCAAATTGGGTATGTGGCGCATATAGGCCAGGTCAAAGACACCATGATGCGTAGGGCCGTCATCGCCGACCAACCCGGCACGGTCGAGTGCAAAAATCACCGGCAATCGCTGCAAAGCCACATCGTGTATGACTTCATCATAAGCGCGCTGCAAAAAAGTCGAATAGATCGCAACGATGGGTAAATAACCTTGAGAGGATAGACCGGCCGCAAACGTGACTGCATGGCCCTCAGCAATGCCTACATCAAAAAAGCGCTCTGGATAAGCGGTCGAAAAAGCGCTCAATCCGGTGCCAATCGCCATCGCGGCCGTGATCGCCACCAATTTGGGATTCTCTGCAGCCAGTTCGACCACCGTTTGGCCAAACACTTGTGTAAAGGAAGGGATGGTCGATTCTTTTACGACTTTACCGGTGGCCGGGTCGAATTTGCCCAGACCATGAAAAATGGCTGAATTATCTTCCGCCGGTTTGAAACCCTTGCCCTTTTTGGTCAGCATGTGTACCAAAATCGGACCTTGCAAATTCTTGACTTCACGGAAGACATGCAACAACTCGGATAAATTATGGCCGTCGATCGGACCAAAGTACCGCAAACCGAGCCGCTCGAAAAGCTGACCCGGCATGATGATGCTCTTTAAACTCTCCTCAAGCCGCTGCGCTGCCCAGCGAATTCGTTCACCAAAACGGTCCAGATTGCCGGTAAAATTCCAGATTTCACTCTTGACCCGATTGTACAGAGGGTTGGAGATGAGATTGGTCAGGTACTTGGCCATTGCTCCGACATTGGGCGAGATGGACATGCTGTTGTCGTTGAGAATCACCACCACATTCTTGCCTGAAGCGCCCAGATTGTTGAGTCCCTCGTAGGCCAATCCTCCTGTCAGCGCGCCATCACCAACCACCGCCACCACATGGTATTTTTCGCCGGCCAAATCTCTTGCAGTCGCAATCCCCAAAGCAGCTGAAATCGCAGTGCTCGCGTGGCCGACGCCAAAGGCATCGTGAGGGCTCTCGCTGATCTTGGGAAAACCACTGATGCCACCCGGCTGACGGATCGTTTTAAAAGCATCACGCCTGCCGGTCAGTATCTTGTGCGCATAGGCTTGATGTCCAACATCCCAAATGATCTTATCTTCTGGAGTGGAAAAAATATAGTGCAAAGCCACGGTCAGTTCAACAACACCAAGAGAAGGCGCCAAATGCCCGCCGGTGTGGCTTAACGTGTCGACAATCGTTTCGCGCAATTCACGCACCAAAAGCACCATTTCTGGAATGGTCAATTTCTTGATGTCACTTTGATCATTCAAACGCGACAAGATTTGTTGCATGAGACGATCCCTTTGAAAAAACGCACTTTATTAAAACATAATCAAAAAAAGAGACAAAATATTCCGGTTCGGAACAACGTTTCGCTCTGCCGCGATCACGTCAGTTCTTCATTATCCAAAACAAATCCTTCGTTATCCTTGCGCAAGATCTGGATGCGTTTTTCGACCTGATTGAGTTTTTGCGCACAAAAAGCCACCAGTCCAGTGCCTTCTTCCAACAGGTTAAGCGACTGATCCAGACTTATTTCGCCGTTGTCAATCAATTCGACGATTTCATCCAGGCGCTTTAATGCTTGTTCAAAGGTCTGTTTTTTCATTAGAGCCTCCCGGTTCGCGGCCATCACCGGCCTGCCAAGCCGGCAGTCCGGTTTGGGTTACCACAGCCCTCGCCCCGCCATCACCAAAGTAGAGACGAAGAGCATCATTTTGGCGCAGGTCACGAGCCGCTAGGGTAAATTTTTGTTTTTCGTCATTCCACACCAGACAATAGCCGCGGCGCAAAATGGTTTGCGGCTGTTGATCGACCAAACGCTGATGAATCGACTGTAGCCGCTGTTCAGCGCGTTCGAAGCGCAGCTGCATGGCGCGCGATAGCTGAGCGGCCAGGTCATCGATCTGCTGCTGCAACTGATGAAGTCGCTCTTCTGGCTGGCGAAAAGCATAGCTGCTGCGGATTCGCCGGATCTGTTCGCCAGCCATGCGACAGCGGTTTTCCATCTGCTGCACCAGATGGCGCTGCACCTGCTGCAGCCGCACACGCCATTCCCGGCTGTCGGGCACAACCAATTCAGCTGCCGCAGAGGGGGTGGGAGCGCGCAGATCAGCGACAAAATCGCTGATGGTAAAGTCGATTTCATGTCCGACTGCGGAGACGATTGGAATCGCGCTGGAAAAGATCGCCCGCGCAACCATCTCTTCATTGAACGGCTGCAGATCTTCAAGCGAACCGCCGCCGCGGGTCAGAATGATCACATCGACCAGGCCGAATTCGTTGAACTCGGCGATCGCCTTTGCCAGGTCCACCGCCGCATCTTGTCCCTGCACAAGGGCAGGTCGCAAAATGATACCGATGCCGGGAAAACGGCGGCGCATCACCTGCAATATATCGCGAATCGCCGCTCCTGTCGGCGAAGTGATCACCCCCACTTGCTGAGGAAACTCGGGAATCGGCTTCTTGTGTTCCGCATCGAACAAGCCTTCGCTGTACAGTCGTTCCTTCAGCCTCTCAAAAGCCAGCTGCAACTCGCCTCTGCCGGCAGCCACAAGACGGATGCAATCCAGCTGATAGCTGCCGCGTTTCTCATAAACCCGAATATTGCCAAGTGCCAGTATTTTCATCCCGTCCAGCGGGACAAACCGCAAAGTGTCGATGCGGCTTCGCCACATCACACAGTTGATTTGCGCATCGGCGTCTTTGAGAGAAAAATACATATGCCCGGAACTGTGATGGGTAAAATTGGATATTTCTCCCTCAATCCAGACCGTCGGCAGGCTGTCTTCGAGCGTTGTTTTGATTGCGCGAGTGATTTCGCTGACTGAATAGACCCGGGATTCTTGTTCGGCAAATAATTCCACTGTCAGCGCAAATACCTGTTTTTGACCCTGATTCAGTGCAAATGGACTGTATGCAAAATCAATTACAAAGTCGAGTACAAAGGGTTAAAAAAGCTTTTCCCAAATCTGGTTTAAAAAGAACATAGTTTTATACCCAGATTCGGTGCTTCGCACCGAATCCGGGTTATAATCTGGGTCTGAAAGTCAAAAAGGGCTGAGAATGACTCCCAGCCCTGTGTTGTCTTATTTGAGCTTCTTTTTATGCCGATTTTCGCGCAAACGTTTTTTGCGTTTGTGCGTGGCTATCTTATGTCGCTTGCGTTTTTTACCGCTGGGCACTGCGCTCCTCCTATTCTTTGATCGGATAGTCGCTAGATCTCTGTATCCTGGTTTAAATATTTTTTCAAATCTTTTGATGGGCGAAAAGCAGCCGTAACATGTTCATCGACAAAGACCGGCTCATTGGTCATCGGATTGCGGGCTTGACGGGCTTGTCGCACAACCGGCTTAAAGTTGCCAAATCCACGCAACTCGACACGCTCGCCTCGTTGCAGCGCATAGACAACCGTAGCAAAAAATCCGTCAATGACGGCCTGCGTCTCGACTTTGGTAAGTCCGGTTCCCTGGGACACAATGTCCACGATATCCGCTTTTGTCATCTCAGCCTCCCTCCGGAATCCAACTTGTCTTCTCGTCCAGGCTGCCGATCGATTTGTCCGCTGTCGCCGCAAATCTTTCTTGCCAACGCTCTTATCCTGAATGAAGCTGCTTGGGCAACCAAATCCACAAAAAACCGAGCGCCGTTCCTATTGGGATTTCTAACCTTTTTCGGTTAGACAGGTTTAAAAGTAAACTATATTTATGTAAAAAGCAAGTTTAAAAATGGTTGTCAGCAAAGTGCTCACTTGCAAACATGCAACAGATCGTCAGGGAAAAATCACCAGGGATTAATCCGATAAAAGTTTTCGATAAATCTCATCGATCTGGCGGGCGCAATTATTAATATCATATTTTTCAAATGCCTGTCTCCTGTTCACCTGCGCCATTTTTTGTCGCATTTCAGAGTCCTTGAGCACGGTTCGCAACATCTCTGCAGATGTCCGGGCGTCTCCCGGTTGCACCAAAAAGCCGTTGACGCCGTGTTTGACCACTTCCGGAATCCCGCCGACATATGTAGAGATGACCGGCAAGCCGACCGCGTACGCTTCGAGAATTGATAGAGGCAAACCTTCAGCATATGTGGGCAAAATGAAACACCAGGCCGAGGCCATCAATCCGATCTTTTCCTTGCCGCGCAAGGAACCATAAAAATTGAAATAGTCCCCGACCCCTTTATCGATGGCGCGTTCTTGGGCGGCCAGGATCGCGCCCGGACCGATAATGTGAAATTTCGGGCACTCGCCGGTATTTTTCAACAGCCAGGCGCTTTCGATCAGGTCAAAAATCCCCTTTCGCGTCCCGACTTCACCGAGAAAAACCACCGAGGGCTCGGGACTCTTGCGAAAATCATTTTGTTGATAGGCCCGCAAATCGATACCGTTGCGGACCACGCTTACCGTTTCAGCAGGCAGAAATTGAATAAAAAAATCAAACCACGATTGTGACAGCGCGATCACGCGATTGCACAGACCGAGGAAATAGGCGATCAAGCGCCTGGTCAGCGAACGGCTCTGGTGATAAAAGAGCTCAAACTGCGAACCATGCACATGCATGATAACTTTTTTGCGCAAAAGCTTGCCGACCGCAATATAGATGCATTTTTCCCAAAAGTTGGTGTGCGATGCCGTATGAATATGCAAAATGCGAATCCGATAACGCACCAGCTGATACAGAAAACGCATAAAAAAGAGTACCGAATACCCCCAGGAACGCAAAGTAAGCCAGAAACCGCGGCCAAAACTGCGTTCATATCCCATCAAAGTCGCGTAAGCCATTTTTTCCCGCTGGATCGCAGGTTTGCTCATATCCAAGGTTTTAATGGCATAATTCTTTGACAAATCCGTTTCCAGCAGATAGCCGATAAAAGCCTCGATTCCACCGACCTGCGGCGGCAGCGGACCGATCATCAGTATCACATCTCGATGGGTTCTTTTTTCGGGATCGCCCTGTTTTTTATTCATGATTTGATCATCTGCTTGACCACCTTATCCAATCACTTCGACGCCAGCCGCCGAAACCTTATTAATACCCGGATTCGGTGCGCAGCACCGGACCTCAAAGAAAATCAATCTGATGGCAATGGACGTTGGGTGAAAAGTGACCTATTCGCAACCGCAGCAAGAATAAGCGATTGACAGTTTTTTTGATTCGGTTAACACCAAATCTGGCTAATAAAATTTGTCCGATCATCGTCCGATCGTCTCTTAACTTCTCCGATTATTGCACAAGGGTTGCTAAAAGGTCAATCTGCCAGACGTTCGATGAGGTTCTGGGTTTCTTGCAGGGTTTCATCGAGGCGTTTTTTAAGCACACTCCAGTTTTTTTCCCGGTTTTCCAAAAGTTCCGTCTGGCGAGCGCGCAGTTCGGCGATCTTGTCTTCCAGATCTTTAATCTGCGGCTGGACCTCGTAGCCGGGATTGGTTTTGCGGCCGCCGTGCTGGCGTCTGAGATCGTTCAGATGCACTTGCAAATCCTCGAGTTCGGCTTCCAGTTTCTTCTGGTACTCTTCGCGTTCAACTCGCGCAACTTCGTCGGCTTTCTTTTGCACTTCCTGAACATTCTTTTGCACATCCTGCCCCAATTTTTTGAGCTGTTCACTGTCGCAAGCCACCAGCAGCACCGAAAACAACAGAAGCAATCCAATCGTTCGCATTTGTGTTCTCCTTTCATCGCCTGAAGCGATCAGACCAGGATTTGCAGAAAAAACCACTTTACAAAAAAGCGATCTTGCCCTCACAGCCGCAACAGCTGCAAAAGGGCGCTCATCTGGGAAAAATCGGCAATCAAGATCGAAGAACCCGCCTGGATCAGACGGCTGCGCTTGCCGGTATTCAGTTCAAAGCGGCGGATTTCATCGCTTGCCACTCCGATCGCTAAACCGCCACGCAAGCGGGTTTCACGAATTTCCACCGGTCCATCGCCAAAGGTCACCAACTCGGTTTCTGGCGAGTGGATCTCTGACAGAATGCGATCCAAAACGATCTGTTTGGCTTCGCGCGTCACCTGACCGACTGCGCCATAGATACGGCCCTGGAACAAATCTGCATAACCCAAAGCCTCTGCTTCAGCACGCACATCGCCGACGTCCGTGCCGCTGGCGAGGTAGAGATTGACGCCGTGTGCAGCCAAGGCGCGCAGAAACAGCACCGCGTTCTTTACGGTAAAATCTTCTACCGCAAGCTCACCGCGCCGCAGCCGTTCCCGGCGACGGTTGACCAGTTGCATCAAGGCTTCGTTGTAAATCGATTTATAACCGGCGGCGTCGAGTATCTCTTCTTCCGGCACGATGCCGAATTCTCGCACCAAATCCCGCAGACCAACCATCTGCGTCAAGGTTTGAATGCCCGTCGTTTGATCGATATAGCGCCGCACCCGCAGCAAAACCCTATGGTAGAGCGCCTCATCTGCATCGTTGTAGTGGTCGGCCAGGATGGCATGCATCATCATGGGTTCCATCACCTGTTCCCAACCCTGCCGCAAAGTGGAAATGGTGCCGTCATGATCAAAAATGGCGGTGCGCACGTTCAGATTCTCAGGGACTGACTCGATGATTTCTATCTCTGTATCGCCATAATAGCGAGCCAGGCGCACATCTTCAGCCAGTTCCGGTTCGTATAGATAGGCGGGACGACTGCCGACGGCGTTTACTTCGTTCCCTGTCGCTGTGCCGGTCACTCCGATGCGGGTAATGGTGACTGCAGCGACGAAATTGCCCACCTGAGCGGCTTCAACCGGCTCCGCACCCACTGCCAGCGATGCGGCCAGACCGGCGAGAAAACTGTCCCCTGCTCCGACTGTGTCGATTCGGCCGATCACCTGAATGCCGGGAATGGCAGTGCAACCCCGCGGATCCCCCACCAGACAGCCACGATCACCGCGGGTTATGAAAATTGGGTGGTTGAGTTTTGCGGCGAGCTGCTCGGCTACCTGCTCCACTTCGCGCCGTAAAACGCGTTCCTGAGCATCTTTTCCTTGTCCGACAAGGCGGAGAGCTTCATGATCGTTGACTTTGAGCCAGGCGCCGTCATAACGCCCCTTCACATGCCGCCCGTCATATAGAAAACGGCATTCCGGATGACTGCGGATAAGAGCTGCGAGTCGATCCTGAAAACAGGCTGTATGGATGCCGGAGAGCACCTGTTGATTGATGATCACCAGATCAAATTGTGGCAATGAGCGTTCCAGTCGCGCGATCAAATCGACAGCCAGTTCATCTGGACAACAGTTAAAATTGCCCATATCCAGCCGTGGCAATTCATCGTCTTCGATATAGGGTTTGCAATAAGTCAGCGTCTGCCAACTGTCGCTGGAAGCGCAAAGCAGATTCTCGATATTGACGCACCGCTGCAGCAAAAGCTCGCGCATGCGGGTGCCAAAGGGATCTGGCCCGATCAAACCAAAAACCGACAGCGAACCAACACCGAGCTCGCTGAGGTTAGCCACCACATTCCCCGCTCCGCCCAAAGAATAGCGCTGCCTGCGCACCGGTTGCGTCGGCTTTCCTGTTTCCAGCGAGATCTCGCTGGCACTCATATCGATGACCCAATAGGCATCGAGACAAAAATCGCCGATCACACCGATGCGAGCCTGTGGATAGCTTTTTAACAACACATCGAGACGTTCTGAGTTAAGCGGTAAAAATGGCTGCATCGCGCATACTGCCTTCTGTTCGGGTCATAGAGAAATCAACGGCTCGGCTCTTGTCGATCGAGAAGAATATAAGAGTTCAACAGGAGGAAATCAAATCTTAAATGTTTTTGGAGACTTGTTTGTGCGATAAATCCACACAATTTACAGCTCATTGAACTTTTTACTTGGAATTATCCATTGGATGCACTATCTTTTTTACGTTTTGTTTGCAGGGCGATTAGCTCAGTTGGTTAGAGCGCTGGTCTCACATACCAGAGGTCACTGGTTCAAATCCAGTATTGCCCACCTCCTCCCCCCACAGAAAACAGCCACTTACAGCATTATCGTCGGTGGCTGTTTTTCTTTTTAGGCACTCGCCCAAAAAACCTCCAGCACGGGTGTTCTTTTTTCGAATTGTATCTTGTTTTTCTGTTTTTGAATGGCTATGTTAAAATTCTGTTGGTGGCGATGAACTGCGAAAGGACACCTCATGTTTAAAAAGGCTTCAGCAATCTTTGTTTTTGCACTTTTTTTGATCGCGGTCGCTGTTGGTCAGCCAATCCTCTACACAGTCGAATATGGGGACCGACCGGTGCAGCCGCCCAGCCTGGTGCCCAAATTCGAATCCAGCTATCGCGGATTCACCGATGTCTGGGTTGTTCACGACAACTGGTACTATGCCTCCCGCACGAGAGCTGATTCCTGCAAAGCGGACGCATTTGTCATCCCCGGCGGCAACACCTCGGATGTGCCGTTTTACGACGGCAGTCTGGATTCATATGTGGAACTCCTGCGCAACCCGGGCAGACCGACCATCGGTTTTTGCGCCGGACTGCAGTTCCTGCTGATGGCATATGGCGGTATCTGCGCCCAGCGCAGTCCGGAAAGCGGCAATCAAACAGCGACGATTTTCGAGGGGGATGAAATCTTTGCCGGCGCGCCCAATCCCTACGTCGACCGCGCCGCCCATACCTACAGCATCGCCGATTTGCCGGATTCTTATCGGAATCTCGCTTCCACCCGGACCTGCTATGTAACCTTTGTCCGCCATATCAGCATGCCCCTCTATGGCAGCCAGCTCCACATCGAAAGTATGAACAATCTTAGCAGCGCCGGACCAGCGATTCTGGCAAACTTTCGCAATATCATCATGCAACGCAAATTTCATGGAATCGCGGAAGCAAACGGTTTTCCCGGCGAGCCAGGAAAAGTCAGGATAAGTTGGTGGCCGGCAAAAACGTCGGAACCGGTTCTTTATCGAATATTTTGTGCCGACGATGTGGCAAAACTGGATTTTGACCATCCTCGCTACGAAACAACCGATCTGCAGTATGAAATAACCGGGTTGGATCCCGAGTCAACACTCTATTTTGCGGTCCGCGCCCAGTCTGCGGCGTTTGTGGACAGCAATCAATCCGTCTTTCCCATCACACCAGACGGCCATCATGAGATCATTTTCCAAAACGGCAAGCCGATCAACGGCCAAAACTATGCCGGCAACGAAGCGACAGCCATCCGTCAGGCTTTTCCGGACTGCAATTACGGTCAGCGTGGAACACCTGGCAAAGATGAGCTCTATTGGTGGAATGCCGGCCTGGTGCAATTCAAAGACCTGGAAAAACATCTGGCGGGGAAAAAGATCGTGGCTGGTAAATTGACTTTCCTATTTGCCGGCGGCGTGAACAGCCAGACCAACAGCTCACACCGGGCTGATATTGCCGTCTATCGAATCCTGAAACCCTGGAATGAGGGCATCGGCTATCTCAACAATACCGCCCGCACCGGTGAGGTGACCTGGAACGCGGCTCAACACAGCCTTTTACCCTGGGAAATCGCCGGCTGCAAAGGCAACAGCGACCGCTCTACGCAACCCATTGCCTCCTATACCTTGAAAGGCGATGGCACCGGCATAGCCTTTGACGGCACAGTGCAGCTTCCGGCTGCGCTCATCCAGAACTGGGTTGATCATCCCGACAGCAACTGCGGCTTGCTATACGAAAAAACTGACACCTACCCCACAGATCAATATTTCTATTTCGAAGACGACGATGACGATTGGTTCATGAATCATCCACGTTTGATTGTCCAATACCTGGATGAAAGCACCTCAGCGGTGGCCGACATTCCCGGAAAACCGCTTCCAGGTTCTTTTACCCTGACGCGAAATTATCCCAATCCGTTCAATGAGTCGACGGTCATTGACTTTGCGCTCAACATCGACCGCCGGGTCAAAATCGATGTTTATGATCTCAACGGCCGATTGGTCACTCGCCTCTTCGAAGGGCAATTGGCTGCGGGTGCGCATCGATTTACCTGGAACGGCAAGGATTGGGCTGGTCGTGCGGTGACAAGCGGGTTGTATTTTTATACGCTGCAGAGCAGCAGTGAACGAACCGTAGGCCGAATGGTGTTGATAAAATGAATTTCGGGGTATGGCAGTCATACCCCGAAATGGTAGTTCCTATCAGCGATTCCGTTTGTGGTTCTGCTGGTACTTTTTCGCCTCTGGATCTTCGCCTTTATTGGCCATAAAGATATAAAATGCAAATACGATCAAACCAACAAAAAATCCACCAACCACCAAAAGCATAAACCAGAAAAAAATATCGTTCATGGCGATTCTCCCATTAAATTGACCAATAGAGTTCAGCAGCAAGACCATTCTCTGCCGATCAACTCTTGCCGATGTTCATCGATAATCTTTTGTTTCAGGACAAGAAGGGAGGTTCATCGCTGTTTGTCGGTGCGGGTCTTTTGAGGCAAAAAACCTGCGGACAGGTTGGCAAATGGGCGCCAAGCCTGCAGCTGTAAAAAGCCGGAAAGCGCCGTTCTACGTCCCATTGGAGCGACGCAGGATTGGCCAAAAGCCGTATTCGCTGTTGACAAATCAAAATCAGCTTGCGCACTGTCGCAGGTAAAATGACAGCATGGGTATCCACTGGCGAATCATCTGCCAACTCTACCGTCTCACCAACCGGCGGCAAGTGATCGACGCGGCCGAACAAGGTAAAACCGAGTGCGATCACGCTAAAGAAAAGAATTGTGTTTTTACCCAACATTGTTATCTTTTTTCAGGTGATGAAACAATGCAAATATGCGAAACGGCGGATCGACTGATCGACCTGCCCTGAAGATTGTTTGCAGATTCCAAAACCCTGCAAGCAGTGTTCGCGCTGTTATCCGCCTTGAAACATCGCCGTTCACTTGAGTGACTTTTGGATTCTGTGCTTCTCCCTGAAGAACAAACAGTTGACAGGAGAATGGCAATTCCCTTCCTGATCAATTTGAACAGGATTTATCGCTAGCCAATATCGCGACAGCAGCGATGGCAATTTAGCACGAATTTCAGGCAGAAACAAGAAAAACCTGTCGGAGAGCAATGATCATGAGGAACTATCGCCTTCTTCTGCTGTTCTGTCCGCTGTTGGCGTTTTGCCAACAAGCCGAACAGTCTCTTGCCCCCTTACAAACTGTTGACCGCGTTGAGATTGAGCGTTATGCCGGACTCTGGTATGAAATCGCCAGGTTGCCCAACCGTTTTCAGCGCAATTGCAACAGCAACACCACCGCCGAGTACCGGTTGCGCGACGATGGCCGCATCGACGTCATCAACAGCTGCCGGCGCCAGGACGGCAGCACGAATGAGGCGCAGGCCATCGCCCGCATCGTTGACAAGCAGAGCAATGCCAAATTGCAGGTGAGTTTTGTCCGTTTTCTCGGTATTTCGCTGTTCTGGGGCGATTATTGGATTATCGGGCTCGATGCCGACTACCGCTATGTAGTGGTGGGCACACCCTCGCGAAAACTCGGCTGGATTCTGGCGCGCGAAGTAAAACTCGATGCAGGTGACCGGGCGTCGATCGACAGCCTGCTGCAACAGCACGGCTATGATCCAAAATTGTTTATCGAAACCGCTCATTTTATACCTGGCGCACCAGAAGAGAAAAAAGAAGAACTGCGTTAAGATCCAGTCATCGAATGGGTTGGCAGAAGACAGGCCGATGATACGGATTACCGGTGAAAATGGGTACTTTTAGCGCAGTCAGTCAAACCTCGGAGCCGGACCACACAGCATGGAGAATCGATTTGCGCTTTTTCTCCTTTCCCTGATACATAAACACATCCGCCAAACGCAAAGCTGAGTCGAAATTATCCGGCGGTTTTCTTAAGGTCACCATGGAGAATTGAGATCACATGATAAAGCGATAGATGAGAGCTTTGCATTCAGATGTGAAGAGGAGAAAAAAAGTGATGCGTCTCTGCATTTCTATCTTGCTCTTGTTCTTTCTGATTTTTTCCCAACCGTGCGCTGCACAACCGCTGTCAGTCTCGTCACCAAACGCCTCTCTGCGCCTGACTTTTTCATTGCACAACGGCGCGCCTACCTATCAACTCGACCGCTTCAATCGGCCGGTCATCCTTCCCTCGCGTCTCGGTTTTGTTCTCAAAGATCAGCCACCGCTGGCCTACGATTTCACTATCGCAGCGGTCGATTCCGGCCAGGTTGATCAAACCTGGATCCAGCCCTGGGGCGAGAAAAAAGAGATCCGCGACCGCCACAACGAACTTGCCATCGTTTTACAGGAAAAAACTCCCTCCCGGCGAAACCTGATCCTTGTGTTTCGCCTATTCGACGATGGTCTTGGTTTTCGCTATGAATTCCCCTTGCAACCGGAATCGGAGCAGGTGGCAATCATGGATGAGCTGACCGAATTCAATCTGGCTGCCGATGCCGCTGCCTGGTGGATCGGCGCCTACCAGTGGAACCGCTACGAATATCTCTACCAAAAAACCCGGGCCAGCGACATCACCGTCGCCTATACGCCCGTGACTCTGGAGACCGACGACGGCCTCTTTCTCAGCATTCACGAAGCCGCCCTCACCGATTACGCCAGCATGGCGCTGCGCCGCACGAGTCGAACCGGTTTTCAGGCCGATCTGGTGCCCTGGTCCGACGGCATTCGCGTGCGCAGCCGCACCCCTTTCAAAACCCCGTGGCGCACCGTGCAAATCTCCGATACCGCCGGCGGTCTGATCACCTCCTATCTGATCCTCAACCTCAACGAGCCCAATGTCCTGGGCGACGTCTCCTGGGTCAAACCCGGCAAATACGTTGGCATCTGGTGGGAGATGCACCTGGATCTCTCCACCTGGCATTCGGGACCCCGACATGGAGCCACCACCGCCAACGCCAAACGCTATATCGATTTTGCCGCTGAATACGGTTTTGACGGCGTGCTGGTGGAGGGATGGAATCTGGGTTGGGACGGAGACTGGGTAAACGAATCGATCAATTTTGACTTTACCACACCTTATCCCGATTTCGACATCGAGGCGGTCGCTCGATATGCCCGTGACAAAGGCGTGCGCTTGATCGGCCATCACGAGACCGGCGGCGGCGTGCGCAACTATGCCGAGCAGATGGAAGAAGCGTTTGCTTTTTACCAGCGTCTGGGCGTGAATACGGTCAAGACCGGCTATGTGGGACACGGACAGAGCATTCTGCGGCTGGACGAAAACGGCGTCGAGCAAGGCGAATGGCACCACGGCCAGTACATGGTGCAACAATATCGCCTGGCTGTTGAAACCGCGGCCAAACACCAGATCATGCTGGATGTACACGAACCCATCAAAGACACCGGCATCCGCCGCACCTATCCCAACATGATGACACGAGAAGGCGCGCGCGGCATGGAGTACGATGCCTGGAGCCCGGACGGCGGCAATCCGCCAGACCACACAACGATCCTGCCCTTTACGCGGCTGCTGGCAGGTCCCATGGATTACACACCCGGCATCTTTGACCTGCTCTATCCAGAGATTAAACCTGACAACCGCGTCAACACCACGTTGGCCAAACAGCTGGCCTTGTATGTGGTGATCTACAGCCCGCTGCACATGGCCGCCGATTTGCCGGAAAACTATCGCGCCCGGCCGGGACCCTTTCAATTCATCGTCGATGTGCCCACCGACTGGCACGACACCCGGGTTTTGCACGCCCGGATCGGCGACTATATCACCGTGGTGCGGCAACAACGCGACGGCAGCGACTGGTTTCTCGGCTCGATCACCGACGACCAGGGACGGATACTGGATGCACCTCTTGCATTTCTGGAACCTGGACAAAAATATGTCGCTACCATCTACCGCGATGCTCCCGATGCCGACTGGCGCACCCAGCCGTATGCCATCGAGATCACCGAGCAACTGGTGGATGCAAACACCGTCCTGTCGCTTCGCCTGGCGCCCGGCGGCGGTCAGGCGATCCGCTTTCGGCCGGCAACCAAAGCGGACAGGCAAAAATTCATCACAAGCCATTCGGATTGAGTTCCTGAACAGCGTTGTCCCCTCCTGACGAATGGACAATGCTGGTTCCTTATATTTTATACTTGCTTAACTGCCTTTTCTTTCCTATTGTTTGCAAATCAGTGGTGTCCCAACAAGGGACACCACCCAACTTAATTCTTGTAATAACAAAACGGGTGTCCGGTAACCGGACACCCGAGTAATAACAATTAAAATTAATGAAATCCATTATTTAATCTGTCCCGATTTACAGCAACAATAAATTTATGACATTAAGATTTTTGTCGATGGTGTCCCGTCTGACGACGGGACACTGGTATTTGCAAATAAATTTCTATTCTGGAGATGCTGCGATGAAAATTGTGACCATACTGTTGACGATTGTACTGGCATCCAGCGCTTTGGCTGCTCCGGCTGAGACTGTGGCGATTTTTCCCATGCAAGGTGACTGGAGCGCTGCCGGCGATCTCTCCTGGCAGGCCATGGTTCTCAGCCTGCAGGGCCTCGCCAACCGCGACACCGCTCATATCTATTTGCTCTATCCCTGGAC